>Ga0102810_1000104_pt1 | contig 25907 bp, 58 predicted proteins | sample ColrivemetaGS573_FD_84506 | JGI IMG/M metagenome (GOLD analysis project Ga0102810, IMG submission 84506) | Estuarine microbial communities from the Columbia River estuary - Ebb tide ETM metaG S.573 | ecosystem: Environmental > Aquatic > Marine > Intertidal zone > Estuary | place: USA: Columbia...
CGGTTTACGTACCGGCAAAGGTCTTCTGCTGTAATTGTTTCCACGTTGTCTCCTTGGTTGGGGTTCGAATTCATGTTGAGCAAATGGATAGGGGTCCGTGGACCCCTGCTCCCCCTATAGGGGGGAGGTATCTAGGTCTTCTAGCTTATGCAGCTCTTTACCATCCCAATGGTATGCAGCCTCTATTTTCCCAGAGTCTTTTACCGCATGGAAGAACTCAGTATCCCATGCAATATGGGTACCCATAGTCCTGATAAACCATACAAAGGGATCACTACCTTTGTTCTTGGACAGCGCATAGCCGTCGTGAATAAGGTCCCCTAGATAGTGCTCTATAGGGCATGTACTTGACGCGTTAACTACTCGCGTCATTTGTTGAATCGCTGGATGGATGTCCACGTTGTCTCCTTGGTTGGGGTTCACTTCCATGTTGAGCAAATGGATAGGGGGTTAGAGCCCCCTATGATAGCTCGTCGAACATATACTCTGCCACGCTCCCGTTAGTCTCAGTGATACGTACATAGTCTTCGTCTACTATGGAGATCTCTGCAATTGTTAAGATCTCAGTAGGGCAGCTATGGATGGTGATGGTAACCTGGTCACCATAGTGTAGCGCTTCAATTTCTAGCTTAGTCATGTTGTCTCCGTTTGGGGTTCGAATTCATGTTGAGCAAATGGATAGGTCCCTGTGGCCCCCTATCCGTAGTGGCCGTGGTAGGATTCGAACCTACTTCCTATGTACGGATGCACCCGCATATCATAGGCCACCTAAATAGCGGTGTTAACCCCGCTATACACAGCCATAAATCGTTGTCTCACTTCCTTGTTGAGCAAATGGATAGGGGTCCGTGGACCCCTATCCCTTATGGGCACCCGTAGTCGTAGCCGTCCCAGTCGTAGTCTGGCTCTATGTCTTCATCGACGTCGCTTTGGCTATAGCCTGAAAGTATCTCTGGCCTATAGCGACTGAGGACCTTATCCTCGCAGGTATCGCATACCCTAGCTAGTGGTATGCCTTGGGCATCGCTAACCCACCAGCTGTTACTCTTGTCGTGTTCGCAGTCTGTCATGTTGTCTCCTTGGTTGGGGTTCACTTCCTTGTTGAGCAAATGGATAGGGGTTGGCGGACCCCATTAGTTATCCACAGTTATCCACAGGTTATCCTCATATATAGGGGCAGAGTAAGGCGACAGCCGTTTAGTATTGCATGTATAGGGTTTAGTATTGCATGTATAGGGTTTGATATCACCTCACCTATGGCTCTATCCTCTACACTACCCATAGCTCTAAGCTAGTTATGGCCGTGGTTCGGGTCTTTCACGGGCTTGCACCTGGTACATAAGCCCCTATAACTTCTAGGTTTGATAGCTTATATAGCTCCCTCACTCTTTCCCCGACTTGCACGGGAACCATAACTACCTAATACTTCTAGGCTGCTTAAAGGTCTGGATTGAAGGGTATTACCCCCAGATACTCAGCGATTAGCACTCCCTTAGCCCATATAGCTGGTAGGGCGTTAGTTATATCCTTACTTACCATTGCTAAATACTGCCTTATTCCAGTGAGTTAGTACCTTACTCATGGCAGCCTTATTCTTGTACTTAGCTTTAAGCTCCTCTAGCTTGGTCATTTGTTTAATCCTTTTGGTTAGTGGTTTCGAATTCATGTTGAGCAAATGGCTAGGGGGCTGTGGACCACTTAGCTGGTAGGTATCCTCCATTAGCTACCCATTCACCTAGGGCAATAGTTAGCTCTGCGAGCCTTTCCCCATCTGCTAGCTTATCCTCTTGGCTATAAGTAACATAGTCGCAGTGCTGTATACCATCGCATAGGTACTCTATCTCTTCTAGTGTCTTATCTGGATCCATTGCTTACTCCTCTAGCAGTACTCTATAGACCTGTAATGCGGGTACCCCTACAATCTCGGCAACTTGCCTTACTCCCAGGCCCCATTTAGTTAGTAGCTTAATCTCTTGCCTCATCGTGTCTCCTTGGTTGGTGTTCGAATTCATGTTGAGCAAATGGATAGGGGGCTGTGGACCCCCTACACCCTAGTAGTATTGCCTCATCTCTGCATAGTAAGGATCATTGCTAAAATCTAGCATCTCTAGCTCTTCAAAGGTTTCTACTAGCCATTGGGCCCAGTCTAGCTTAGATACGTCCCTATGGGCTCCATCGAACCAATCCATAAAGTGAAATACTACCTTATTACCCTCGTAGAACCTTAGTTCTGAACTAGGGCCACCCCAACTAAGCTGGTAACGGTAGTAATCCACGTTACCTGTTTCCTCGTCTTCTACCCTATCGAAGCTAAGGCCGTAGTTGTTAAACTCCTCGAAACTATCTTCATAGCCTGAATCTTCCTCTAGATTCTCCCCATTCATAAATAGGGTCATATCCTCAGCTAGTGATGCTAGCTGCTCTGGTAGTCGCTCTTGGCATGTTTCTTGTTTCATCGTGTCTCCTTGGTTGGGGTTCGAATTCATGTTGAGCAAATGGATAGGGGTTGGCTACCCCCAGCCCATCTCGGCTCGGTAGGTAGCATTCTCATATGATAGCTCTTGGTAATAGGCTTCTATTGCCTTACCTAGTTCTGGCTGCTCTTCCCAGATACGCTTCATGTTAAGCTCTTTTACTTTACCTGAGCCACCACAACTACCACACCTGGTATCGTACCGTCCACTAAAGTACCCCTCTTTTTCGTCCTCATCAAACTCTCTATCAAACTCTTCTGCTGAGTAGGCGTGGCCTCGCATACCATCACATAGTGACATACCTTCACCACTACACTCATCACAGATGCACCACTCCTTTTGTAGCTCTAGGCACTCTTCATTACCCTCATCATCTATTGAAAACCATTCGCCTTTGTACTCATAAACATCCATTGTCGTCTCCTTGGTTGGGGTTCACTTCCATGTTGAGCAAATGGATAGGGGGCTGTGGACCCCCATCCTTTTCAGAATTCTTTGTTTATACGTGTGGATACGGTAAACCCCTATTTTTATAGGGGTTTAAGCTAAGCTAAGCTAACTTGTTTAGATTGTTGTATACCCTATTTATAGCATAGGATAAAGCTTACATGTCAAGCCTTATGGGTAGAAGCTCGACTTGATAAGATGCTTTAAGGTGTGGTTTTCCACCGCAGTCTTTACGCGGTGCAGGTTATGCAGATGGTGCTGCGCCTTACCAAAATCATCCATAGAGAGGGCCATACCCTCTGCCTTACCTAGCTCTAGGTATGCTGCCCTAAGGTGGTAGCATGCTGAGCTATCAGCTTTCCTAGTCTTACGAACGGCCTCATGCAATGCCTTATAAATTCTCTTGTTTGCGTACTTGTCGTTGTTGGTCATCGTCGTCTCCTTGGTTGGGGTTCACTTTCATGTTGAGCAAATGGATAGGGGTTTGTGGACCCCGTTAGCCCCTCCTTACATCGGTGATCTGGTCATCATAGCCCCAGTGGTCTTCCATACTAAAGCCTGGTCTCCCATTCTTTATATCTTCGTCCTTCTCAATTACTACGCCAGTCCTCTTAGGCCCACAAAAAGGCCGGTAGGTGATAGTATCTCCTACCTCATAGTCTAAATTCTTTGCCATCTTGTCATGTCTCCTTGGTTGGGGTTCACTTTCATGTTGAGCAAATGGATAGGGGTTTGTGGACCCCTAGTAGCTGCTTACTTTCTCTATCCTAGACCCCTTCGGTATGGTGCCTGTTATCTGCCTTACAATACGTCGGTAGTCTGCCCTACCTGTAGCGTATGCACCAATACTTGCCGTGTATGGGTAGGCCGGAAAATATATAACATACCAGCCTTTACCTGTCGCGTCGTCGTCCATACTATAGCCTTCCTTGTCTAGCCCTACCAGACGCATATTTAGCCCTTCTAAGGGCCTTTTGTTTTTCGTGGTACGCTATGACTCTTTTACGCCAACTAGGCGCATAGTCTCCTTTTGGTGGGTCACACGCATCAAGGATACTTATAGGGCAGTTTACCTCTACTGGTCCCATGTCTTCAGCGATATCTTTATAGCCCCACCTACCTTGATCTTGCTGCATTTTACACAACAATACCCACGTGGCGGACTCTCCTGTGGCCTTGGTAGTTGATTCCACGGCAAGCCATAGGTTGTTACCTACTAACCTATCTAGCTTTACAACGCTAGTGGAGTTAGGCCCATCCCATTCAGCACTCTTTACCATCTCTTTACGAAACTCTTTCTTATCAGTCTGCCATCCGTATAGCCATCCCATCGTTGTCTCCTTGGTTGGGGTTCGAATTCATGTTGAGCAAATGGATAGGGGTTTGTGGACCCCTATCTCCGGCCGTAGGTCATTAAAAATCGCTCCTTCTTAGCCCCCTAAGGGTATAGGGGTCTGTGTTAGCCTCGGCTATATCTCCGAGACATTCGTAGCAGATACCATCTTGGTGGTCATCCCTACCATACTCGTCGTTGGAGCTGTACACGTCACTAGTAAATAGGTATACGTCACACGAGTCACACTGGCGGTAATTCTTCTCAACGTAGTCGCATAGGATATCAATAAGATCCTTACTCTCACCTACATGTAGGGATAGCATTGAGGTAACATCAATGTAGTCGTCCTTATCGTTGTTATGGGGTTCATCGAAGGGGTTAGTCCACAGGATAGTATCCTTGGTTACTTGGAACTCGAATCCCTCACTCATAAGGTAAAAAACAAATTCTTTGGTTCGCTCTTGCATCGCCGTCTCCTTGGTTGGTGGTTTCGAATTCATGTTGAGCAAATGGATAGGGGTTTGTGGACCCCTATCTGGCTAGGGTTTCTAGGTAGCTGGGTCCACTATGACTATTTGTTGACGTAGCTCCTGTATAGTACCCTTGGCAAATGCCTCCCAATCTCCGGAAGGGCCTACAATATCGGTGTATAGCATCACCTGAGGCGGTGACTTGCCCCACTCATTGTCATACCCCCTAGAGTAGTAGCTATGGGCTCTAGAGACACGGAATGTATCACCAGGGAAATTTTTAAGGCCGAATTCTCTAGGGAATGTAGATGCTACCTCATCGATTAGTGCCTCTTCCTCTTTATACGTTAAAGTATGTAGCGTTGTTGTCACGTTGTCTCCTTGGTTGGGGTTCGAATTCATGTTGAGCAAATGGATAGGGGTTTGTGGCCCCCGAAGGGAGGTAGTTTTTTCTCATACCTAGGAGCCCCACACACAAGTTACTGCTAGCCCCACTACAAACTAGCAGCAATCTTCAACAAAGCCTCTTTTAGTTGCTTAGTAGCATCCACAGGTTTCTGTGGTCCCTCACTCATAACGTCACTAATATCTATGTATTCCTTGAAATCAACGTCTCGAAGGTAATCATCAACTAGGCCGTCAACCTCAAAATAGTCGGCAAAATCAATTTCTTGAAGGCAGTCATCTACCTTACTGTGCATGTCAAGGTTGTCGATGCAATCCTCTACCTTGATATCGATATCGAAGGTATCTAGGGCCCTCTCTACCATAGATTCCAGCTTAGCCTCTACGTTGTCTGTCACTGTTTCTGTGATGCTATCAAAGCCTTTCAGCTTATCTATGGCAGCCTCTACAGCAGCGTCAATCTTAGCACCAAGGGCTTTGTTGAAAGCCTCAGTGAAAATCTCTTGAAAGTTACTCATTGTCGTCTCCTTGGTTGGGGTTCGAATTCTTGTTGAGCAAATGGATAGGGGGCTGTGGACCCCTATCTCTTGTGTATGTCTAGGGTACCCGGCTTAGTTGAGGCCAGGTGCTGGGCATGCCAGCAGTTAATAAACCTACCCCTATCATCCAGCAGGATAACTACCTGCCCTATGACGATAGGGGTAACTGCATACTGGCTAGCAGGTTTCTTTACAAACTCACTCTTTAGGAATTCAGGGGTAACTGCATACTGGCTAGCAGGTTTCTTTACAAACTCACTCTTTAGGAATTCCATATCCTAATGGTTATGGTAGCTAATATTCGCTACTTTCGGGCTCCAGCAAGCGCGGCACGATCCACACTCACCCCCCCTTTTAGGAGCGCCACACACAATAGACTCACCAGGCTTACCTAGGTGCTCTTTAGTATGCACAGTACTAGTGGGCAGTCCCTCAAGCCCTACACTCTTAGGGGGCTTGGTATCAAGCATGGTAGCGCTAAGACGCACGCATAGGTTGCTGGGAAGCTTGCGTGACATATGTACTAGCTTGCATAGAGGGCCACACTTATCGTTGTGGCCGCCTTTCCATTGCTTTACTACGTGGGCCTCCCTAGTAGGGATCCAGAATTTAGTATCTGGCAAGGCTTTAGCAATATCTACAATACTTTGTAGGTGAGATACCCCTTGGATATCCCCCGCGTCATGCCAACGAAATACGTCACTAGAGTAGTGGCGGATAAGGCGTACCATAGCTGGTACCCATTCAGGCTTAGAGATAGACGCCAATCTATTGTATTGGGCGTTCTTTACCTCTTTGTACATAGTGTAGTGCCCTTTCAAGGCGTAACATCCGTGACATACCGATCCCTCTACCTCTTGTAGCGCACCACCGATCCTACACTCTTGGGGAGGTAGGCCATAGGCGTAGCCAGGCATTTTAGAGGGCTTAGATAGCCCACCTACGAAGGATTTAAGGGCTTTAAGAGTAGCAGTTTCAACATTAAACATCGTCGTCGTCTCCTTGGTTGGGGTTCGAATTCTTGTTGAGCAAATGGATAGGGGGCTGTGGACCCCCTATCCTGGGGTCTGATTAGCTGATTTTCATCCCTCTAGAGGTCTTCAAAGGGTAAGCCTCTAGTAGCTGGTCATCGGTAAGCAAAGACTCAATGTAAGCCTTATTAGCTACCTTAGACACCTTGTCAAACACTGTAGCAGTGTGCCCCCCGTTGGTGCTATGGGTCTTAATCTTGTTATCACGTAGAGCAGCCTCTACTAGCTTGCGAAGCTCTTTCTTCTCCTTACCTACGATACGCTCTTGGGCTTGGATAGCTGCTAGGCGGTCAATAGCATCGTCTAGGGTGATAGTTACCTCACTATCAGCGATAGGCGCAATAGCTAGTGTCTCAATAGTTGAAAGTTTCATCGTCGTCGTCTCCTTGGTTGAGGTTCGAATTCATGTTGAGCAAACGGATAGGGGTTTGCGGACCCCAAAAGTAGGCAGTTTTATCTCATACCTAGGAGGCCCACTACGAAGACTACCCTTAGCCCCAATACAAACTAAGGGTAGACAAGAAAGCAATCCTACCAGATTGCATACACAAAATCATATTCACTGAGGTAGTCCTTACCCCATCCACTAGTGGTATAGCCATATTTGCGGTGAGCTTTCTTAAATGCCTTGGATAGCTTAGTTAAAGCCCTGGCCATGTTATTGCCGATCTCACGCTTAGTATATGGACACTTATCGTCCTTCTTATGGTTGTCGTACCCTTCCATACGAGAGAAGGATACCCTAAAGGGTGTGCCCCTCATCTTAGCTACTAAGGCATCCTGGCAAGCCCCTCTACCTTCAGTGTCACAAATACCACTACTGGCATACTTATTCCACTCTTCTCTAAACTCCTCTAGGTGTGGCCTAATAAAATCATATGCTTTGGATGTATCAAAGTCACTCATAGTATCACCACTTGGTTGGGGCAAAGGTTACGGCACCATTAGCATTAACAGAAGCAAAGGACCAGTTAAAATCTACGTTAGTTAGGTCGTGGCCCTCGCCACTTACCCATGAGCTGTACTTGTATGGGTTATACTTAGCCACACTACGATAGCTAATTTCCATAGTGAACTCATCTAGGTCGCCTTCAATCCAGGCATGCACGTTCTTACGCTTCTCTTTAAGTACTCGCTGCCTTCCAGCCTCACGTACCACAAACTTAACGTTGGTTAGATGCACCCTATCAGGGTGACCTACTACGCGCCAGCCTTTCTTGGCTGGTACATACGCCTGCATGGATAGCGTACCAGTGTGCAGGTTTCGGTATACTCTTACTCTCATTGTCGTCTCCAGTGTTGGGGTTCACTTTCATGTTGAGCAAATGGATAGGGGGCTGGGGACCCCTGGTCCCTAATCGTACTCTAGGAAGTGGTCTACCACCTCCTTACTACCCCAGCAGTCACCAGGTAGCACATTGTACACAAACTGGAACAATAGTTGTAGGTTAGCTAAGGTGGTGGGGTCCGCGTTGGCTACAAACTTCTTTAGGTCGTTCTCTAGCAGGCCTGTTAAGGCGCTACCAGGTGCCAACTTGTCCTCTGCGTACTCAACTAAACAGTTGAGTAGGCGGGGGCTAGCGCCGTAGTTAATGTACCTGTTAATGTCGATTTCGCTTACTTTAAGTGTCATAATCTACCTCTTCTGTGGTTGGGGTTCGAATTCTTGTTGAGCAAATGGATAGGGGGCTGTGGACTACCAGGTAACTGTGGCCGTTACTTCTGAGATCTCGTGGCCGTCAAAGCACCACCGCCATAAGGTACCATCTTCTCCGCGCATCTGAATGTAAGACTCAGACTCAATAAAGGGGGCTAGAACTCCGAATAGGGTTTCTTCGCTACCAATCTTGTTCCCATCGTAGTCTAACCCGACGATGTTACCATTTGAGTCATTAAAGGTGTCCCACCCAAAGCAATCGAACACCTCTTCTAAGGTGTCGCTATTCAGCACCGCTGTCTTGGTGACCCACCGGTAGCCGTACTCCATCTTACGTGTGAAGTCCTTTACCTCTGCTAGGGCCTTAGCCTTTTGGTCGAAATTAACAGTGAAGGCGTGGTCCTCCAGGTCCATGTAATATCCCATATCGTGTCTCCTTTGTGGTTAGTGGTTTCGAATTCATGTTGAGCAAATGGCTAGGGGGCTGTGGTCCCCTATCCCTTACTCTTAGTTGTACACCTTAGCTTCGATACGTGAGGATTCTTCATCAAAGCGTGATAGTGCCTTAGTTTGCATATTCTCAAAGCACTTGGCTAGGATCATAGCGCAGTGGTCGTCCTCTATTGAATTGATCTCGTCTAGCAAGTCTTTAAACCTGCCACAGGTACCTATGGCATCATATGGCCCAGTGAATTCTGCCACCACACCTTGCAGCTCATCCATAGTTCTAGTGGCCTTAATGCGGGCATCAAACTCTACATGTATGTCAAAGATGCGGTCATTTAAAGCAAAGTATGACTTTTGCTTCTCGGTTAGCCCGTCCTGGGCTTCCTCTGTGATAATATCAATGCTCTTACGGTTGTCACTCATCTAACATTCTCCTTGTGCTGAATCGGTTACTTGCCTGCCAACGCCGTCAACTACTACGTAGCCACGGTACTTCTTGGCACTATCTAGGTCTATTGGTTCAAAAGAACTCTCTAGTAGCTGTTTAGCAGCACTAGCAATAAGAAACCTATCGTTGTCTGAAAGGTCTTCCTCATTTAGAAGAGCGGTAGAGGCTGCATCCATAGCCTCTTGTGTGATGGAGTCACTATCTACGGACACGGCAGATAGGATGCGGGAAACCCGCATGACTTGTTTCGCAAAATCGCTGTTGTTCATCTCACTCTCATGTTGAGCAAATGGATAGGAGGCTGTGGCCCCCTACTTGCTCTTTCTGGCTGTACGTGGGGCTCCTACCCGCACACTCCACAAACCGTTTCGGGTACTAAGCCAACCTTTACGTTGGTATGTCTTTAGCATGGGCACCACGTTGTTGTCCTCTCGCATGGTAAAGCCGGCGGCTGTTAGCGCCTCGAATACCTCACGTGAGGTCGCGCCGTCTAGGTGCCAACATGTTGAAAAAATAATGCTTGATTTACTCTGCTTGTACGTATTCATATCTAAATAATCCATAGTAGGCTAAATCCTACTTGCTGTGGCAGGGAGCCTACGCTGAAGCTGCTCCACTACCTGGTTAATACGCCTCAATATGATTGGGTTATCGCACTTTTTAAAGTACCAAATCCCGCCTCGCTCTATCCTACGTTGGGTACATTGCCCCTTTATCTTTCCTCTTCGCACGTTCACTACAACCCGTACCTGTAGCTCTGTTACGTACCTTGTGGAGGCCTCAAAATAGTACCTCTCCCACTTCGTGGTTACCTTATTGCGGGTAATGAAGTCTACCTCAAACCCTAGGGATACCAGTACCTCAGCCGCAACCCCCGCGTCGGAATCTAGGTAAGTAGACTGCTGGTATGGCACCACCTCAACATTGTATCGGTCATAGTCTCTCTGTAGACCACACCCACCTAGCGCGTAGGCTAGGGCGGCCCATACAATACCCGTAACTACTGCTGAGTACCATAGTAGTAGGAATACATTTTCTTCTCTGTTATTCATCACCATCCTCTGTTCTTGGCCACTACTTCGGCCTGGTTAATAACCCCCCAAAACGCTGTGTCTGAGTGGTCGGGGCACCCACTATGGTTAGCGTCTAGCTGCATGTACAGGCAATGGCCAAACTCATGCAACAAAGCACTACCTGTGGTACGCTCTGGGTCTAGGTCGCTTAGCGCTACGTACATCTCGGAGCAACTCCAAGTAATGCCGTGGTAGCACCTTCCTCTCCATATAACCGCGTACCTACCGTCTCCTGGGCAGGTCGTGTCGGCCCAGTATACGGTGGTGTCTGGTAACAAGTCTCCAAAAGAGGTGCCATACTCATCTTCTACCATACGTAGCGCCGTGAGCATAGCTTTATCTTGGCTAGGAAGCTCTGCAATGCCAGACACCTCAACACCACGCCGCTCTGGCGCGGTAGGTGTACAGGCAGCCAAGCACGCCAGCAGTGTTACCGTCTTCATCTCAGTTCCTTGTTGAGCAAATGGATAGGAGGCTAGCGCCCCCACAGGCAAACCCAGGCATTATGACACCCCGATAGGTACGTAGGACAGCACGTCATAGCCACCTCTGTTACGCTTCTTAATCTTCACCTTGCTGAACTTGCCACCATCCAACTGTAGCTGCTTGTAGATGCTGGCCTGCTCATAGCAGTCAAAGCTCTTAGTGCCTGCCCGCTTGTTACGTGGCTCGTTAGTTGCTACTACTCCTTGGTTAGTTGAAAACATTTTTATCCCTTGCTTTGTCCTTGGTATCTTGTGAAGCCTCTCCTAGGCCCTTCTCTGTTAGTGTGAATACTGGCTCCTGTAGGTCATCATCCCAATACATGACTGCACTGCCAGACCTAATAAGGTTGGCCGCTGAGAACGCCTGGATCAGTTCATCGAACCATTCAACTAAGCAACCCAATTCACCCTCAGGGATGCTACCACCACGCGCAGCTTGCGCACATTTAATAAACTCATTTAGCAACTCTAGTTGCTGTTCTGCCATTGTCTTCATATTCTTTAATTCCTATGATTAGTGTAATTCGTTACGTAGGGCGTCTCTAATGCTATCTGCGATTGCAGGCCCTACAGAGTTGCAGGCAAAGTACAGCCCGCACGCAGCATTAATATCTAGATCAGTATCTGCAACTAGGGAAGCCTCCGCGAACGTCCTTAGGACGTTCTCTATCTGCACGGCACCTATGTCTGCAAAGTTAGCTAGACCCACGTTGTGGCCCGCCTTAAACGATTCATCGATAAGAGCCAGTATTAGCTCTACTTGTGGCTCGCTAAACTCGTTGCACGTTTCTAACGTGGGCCTAAACTTCTCAAGCATGGTAGCTAGGTGCTCTCTCATCCCCATCGGCATGTCCACCCCACTACGCCAGCCCCTTGTTGACTACCCACTCAAGGGCAGCGTCCTTAACAGGGCCATCAGCCCCATCAGATATGGCTAGGTCTTTGACCCACGCCTTTAAGGGCACGTTAGTCATCGTGCTCTTCTTACTCCAGGCCTTATAAGCCCGCTTCACAATCTTACTCGGTTTCATACATATCCTCCTCTTCCTGCCTACACCACTCATCGAATGCTAAGTCGTATAGCTCGTCCATAGTTTCTTCTAAGTCCTCTAGAGGCATCTCACAGGCCCTACCAGGTAGGGCCCATGCAGCGAACGCCTTGTCAGAGAGGTAGATGACGGGGCAGTCGTCCGTGCCGCCCACTTGGGCGGCGTTGATAACGAACGTACGACCACGTACCTCTACCGCTACAGTAAAGGCCCGCACTTAAGCAGCCTTATAGTAACTCTCGATAGCCGAGGTACGTATGTATAAGGGGGCGGGCAGTTCTTGTGCGTCCTTGGAAGCACTTTTGAGGGGTCCAGTTTCATATACTACTGATGCATCTTCCAGTAAGATATCCTCAGCGTTAACTCCCTTTAGTGTGCCGGTATAAATGTAATTCATACACCACACCATTACTCGCTCACCTAGCAAGCCAACCAGTCCTTCGCCTTCAACTTCTTCCACATTAACTAATTTCTTCATTCTCTAATCACTCCTTCTCATTACTATTTAATTACCCAAGACCAAGACCCAGACCTAGACCCAGACCCAGACCAAGACCTAGACCTAGACCAAGACCAAGACCCAGACCAAGACCCAGACCCAGACCCAGACCCAGACCCAGACCCAGACCCAGACCAAGACCCAGACCAAGACCTAGACCACTTTTGTTTTCTACTTCTCATTACTATTTAATTACCCAAGACCCAGACCCAGACCCAGACCTAGACCTAGACCTAGACCTAGACCCAGACCTAGACCTAGACCAAGACCAAGACCCAGACCCAGACCCAGACCCAGACCAAGACCCAGACCAAGACCCAGACCCAGACCAAGACCTAGACCTAGACCTAGACCCAGACCCAGACCTAGACCACTTTTGTTTTCTACTTCTCATTACTATTTAGCAAGCTTCTCTCGCTGCTCCTCAGTAAGGGGGGGCAGAGAAAGTTCACCCCGGCTAAGAAGCCCACCGGCTTGTTCCTCTAGGTCATCACCGAACCACTGCTTACGCTCGTCACCTAGACCCTCGTGTGCAGTACGAGTCACCGCGTTAAGTACGTCGGCTACACTATCGCCTGGCTCCTTCTCGTAGGAGGCCATTACCTTCTCAAGCAGCGCCTTAGGGCGGTTACGAGGTACGGCAATCTTCTTGTGCATAACAAGCCGTGAGAGAGACTCAGCGCCGTTTAGTGTCTCACCCGTCTTAGCACAGACGTACTTAGTATCCTGTGCAGTACCCCATAGGTGCTGAAAGCTCTCTACAGCTTCAGTAGCCATGCCTAGCCCTCTAGAGAACTGCTGTCGGAGAGAGTTGCGGTCCCCAGTGTGTCGGGTTCTACAAATCAGACTCTTCTGGGTAACGTAGATACCATTGGTACACTTAAGGCGGAAGGCCTTGAAGTGTACCTGCTGCCCCAGAGTACCATTATCAGAGGACCGCACCGAGATGATAATCTGGTGTAGGTCTCCCTTAACATCAAAGGGGCGTCCTAGTGCCGCGCTAATCTCGAAGCGCCCACCGTCGTCGAGGTACTTAATAGTCCCTCGACACTCCTTTGGTACCACCCGTGCAATCTCCGCTGCAATCTCGTCTGCATCATGTGACTGGTACCGCTCTGTAACTAGGGCGAACATGCCCCTAGTGTAGTCGGCAGTGGGCTTAAATGTACGCCCTACAAGCTCTGCGCGCTTGCGGTGGAGCCAGCTATTGACGTTAGACTTCATACGTGTGTCTACGTCGTTGGGTGCCTTAGCACACAGTTGGGACCATGCTTGGGGTAGCATATCAAAGCCGTTAAGCCCTGAGGCTACGGGGCCACCGTCCCGCCGTACCAAGCGTCCAGCGTTATCCACACGGAAATCCCCTACAGGGACTACAATGTCCTCACGCCGCTCAGCCTTGATACGTTCAATGAAGCCGTCACAGGCATCATTGATAAGAGGCTGTGCCTCTAGTTGTCGGTTGACGTGCTTAGCAAGCGCATCATCCTTTTGGTAGTCTCCCTTGGTGGAGAATCGTGCTCCCAGCGTGTCGCCAGTCATAGCACCAAATACATCAGAATCTTTCTCTACAATAAAATCACTCATAATCTTTCGTCCTTTTCCAGATTGTTGTTTGCCGTGTTGTCCGGCTTCACTTTCATGTTGAGCAAATGGATAGGGGCCTGTGGACCCCTACTTTTTCCTCAGCTTCTTGTACCTAGACCTAGCCCACATAGCTACAGCAGCCAAAATACTTACTTCTACAACTCCGCCGCATACACACATAGTTAGCCTTCTTCCTTAAAGGGGGTCATTTCTGCGTACCTAGTGTGATAGTGCGTGACATCAAAAGGATTCTCCTCATACCTAGAGTACCCAAAGAAGTCTGCTTTTGTTGTACGCAACCAGCTAAAGAATGCAGCGATCTCTCCGCCGTAGTTCTTCAAGCTACTAACAGACGTAAAGCAGTAGTCACCACTAAACTCTTCCTTCTCAATCATACTCTGTGAGAGAAAATTAGGGAAGTAGCAACTACAGCACCTACCAATAAATTCCCACCTAGATAAGGTAAAGAACGGGTGGTCTGGCAGCACCATACCTTCTGGTAGGGCCTCTCCATTGAATAGGAGGTGGAGGATCATACAGGCCTCTACCTCAGTTGAAGGGATAGACCCCGTAACCATAATTTCTGTGTACATTCCCATAGTTATTTACCCAACATCTTAGTTCCTGCGCCGATACCTTTGGCACCACCGCCGAGGCCCTTACCACCACCCCCTAGCCTAATGTTACTACCAGCTTTCCTACCGGCTTGCAACCCTTCTAGCGAGCTTACCTTGTTAGAAGAGTTGAAGGTGCCGAAACCTCTAGAGAGATCCCTGTAGTATTCTCTGATAGCCTGGTCGCCTTGCTCCACCTTAACAATGGCCTGTGATTTTAGGATATCCGCGTTCTCCTTCTCTTTAGAGAGGTTCTCTCTACGTGAGGCTGCAAGGCGCTTACGTACTACTACAGCCGCACCCTTCCTAAAGGCAGTCTTGTACCCCCTGGCAGACTCGCAGTCGCTCCATCGGTATTCCGCCCAGGACTTATCTGCTAGGCGGTTAATCTCCCGCACTAGGTACTTGTAGATGTACTTAACAGAGTCAACGTCACCCTTACGACCTACCATAACAGTGCGGGCACCGCTCCAGTAATACTTGCAGCCAAAAGAAGCAGCAACGCCAAAAGCAAGGTCAGCTTTCCACACCACCTTACGGTGTGCGCTACTGTCGATAGTATGTGACCCAATAACAGATGCAGTAGGATCGTCATCTTCATCCTCCAAGGCAGCTACACTAATCTGGTGCTGTGCCATAAGTGACGCAGCCATAGATGCAGCGTTGGCTGCCTCGTGCTCATTAGTTGATTTGCTCAGGTTGAGCAGTTTCTTAATCTTGTCTATAACTTTACTGTTCATCGTTTCCTCCCAGTGTTTGTGAGCTTCGTTGCTCAGACTCATGTTGAGCAAATGGATAGGGGGCTCTAGGCCCCACGCATTGAAGCGGATTTTCCTACCTCCAGACGCTTATAACTGCATCTGGGTTGGCTTCGCACGCTGCTAGGTACCCCTCCACAAACGGCACAAAGTGTTCGTACATGCCCCAACCGTTAGGGCTGTTTAACTCCTTGAACCGTGGCGGGTCCGACTTTAGTAGGGCGATCCCTGCCTTGAGAATAGGCACTAGCTGCTCTGCATACACAATTCCAATCTCTTCGGGCCTCCACAATGCCTTGTAGATACCCGCCTCTTCTGCCATGTCACCTAAGTTGTGAGTGATGTTACTATCGAATACCTCTACTTCTCTTGTGGCTACTAGTGTTACGTCTAAACTCATTTGGCTACCCTACAGTTCTTAAAGCCGCAGGTCCAGTCGCCGTATGCCCAATCTGCGTGCAGTGCCCTGCCTCCAACAATGGCAGCTACTAAGAAGACAATTCCTGCCAAACTAATCCAGAAGTCTCTCTTCACCTTGCGGCATGGCGTGCAGCCACGAAACCCGTTACTCATAGGTACTCCGCACTTGTTACACTTCATCACAAACCTCCTTATTAAAGCCTAGTAGCTTGAAGCACCTGTTGGCCTGCTTGGCTAGTTGGTCATTTAGTAGGCCTAGTTCCCTGTCTGTCATATCCTCTACAGCTTGTGGATTGGCCTCTAGCCAGAACTCCACACGCTCAAGGCACTTAACGAGGATCTCGTTAGCTAGGTCCTTAGGTGAACACTTATCTCCATCTTCATTAACAATCATCCAAAAGCTCCCATGAACAGTACAGTGCCTACCAAGAAAAACAAGAAAATAAACACCATTTCTAGCACAAATCCTACCACCCTGACCAGGAATAGGAATAATTCAAATATATAGTAAAACAGCTCTCCGAGGTGGTACATTTTCAAAATCCTTTCGAAGAGTGGAAAACCCAGTCTTCACTCTCATGTTGAGCAAATGGCTAGGGGTCCGTGGACCCCTCCGCCTAATCCTCCTCATCGGCCCTACAAGGACCGAGGTGGTAGCGCGCAAGCACGCAGGGGTACCTACCTTTAGCCCACCCTAGACACACTCCAGGCTCCCAAGCCTTGTTTTCTCGGCTCCAATAGCTCCTATTTAGCATATCCACAGCCTCTTCCTCTGTGGTGGCTGATTTCTTCTCCACCTGTGGCGGAACCGTTACAACCTTCCCATCAGGGTACTTTACGGTAATGCTGGCAAGCTCCCCATAGAATACCGTAGGCTCGTCCCGCCACGGTGTACCTGGGTCGTCTGGTAGTAGTCCGCACCTGGTAGCCTGTGTGATAGCCATGTTGAGGCTGGCTACTGCCCCACAGAGGTGTGGTAGCCCACTTGCACCTATGGCTTGGCCCTCCTTATAGTCGGTATCTTCTGCATAAGCTGCTGCTTTCATACCCTCCACATCTGTCAGGTCTGGGTCGTCGGCCTGGTGGTATTCCATGCTATCCAGCGTGGTAAGGATGTGGCTAGCTGCTGCCCTTAGGTAAGCCCTTAGGCGTACGTAGTCTTCCGCCGTGGTAGCCATCTCTCTGGCGTAGTTGCCCCTGGTATACTTGTCGTCTCCGTACTCACAAGCCCTAGAACCGTACACTAGGAACGGTGTACGCATATGCGTGATGTCGGCCTTCCTGCTGCCTGACAATGCCTCTTTTAGATCTTTCTTTTTACTCATACTCCACACTCACACGATAAGTTATCGTAGTCCCCTTCTGCTGCGCAATCATACTCGTGGTACACGTACCCGTCAAATGGCGGTGTAACTATGCACCTACACTCTCCACACCACCTGAACCCATACCTCTCACCATCGTCTTTGTGGTGGGCCAACATGGCCGCCCCACTATGGTCGTGGTTGGGGTCCTGACAGGTGTACTCTCCCCTTGGGTTGGTACAGTCAAAATCAGTGTATACCGCGTCTCCCCACAAGTCCACAACTGTATTGTACAAACTGTAGCCAAGCTCCTCACCGTCTACAAATACCCTAAACCTTACCTGCAACTACGTCTCCTATCAAGTCACCCACCCATTTAGGGGCTGCGCCCTCTGTCCTGTGGATTATCCACTCTTCCTTTGTGGACGGCCTTATCTGGCCCTCGTACATGCAGTAGGTGTGCCTAGCGGACACAGACGACCACCTGCCCTTATCGTCACCGAATGAGGGGACCCAAGACTCTAGGTCCATCTTTACATCAAACCGGAAATGGTCTTTGACGAAATCCCTGGACACCACCGTCCCAGGGGCTCCTTCGATTAGGTGGTGCTTACTGCCGCGCCACCCAGGACTTTTTTCATTGGTAATCTCTGGAGTGTAGGAAAGCTCAATCCTGTCGCCTACCCGGAAAGGGCAGAACCTCTCGAACATGCTGTTGAAGGTCTCTACGATTCTCTCCATCTTATAGCCGCTTTGCAAGTCTAGCTTCTTATGCAAGGATCGTACCTCGCCTAAAAACTCGTCTATCTCCGATAGGTAGGACTCTACGTTACCCATCGCCTAGAATCCCCGCGATAGCCGTGAGCAGGATCTCCTCTGGAAGATGCGGTAGCTCCATTAGGATGAGCTTCTGCATCTTATCCCTATTTTCTTTGCAGTTCTCCGCACCCTCGAATGGCGCAAGAACCCTCTGTAGTCTGTCTTCAGTAGTACCCATGCCCTGTTTATAGCCCAGGGCATGGGCGGTGTCAAGAGATTATGCGATTGTTACAGAAACTCCGTTAGATCGGATGAGCACGTTGCCAGAGGCGTCAACCCAGATGTCTCCGTTGGCTGGAGAGGCAGAGGGAGCATTCCCTTAAGGTGGTTGAATGGGTTTGTTGGCATATAGACCTTGTTACAGCCTAATCCAGTTACTCACGCCGTCTGAGAGGAACTGGGCTGATTGCCCAGGAGTTAGAGCACTTAGCGCGGCTACGCTATCGATGGTGTCCGAACCGTCTGGGGTCACGTTGACGTTGTTCCCTCCGACTTCGTTCTTGATGATTACTATGTCGCCATTTGTGACAGCTGTGGTGGCTGGAAGTTGGGCGACCTTGTTGCCCGACGTTGTGTCGTGCCTAGATACCGTAGTGGCTTTGTAGTTTGGCTTTATTATGTTGACGGTCGCTGAGGCAGACAGGGTTGACATATTGTACCGAGTATTCGTGCCTATAACGTAACTGCTACTTACTACATCCGGCTGGTCCGGGTCAAACCTAGTATTAGCACCATCCAAGAAGTAGGTGAAGACCACCCCTGCCGCAGCTCCGAATACGCCAGCCCCTGTGTAGGAGCCCTCTCTTAGATTGAGGTTAGTCTGCGTTCCACTCACTGGAAGGTCCCACAGGGGACCTCCTGCTGGAGAGGGTACGTACACTCCCATTCCAGCTACCCCGCTTGTGGAAATAGCTGAAAAGTCGCCAGAGGTCATAGCAGAACCAGAGAAGAAGGGCACAGTACCGCCCTGCTCAATGAATGGACCACCAGGCCCTAAGAACAAGGTGTCCTGGTCCTCAAGCAGCATTGGGCTTGTAGCAGTCGCAAGGTTGTTGCAACGCATGTTTCCCTCAAACATCAGGAGCTTAATGAAGGTGGTACCCTCTGGGACGTTTATGGTCACACTTTCACCAGTGCCCCCAACCCACGCTACGTTTGTCATGTCGAAGTGTCCAGCAGGCAGTACGACGGGGGATACCACTGAGTCATCAAAGTAGATCCTAACGATTGCATTAGTGCCTAGCTGCCCCCGAGCTTCATCAAGCTGCGCGGACAAGTCTGCAAAGTCGTTGAATACGGATGGGCCAGTCTCTGTACCTCCTGGCTTGAAAGTCATAGCTAGGCTCTGCGAGGCTGCTGGCATACTACCAGCAGGGCCTTCATCCACTACTGTGTCGAGAGCGTCTACTAGCTCTTGTGGGATTAGTCCTTTGAGGTGAGTGAATGGATTGTTAGGCATAGGCCTATTCTAACACAAATTGACCGCATATAAATACCATTATTTGTCAACCTACTTTACTAGTAAATGGATCTACTCTTTTTTGTATACTGCTGAGGTGGCCAGGCCCCTCTTGGCTTTCTTCCTAGCCTGCCTACAGTCCCAACACCGTTTGGGGGTGTCGTACTCGTGCTTGGCGTAGAACTCCTGGTCCTTCTCCTTAAAGTAGAACTCCTTGTCGCAATCGCAGCACTCAAGATGTATACTAGGCATCCTCTTCCTCGCTGTCGTCGTCATCCTCTACTATCTCGGCATCATCGATGTCAGCAGTAGGTGCAGCTAGGTGCAGGTTTAGTTGTGAGGCGATTAGCGCCGAGGCAGCTTGCCCTACATCGCTATCATCCCACTTGGCAACTAGACCAATCTGTACCGTCTCTTGTACCATGTTCTCTTTACGCACTACACCGGTATCCTGTAGTGCCTTTCTTTCGTCATTAGTCGTCTGCCTGATTAGGTTCAGGGCCTTGATTCGCTGGTCGTTGTCGCCACGGTTGTACACCCTCCATGCCTCCTTGCGCACGTCATCGTAGATAGAAGTGTGCCCAGCTAGGTAATCCTCGCGGTCGTGGAACTCAATCTTCTCGCGCTTCTTACGTCGCACGTAGTCGATGTCACTCTTAACAGTAGCAATAGAGGTACCACGCTCGTACCCGCGAGCCACTAGGGTCTCACTAATCTCACGATAGGTCTTCCCGCGCTGCCTGAGGGACCACACAAACTCCCTGCGGTCATCTAGGTCATCCGCAGTGGTACGCTTCGCCATGGACGTAATAGGCTGCTCGTCGGTCTCAGGGTCTTCCTTAGGCACCTCAGCAGACTCAATCTCAGCCATGATAGCGTCTAAGTCTTGTACTTTGCCTTCTCCGCTACTCATCTGGCCCGTCCACTACTGCACCACAATTGCCGCACTCGTACCAGCCATCGTAGTGGTCAACGCAGCCCTCTTCGTCACAGGTAGTCCACACAGCAGAGACGTGCTCACCCATTAGGGGCTTACACTTCTTACCAAAGATGCGGTCGTAGTTGTCGCTATACGCTTTGTTGTTAGCTGGTGAGTTAAAACTCTTTTCAAGATACTTCGTCATCTGGCTCCCCATACGCAGACTCGATCTCACTGGAACACCGGTCGCAGTACATTGTGCTCTCCCAATTAACCTCCGCACGGGCCATTGTAGCCCCGTCTGAGATCTCCTCTTTTGCACACGGAGCGCAAAACACGCAGTCTTCGCTATCCATATAGAAAATTGGATACCCTCCTACGGATGAGAAGCTCCTTAGAGAGCCATCCTTCATAGTCAGCTCCTCCATCATCTCAGGTGAAATCATTAGTCGTCTCCTTCAGAGTCTTCCAAGCTAGCGATAAGGCGGGCATTCTCCTCGTCCCACCTCTTCATGGCATACTCATGCTCGGCCTTTACAGCGCGGGCGTACGCTCCCTTGTGAGGGTTATCCTCAGTTGGGCCTTCGTACTCGTAACTACCGTCTTCTTTTTTCTTTCCAATCATAATAAAATCCTATCCAAAAGTGAACAATGCAGTGGTTCTTAGCCTCTCTATAGCTACATTACAGTAACTAAAGGCATGGGCGAAGTGCGGGTCCCCACCGAGGTAGATCCACTCCATCTTACTCTTTCCGGTCTCCTCGTTCAAGACTGTTTCCTGCCGAACTAGCCTTTTTAAGTGGTCCCTAAGAGTAAGAGCCAGAGAAGTAGCCTCAAACCGGCCAGTTTTCTCGTTCCGTACCAGGGGCGTGAATTGCCCCACAGGGGGGACCTCCATAATGCCGTCCGTCCACTGCTTGAGGGCGTAATCTAGCACAGTGTACCGATTTAGCAAGACCTGATGCTTCATCCGAGTCTCTTTGGATCCCTTCCTGATCGCTTCCTTAGTCTTAGTCCTGTCGTACCACAGCACCATATCCTGGCCTGCGTCCTTGTAGTGTGCAATAAACACCTTACCGGGAAAGTCTCGTGCGAACTGGTAGGCCTCGTTGATGTTGGGCATGGCGTCGATTACGCACATACCCACGTTGAACTCAGTCATAAGCTCTCCTAGACGCTTAAAGGGAGACACAGGACCGTCCTCACCAGTCTTCTCGTTGTACTCCCAGTATATTGGGTTGGAGGACTCAATGACCTCGATATGGGCTAGCTGCTTCTTACCGTCCTTACCTCTACGCATAATGGTGACAAAGCAGTTACCTGAGTGCTGGTCAACCCCCATTGCGCAGCCTCCTTTTATCCTCCTGGAGGGTAGGTTAGCCTGCCATTTCAGGGTATCGTTGATGCACGAGTTGAACACGTCATCGGTGATAGGTCTGGCGTCCTCGTCTACGTAGGGCCTACCTAGCTTTCCATTGTAAAATTCTCGGATGTTAGTAGTAGTCTTGTAGAAGTCGAACAGGTCCTTTGGGGAGATGTAGTAAGAGTTAAGCTGCGTCACTGAGTAGGAGTTGAAATCCGCCCCAGGATTGTGAGCAATGTAATTTCCGTTCTGTACGTCGTTGATCCGGAACTTACACTTGGGGCACCGGTAGTACGTCTCCGTCGTGCCGTCCTTTAGCTTACGCTCCACTACGCAGTCCGGGAACACATCCGGGAGCACCACACCGTCTGGACAGTTGCAGGCGGTATGCCACGTAAGCTGAGTACCTCTCATGAATCTAGCGTGGATATCCGTGTCTGGGTAACCAGCGGTACTCATGTAGATCTGCACCTTGTGGCTAGAGTGAGCAATGCGCTCCTGTACCTGATCGATATCAGCCGGGTCAATAAGGCGGACCTCGTCGAAGGCTAGGATGTCTAGTGGTACGGAGTCTTTAGAGGCCTTACCGCCCATGTACAACATGTATAGCGAAGAGTCCGTACCGTGGACGTTTCGTATCTGCTTTAGCCCCAGGGTGTTGGTATCCGTCAGGTTGTCGGACAATTCGTCATTAGACGCGATAAGGGGGCCTAGTCGAGCCTTGGAGAGGTCCTCCACACCGCCACCGGTTGGGAAGTACAGGGCAGCGTTAACCTGCTTGTACCGGGCGTACCATAGCAGTCTAAGAAGCATGTATACGGTAGCGCCTAGCTGTGCAGCCTTCATCCAGACTACCCTACGGCCGTGGTCCATGTAGATGGGAAGCAGGTAGCGGTGGGTCTCAAAGTTAAAGTCATGGCCGTCCACCTTGACTCCTGAGAACTGTGCCCACAGCGCGAAGTTGCGACCCATAAGCGCCCTAACATCGTGAGAGCTAGACTCCGCCAGAAACTTCTGGATGTCTAGCTGCTGCACCCCTTTGTTGAAGGCAGGGGCCTTGTTAGGCATGTGCTTCTTAGCAGCAGCGTTGACGATGTCCTGCGCGCTAGGGGGGTCCTTCTTTTTACCATCACTCAAGGAGGTCCACCCTGTCCCTGTCGTTCTTGATAAGGCCCTTCTCTATGGCCTCCATAGTAGCTGCAGCCCACTTCCTAGCATCTGGAGCGCTCCACATGTAGAAGTAGTCAGGCCCACCAAAAACTCTAGCCATTTTGGAGGTGAGACGCATAGCTATGTCGAGGGTGTAGGGGCCATAGATCTCGTACCGGACCAGTAAGGTCTGAGTGTACGCCTCCCTCTCAAACTTAGCCCGCATGGTCCTCTTTGTTGGGAGCACCAGCAGGTAGCAGAAACTGAATGTGAGGAAGTTCACCAGCCTAAGCACTGGCAGGTCAAAAAACCTAAATGGCCATCTCCTGAATTGCCGCATGTGTACCAACTCATGACGCAGCACCTCGTACCGTAGGCGAGGTGAGCGGTTGTACCAATCGTCTGGAACGTACATCCGCTTACCTATAGTAGTGGTGTAGTGCGAAGAGTCGAATCCTTTAGAAAAGACTCGTATAAGGGCGTAGATGGCGCGTATGCACCTCGAATTCTTATGAAGAATCACCCTTACCCCGGGTATTTCTAGCTTTACCCTGTCTAGTAGGGTGGTGTACCTGTCGGTTACCACAGTGCTTCGTCCTGTGTAGCACAAAAGCGTACGTCGAGGAAGCATTTGACTCGGTCCTCTGTCAGGACTGGGTGTTCTTGAAAATCACAGGCTTCCGCTACAAGTACGAAGTAGTCCTCATAGCTGACCGTAGTACCACACCCGGAGCAGTAGTTCCTGGCACCCTTGAAGCTGCCATCGTTTCGCTTGAATGTTTGACGCCAGACAAACCCCCGGCAGTCTTGGTCCGGGCAAGGCACCTCAGGGCTGTGTCCGGTATATTCAGTTACTCTTTTCATATTATTTCCTCTGTATTAGCCAAGACATTCCTACTTGGAACCGCCGAATGGCGAACCTGTCCCTGACTTCCCACATATGCTCTAGTGTAGCAGCTATGCCAAGCTCCTGCAACACCTTGACTAGCCTAGTTCGATTCGGGATTACTACCTTACCTAGGAAAAATACCGCCTCATGCGGCCGAAGTCTCGCGATGTCACGGTTGGTTAGCCTCCTAGAGACAAACTCCTTGGTGTCTACCCCGTAGCCTGTAGCCAAGTCATACGCCTCTATAGCGTCGTCACACGCGGGACTCAGAGCGATAACTCTACCACCGTTCTTTACCACCCTCGCAGCCTCGGCCACCAGCGCCTTACGGTCCCCAGCCTCATACCTGTCCAGCACGTTTGTCAGGTACACTACGTCGAATGAAGCATCCGGGTGCTGTATTGACATCTGCCCCTCCTCAAAGTACTCCCAGCTGTGGTGCTCCACCCCTTTGGGGAAGTGCGGGCTGTCTCCCTGCATAGCCAGTGTGAGCACCCTACTGGAGCCTCCCAGGTCCTTTGACAACCAGTTACCCGGCTCTGCTCTGTACGTCTTCAGTCCTAGCTGCGGACCCTCTAGTGCTGGCTTCATTATTCAAAATCCTTGTCACACAACGGGCAATGCCACCCAAATTCTCCCTGGTCCACAGATGCGGCGTCACGGCAGGTAGGGCAGGTCTTCTCCAAGCCGACAGCGTAATGCTCGGCCTGCAGGGCAGCAGACACAAGCTCCAGTGCTTCGTCTGGAACAGCCTCTATAGCTTCCAACAACCTACGGTATCTGTGCACCGCGTGTTTGTATGCATCTCGCTGGCTCAGAGCCCGCTCCTTGAGAGCCTTCTCTCTGCCGAGAATAGTCTTTATCATTTAGTATACTATGTCCTTTGTTAGGTAAAAAACTTCATCAGCGTAGTCCTCGTAGAGGGCAGTTGCCGCTGGACTCTCGAAAGTGAGCACGATGACATTCTTACCCCTCGATTGGAGGTATGTCAAGAGTTTTTCGAACTGCTTGGTGCCTGCGGCCAGGACAAAGGTGTCGTAGTGGTCAAGCCAGTGCATGGCGTCCACCGTGATCCCCGACGTCCAGTCATCATGCACGGAGACTGGGTGGTCGCCTGCGACCGCGTACTCCACTTGAGAGGGTTTTACGTGGTACTCAAGAGAGTCCAGCACGTCCTGGAATGTCCCGTGTGTATTTCTCTTGTGGGTGACAATGTACGCCGAGGCGGTCACCTCCACAGTGTCGAGGCACCCTCTGATGGAGACGACTACGTCCCTTAGCACTTCAAAGTTTATGCGAGCTTGCCTACCGTGGCAAGTTCTACAGGCCTCCCAAAGGGACGCTACGTCTACGGCAAGCCACACTCTATCCTGGTCAGTCACTTTTCACTTCTCTAGTTCTTTCTCCCCGCAAACACACTTCATCAAAATCTTCTTACAAACTGGACATACGTCCATGGGCTTATCTTCTTCTTTACTCATCGTCAACATATTAGTCTATCCTCCCAAATAGTGCTGGCCGCTCGCTTAGCAGGTCTTCAAGCACAAAAATTAACACCTGCTTGCCATTCCGGTCTACTGTGTAGAACTTCCTAGAGCCCTTAGCAAGCCTGTCTGCTAAAGGCGCTCCGGGGCAGGGCATATTGTCACGGAACACCATAACCATAGGCTTCTGTCGATTCTTCTTGAAAATCAACATAGGGAGCAGGTCGTCTGGAGTCTCATCTACCGTCTGCTCCCACCAACTGTGTATGATGCAGCCATCGTTCAGTAGTAGCTGATCCAGGGTCCAGCCCTCCTGATGCTTCAACTCCAAGCACCAAGGAAAATCACGGTTAGTCGTGATGATGTCACCAGAGGCGTTAAACCCTTGCTTATGCTGGGGCCTGCCCCACCCACCAGAGCCAGGGCTACGGCAGAACTCCCCCTTATCCCACCACTTCTGGAACTCCTTAGCCAGCTTTAGCTCAAAGGACGATCCCTTGCGCTTAGACTTCTTACCGGCTGCAACTCTTGTAGGGTCTTTAACCACTGCTCGTCTCCGCGCTACCTCTAAAAGAGGATAGATCGGGCTCAGGAGGATTCTCTAGAGCGTCCACCACTGCCTGCTGGAGGGGCGACATCCCAAACTCTCCTTCGTAAGTACGCGGCCTAGCTTTTCGCTCCTTGCGGGGCTCCTCAGCGGTGATTTCTACCACCCCTGGGTGGTTCTCGCACCTAGTCACGGTAGGTGCAAAGCACCCACCGCACTTAGGGCAGACCCATCC
>Ga0102810_1000106_pt1 | contig 25344 bp, 19 predicted proteins | sample ColrivemetaGS573_FD_84506 | JGI IMG/M metagenome (GOLD analysis project Ga0102810, IMG submission 84506) | Estuarine microbial communities from the Columbia River estuary - Ebb tide ETM metaG S.573 | ecosystem: Environmental > Aquatic > Marine > Intertidal zone > Estuary | place: USA: Columbia...
CCCCTTACTTATTAAAAATTGCTGAAGAAGGTGGATTAGAAAATTCTTTGCGTTTTGATAGAGGATTAAAAAATGGGTTGTATTTTTACCACGGCATTTTAACTAACAAATCTGTTGGTGAATGGTTCGATTTAAAACATAGTGATATTAACTTACTTATTTTTTAGCATTTGAAACTCATACAGCGCATTGGCTACTATCTTGGGGGATTTTCTCTTGGGCTTATTATTTTGGCATTTTTTTTTAATGGAAAAAAAACATCTTGTGCTTATGGTCCTGAGGCACGTGTATTAAAAAACATCAATACGAAAACACTTGTTTATTCAGATAATATAAAAACTATATTAAATGAAAATAGCATTGATAGTCTTTCAATTCGTAAAGCACTAAAACTCGGGGATATTAATTTTTCTGAAAGTAATACGAGGCAAGAGCCTTGTGGTATCTATACTATAGAAACAAATATAGATGATAAAGAGGTTTTGCTAACTGTCGAAAATTGCGATAGTATCGCAACACTTCAAAACATAAAATGGTAGAATAAAAAAAAGCTTCATATTTCTATGAAGCCTTTTTTTTTATGTAATTTTTTATTATTCCCTTATAATTTTTTTAGTTTGTTTATTTCCATCAACAATTACTGAAAGTAAATATATCCCTCGAGGATATGACGATAAATCTAGCATCATTGAATTTTCATTATCTACAACTTGATTTACTAATATTCTTCCTAATACATCATTTAATTGTAGACCTGTGATTAAATTATTTGGGCCATCAATTTTAATGTTTACGATATCATTTGTAGGATTTGGATACACTTTAAATCCGTCTGCTATTTCATTTTCGTCAACACTCAAACTTTCTTGAGGATATTCTAAAATAAATGATGGTGGAAATGCATCAGACATAATGTTTGAATCATCCCAGTTACTTGCAAATAGGATTTTGGTGCCATCTCTATTAGGAACAGCTTGAGTTTCATGACCATAACCAGGAGCCGAATCATTATTATGTTTAGTATAACGTTCTATAATTCCAGAGTCATCTAATTTGACAGCAAAAATTTCTCTAGACGCTACTGGATGATCTGTACAACACTGCTCACTAATATAAGCCCAACCAGGTCTATCTATATTTCTAGTACTTATATGACCACCCCAGATTCCGCCTGGATATTCAAATAAATTAGTAACTCCACCTCCATCTAATCTTGCGTAATATAAATACGAGCCCTCATTCCAACCCGATGGGCCTTGATAAGATACTATTACCTCATTACCATTAGCATCAATTCCTAAATCAGAATGCTCTGTATGGTCGCTGACATGGACTTCATTATTAAAATTGACATCATATGATTTAAAACCTTGCATAGGACCAGAACCATTGTCTGCATAACTTATTACTGCAAAGTTTCCTAATTGAGAAATTGAGAACCAATCTATACTGCCACCAGAACCAATATTTTTAGTTCCAACAACTTCATCTAGTTGTATATCATATACAATTAAAATTTTATCACTTCCACTATGGCCAATTAGTCCAATATATTTATCATCAGCAGACTGATTTCCTTCACCATAACCAAAATTTACAGTGGAATATTCTGTAAACGTTCTAACAGTATTCCTGTCGTTAGTCATTACATCAAATTTTATGAATTCGTTTCCAACTGTTCCATACATATAATTAGATTCTGTATTAGCCCATCTTCCATAACCAGGGATATCTCTCCAAAATAAAAATTCGAAAGTTTCTCCATCTAATATTGCTGCTGGATAACCCGCTAGCTTAATTAAACTTCCATCACTATTCCAAGTTTGATCTTTAGAATAATTATGTCTAATACGCTGTGATGAGGTACCAAACTCAATTTTATCACTAATTCTTGTGACCGTACTTCCCGACATAGACTCTGTAAAAGATTCTAAATATTCAGGAATACCGCCAGTTGGGGATTCATAAGGTTGATAGTTAACTGAAGACAATAAAGTCTGAGGTGGATAATCTTGCGCAATGACGTCAGTGTTCATCATTACACAAACAGTTAATAAGAGGGTCATTAATAAGCTTCTGTACGTCAGAAACATACCATTACATAAATTTTTCATTAGTTCGGGGTTTTGCTATTAATTATATGCTAATCTAAAAATTCATTTTTCTCATAAAAGCTAAAAAGGTGTTTTTTCGATGAAATACATCTTTTTTGTAAGTTTTAAACTACAATAATTACTTTTTGTAGTATTTTTTACACTTTTAATCGATTAAATTCATAATTTTAAGCTGATCGTAAAAAAGATGAATTACATATATATACGCTCAAATACATAGTTTTGGATGTTTTTCGATATGATAAACATTATTTTTTTTTTAACATATTGATTACCAATGGTATAATCATTTATTTACACTTTGAAACATAAATTTGGTATTTCATCTAATAATTTATGGAAGACTACATGTTTTGCATAAAATTTACATATTTTTATCAAGCTATTAATGAGTATTGAGACCTTAGAAAGGGATACTTAATCAACTAATCAAGAGTTTATTGAAAAGAAAAAACATTGCTTTTATAATTCCTACTTTAAAAGTTGGTGGTGCGGAAAGAGTCATAAGTACGCTTTCTAATCAACTTAATAATGAATTTAATGTTACAATTATTGTTTTTTACAAATGTATTCCATTCTACACCCTTAATAAAAATGTCAATGTCGTTTTTTGTTTGGATGAATACAATCATGAAACAAACTTTTATTCCTCAATTAAAACTCATGTAAAATTATTACGTAAAATTTTTAGTACTATAAAAAATCAAAAAATTGATGTTATTATAGGTTTTATGACTACTGCAAATGTTTATTCTGTAATTGTTTCAAAACTTTCTAGTGCAACTTGTATAATAAATGAACGCGCAAATCCAAAATTAGATGATGTAAATTCCTCTTGGAGGAAAATCAGAAAAATATTTTATCCTTTTTCAAATAAATTAGTACTGCAGACTAATGCCGTAAAAGAATATTACAAAGAATTCATTAAGCCTTCTCAGTTAGAGGTCATAAATAATCCTTTATCTGAAAAAATAATATCGGATTTAAATCCATCGCTAACAAAAAAGAAAATAATTTTAAGTGTAGGTAGGCTCGATAATACAAAAAACCAAGAGTTGTTGATTAAAGCATTTGCTAATATTAAGGCGAATGGCTGGAAAGTAAACATTGCTGGTGATGGAATAAAAAAAGATTATTTGAAATCTTTAATTAAAAATCTAAACAAAGAGGATGACATCATATTGTTAGGTAATATTTCAAATCTCGAAAATTATTATAATACATCTTCCATTTTTGCTTTCACCTCCAATAATGAAGGTTTTCCAAACGCATTAATAGAAGCAATGTGTTTTGGTTTAGCTTGTATTTCAACTAATTGTGAATACGGCCCTTCAGAACTGATTGAAGATTCTGAAAACGGATTTCTTATTCCAGTTAATGACCAGATGGAATTAGAAAAAAAACTGCAGTTACTAATGTCTAATACAAAGCTTCGAAATCAATTTAGCAGGAATGCTATGAGAAGCAATTCAAAATTTAGAGCTAATTTTATTGCTAAAAAATGGAAAGAACTAATTTATAAGGTATGTACTTAACTGATTTGATTCCAAAATATAAAGAACAAGAATCAGCTAATCACTGCTATATGTTTTCAATATTTACTCCTGTATACAATAGGGCAGATACACTAGAACGTGTGTTTAAATCTTTAAACGCACAAACTTTTAAAGACTTTGAATTAATATTAATTAATGATGGTTCGAAGGATAATTCACATGAATTAGCTCAGCACTTAATGAAGACGGCAAACTTTACTGTAAATTATATAAATAATGAGCACAACCAGCATAAAATGGCTTGTTTTATGCAGGCAATTCAAGTCGCTAAAGGACAATTTATTTTACCCTTTGATTCAGATGATGAGTGTACAGCAGATGCCTTGCAAGTATTTAAAAATGAATTTGATTCTATTCCAGAAGAAAAAAAAGAAATGATAAGTGGCGTAACTTGTTTATGTAATGATCAATTTGGCAATTTAGTTGGCGAACCATTTCAATCTTCGCCTCTTTACAGTAATACTTTTAAACAGCAATTGTATCATCCTAATGCTTCTGAAAAATGGGGGTTTACTAAAACAGAAATTTTAAAGAGTATTCAAATAAATAAAGCCATTTTTTCACGCGGTTATATTCCAGAAGGTGTCGTTTGGGAGCTTATTGCAAATCAAGGTTATGAAACAAAATACATAAATGAAACCTTACGAACGTATTATTTAGACACGAAAAATGCCATCTCAATTCAGAATCATGAAAAAGATGCCTTTGGCATGGCAATATATTCATTATCCATACTTAATTGGTATTATAAAAATTACTTAGTTAAAAACCCTAAACTATTTATAAAACGCGTTTATACTTTATTGAGAGCTTCTCAATATTTAGAATTTGATTTAAAAGACTATCAAATTGCCATTAAAAGTAAATGGCTAAATGCCCTTTTTACTCTTGGTTGGCCTTTTAAACAATTTTTATAAAATTTTGAAAAAACTCAACCTCATATTAACTTTTAAAAAGCTAATAAAAAGCCCAACTGTTATTAATATTATGACCGTTGCAATTATTAGTGTTTTTGTCAAGGGTCTAGGTTTTTACAAAGAAATCGTAGTTGCTGGAGCCTTTGGATTATCAGAATTATTAGACACCTTTTTTATTGCAGCTTTATTGCCAGGATTCATAAGTGAGGTTTTTATAAATGCGTTCAAAGCCGTTTTTATTCCTAACTATATTGCTGAAAAAAAATCTACAAATAATATAGGTGCATTTCAATCTGCAAGTTTTATTGTGACATTAATAATTGCATTATTCTTTATTGTTATTTCTTATTTATTCACCGATGTTTTTTTAGAAACTTTATTTCGAGGTCATACACAAAGTTATTATGAATTGGTCAAAATTCAATTTTATTTTTTACTACCATGTATTGCTTTTTGGGGATTTACATCATTACTCAGTGGTTTATTAAATATACATGATGAATTTAGATATTCATCAATTTACCCTGTTTTGACATCTATATTCATGCTTATTTGTTTACTCCTTTTTAAGGACCAATTGCAAGAAAAAGTGTTAGCAGTTGGAATGCTTATTGGAAGTATTTCCCAATTCATATTGTTGCTTATTGTTGCTTTAAGAATGAAAATTATTAATATATCTAAACCAGATTTTTATGGTAAACATACTATAACCATGTTTAAACAAGTTCCAGCAAAAGTGTCATCGGGTTTCTTATCGGGACTTATTGGTGTTACAGATCAATTTTTTGCCGCTCAATTAGTTGTTGGTTCAATCGCTGCATTAAATTATGGTATACGAATTCCAACATTTTTTACTACTATTATTGTTTTGGCTGGAGGAAATGTGCTTCTTCCATATTTTTCAAAACTATCATTAAATAATAAACATGATGCTTTCAAATCACTATATTATATTTTAAAGCGCTTATTTATTGTTGTAACCTTTATATCTATAGCACTTATTTTTATTTCCGATTTTATAGTCGAGTTGAGTTTTGAACGTAATGAATTTACCTCAGAAGACACAAAAATTGTTGCAACTATCCAGCGAATGTTTTTAATTGGCTTGCCTTTTGCCATTTGTCAAAATATAATAGTTCGATTTCTGACTAGCATAAATAAAAATTCATTTATGGCGTATATTTCATTTGTAACAATTATCTTAAACATTATTTTAGATTTTATATTAATGAAATTTTATGGTGTCATGGGAATTGCATTAGCAACTGCAATTCTTCAAATTCTCAAATTCCTTCTTTATTTAAAGTATACTGCAAAACAGGAAAAGATTTTAGTTTCTAAAACCCCTTTATGAAAGAAATACTGAAACATATCCTTTTAGCATTGGCAATTCTAAACATTCCTACATTTGGGTTAGTAACATTTAACCCGGCCATTGGCGCAGCCGCTAGTGCTCTATCTTTAGTTGCTTTAACATTGTATTATTTTTTTGTAAAAAAAAGCAAACCCATACTCCCATTGTTGATTTTAGGAATTTTATACTATTCTATAGGTGGATTAAACTTTACAGGAGAATCATCCGAATTCATCAAAAATATATTCAGGTATTTTTTGTTCATTATATCAATAACTGAAGTCGCAAAAAACACAACGAATAAAGAAGCTATTTTTTATTTATTAGTTGGAGCAATGAGTATTGTGATTAATGCTCTTGTGTTTTCTGATAGTTATGGCAGATATGCTGGTTTCTATATAAACCCAAATAAGGCTGGATTAATCTGTATACTAGGTTTTGCATTTACCTATACCCTTATAAATAAAAGCCATAAGTTAATTGCCCAATTTTTATTTACCATTGCTGGACTTGCAACTTTGTCTAGATACTTTTTCTTAATGCTTGTAATAATCAATATTACTTCTATTTTTGCAAACCGGAAAAACGCTATTGGTCTTATCGCTGGTGCGATTGGTTTTATTGTAATAATAAACACACCTGCTTTTGAATTGAATACGGGTCGATTTGAAGCATTACGTAGTATATTTTCTAGCGGTGAAATTAAAACTAAAACCATAACGACCGAGCCTCGAAATGAAACTTGGGCTCTATATACAGATATTATTTTAGATAAATTATTTTTTGGAAATGGATACGGTGCATTACAAGGCCGCGGTGCAGGGGCAATGGATATTAAGGTTGGTGTGCATAATACATACTTAATGGTTCTTGGTGAAAGTGGTATCATACCATTTTTAATAATTGTCATTTTGTATTTAAGCCTTTTGTTTAAAAGTGCTAAATTATTCACAACTAATCCCGAATATTTATATATTTCAATAGTCTTAGCTACTGCCTTATTGGTGGCACACAAATATTTTTATAATTACGTGGTATTATTTTTTACAATTTGGCTATATTCAAAATTACACATGGGTAAAAACAGACTAGAAAACGAATAAATATATGTGTGGTATATACGGAACTACAATAAAATATAATGATTCTCAAGTTAAAGACAAACTTGCAAGGACATCATTTAGAGGTCCAGATTCTTCTAGTCATTCCTTTCTAGGCCAGGATAAAAATATTATTTTTGGACATAATAGACTTTCCATTATTGACTTGGATCCTAGATCAAACCAGCCGTTTCCTTACAAACATGTTCATATTGTTTTTAACGGCGAAATCTATAATTTTAAAACCCTAAAAGTTGAGTTACAAAAAGTAGGGCATTCATTCACAACTACAAGCGATACGGAGGTTCTTTGTGCTGCTTATATAGAATATGGAAAAGCTTTTATTAGTAAACTTAATGGCATGTTTACCTTTGTGATTTATGATTCAAAAGAGAACATTCTTTTTGGTGCCAGAGATAGAATGGGACAAAAACCATTCTATTATTCGCATACAAAAGATGGATTTGAATTTGCGAGTCAGATTTCATCCATTCAATTATATAATAAAAATTTATCTATATCGAGTAAAGCGATTTCCTACTACTTAACTTGGGGGAATATACCAGATCCCCAATCTATTTTTAATGAAGTCAGTAAATTAGAAGCTGGTTTTTCCTTTACACTAAATTTACAAAAAAACACGTTTCAGAAAGAACAATACTGGGATATATCTAATACTAGTATTTATCAGGGATCCTTTAATCAGGCCAAAGAAGAACTCGCTTATCTAATTAAAGATGCAACTTCAAAACGATTATTTGCAGATGTTCCAGTTGGAGTGTTTTTGTCCGGTGGCATTGACTCTTCTGTAATTGCTGCTTTGGCAACAAAAAGTACAACAACTCGAATCAAAACCTTTTCGGTGAAGTTTAACGAAGCTGCATTTGATGAAAGTGGTTATGCACAACAAGTTGCCAATCATTTAAAGACAGAGCATCATGTTATTGCATGCAATTATAATGAGGGTTTAGATTTAATCGAAAACTTTAGTCAATTTTTTGACGAACCATTTGCTGATTCATCTGCAATACCGTCAATGCTCTTAGCAAAACATACGCGAAAACATGTTACTGTTGCACTTTCGGGAGATGGCGGCGATGAGAGTTTTATTGGTTATTCACGTTATAAATGGATGATGCAAGTACAGCCATTGTACAAAATGCCTTCCGTTTTAAGGCAAGCAGCATCAAAGCTTACAATAATGCTACCATACTATAAATTAAAAATGATTGCGCAAGGTTTGCAATGTGATAATATAGATGACTTATACTTGGCTTTATGCACAGGGATAGATAATTCATGGTTGCTAGACAGTAATGATTACACAAATGTTTCTGAGCAAAAATATTTAAGGAATTCGAGTAAAAACTTACTAGAACGAATTTCTGATTTCGATTTAAAAACTTATCTAAATTGGGACATTAATACGAAAGTTGACCGCGCCACTATGGCCTATTCATTGGAAGCAAGAGCACCTTTACTTGACCATCGTATTGTTTCTTTTGCACGTTCCTTACCAACCCACTATAAATATCAAAGGAATAATCAAAAACGTATTTTAAAAGATGTACTATATAACTATGTACCTAAAGAAATATTCGATAGACCAAAAGCTGGATTCACAATGCCCTTTTCAACATGGTTTAGAAATGAATTGAAGAATTATGTTCTAGAAGAACTCAATGAAGACAGCCTAAAGCAAATCCCAAATATCAATGTAAGGGAGGTAAATAAAAGAATACAGCAACATATGAATGGTTCGTGGAATAGATATCCTTTAATATGGAAACTTTTAGTTTTAAAACAATGGCTTAAAACAAATGGAAAATCTTATAACATCCGTTAATGAAAAACAAAAAAATCCATATTACTTTTATTATTCCTTCATTAGCGGCTGGAGGCGCCGAACGAATTTTATCCTTTGTAGCTAAAAATATTGATCCCGTAAAATTTGAACCAACGCTTCTAGTTATAGGCTATGAAAAAGATACAGTTTATAATGTGAATAATTTGTCTGTGCTATATTTGGAAGAACCGAGGGTTCTTAAGGCTATAATTCCTATTATTAAATATTTTAAAACGAAAAAACCACAGATTGTAGTAAGCTCCATTTTTCATTTAAACACGCTAATAGCATTTTTATCTCTTGGGTTTCCAAAGATAAAATTCATTGCAAGAGAAGCGAATGTATTGAGTGTTCTTGCAAAACAAGGAAATGATAACAAGCTAAATCTATCTAAAAGCATCATAAAAAAAGCTTATAAACTAATTGATTGCTTAATTTGTCAATCTAACGACATGCAAAATGACATGGTTAAGAATTATGGCGTAAACTTCAATAAAACGACGTTAATAAACAATCCAATAACAGAAAACCACCAAGCAAAAACTCAAGCAAGAGCCCAAAGCAATATGCTCAGAATTATCACAGTAGGCCGATTAAGCAAAGAAAAAGGCCATGATAGAATTATTGAAGTTTTATCCAAATTAAAATTTTCTTTTCATTATTTAATTATCGGTAATGGTCCAGAAAAAGAAAATATTTTCAATTTAATAAAAGAAAAAGAAATAGAAAACCAAGTTTCATATATTGAATACACAAAAGATGTTTCTTCTTATTTAAAACAGAATGATGTATTTTTACAAGGTTCTTATTCTGAAGGATTTCCCAATGCGTTAATTGAGAGTTGCGTAGTAGGCACACCTATTATCGCTTTTAATGCTCCAGGTGGAATTGATGAAATTATTGAGCCTAGTGAGAACGGTTTTATAGTGAATTCTGTTGAAGAATGTATTGAAACATTAACACAACTAAATACCAATTTTACTTTTTCACCTAAAAAAGTAAATCAAATAGTAACTGAACGGTTTAATAGCAAAAAAATAATTGGACAATATGAAGAACTCTTTTTAAAATTAATTAACTAACATGTTATTTAATTCAATAAAAAATATCTTCTAGAAATTATGGCTTTTTGTAAAAGCAACGACAAATGTCTGATAAGTAATACGTCTGTAATGTATAACGAGCGTTCTTATGAAGTGAATGTCATTTTAGCAGATTTATAAAAAAACATAATATTGTGTTTTATGATAACGCTAATTTCTTTGCAAAGAATTATGAATTAATATACTTGAGTAATTAATGACAAATGTCCATTGTTGGCCATGGAGTGTTTTTAAATGACCAAAATGAAGAAATTACCTTAAATGAATAATAAAAAAAACATAGCATTATTTGCACCATCAATAGGTTTTGGTGGGACCGAACGCGTTGTCTGTAGGCTAGTAAATGAACTAGTGCACTATTATAATGTAAATCTTGTAGTTTTATATAATAGTATTGATTTACCAATTCATAAGGAGGTCAACATTATCAGCATATCAAATAAAAGTGAACATTTTAGTGCATCCCAGTTTATAAAAACGGTTGACTTCATTAAAAGTATTTTTAAGTATCAAAAAATATTGAGACAAAACAATATTAGTGTTAGTATCTCATTTTTAGTAAGACAAAATGTAGTAAATAGTATTGCAAAAATGTTTAACTCAAAGACAAATACTATTATAAGTGAACGTTGCTTTCCTTCTAATACTTATGGTAGCATTGGTAAAATGTTGGTGAAGTACTTTTACAACAAAAACGACTTACTGTTTTCAAACTCAGAACATATCAATACCGATTTGCAAAATAATTTTAATCTTAACATTCCTGCGCAAGTTATTTATAATCCAATAAAAACTCTTAAAAAAATTCCATGTTTCGTGAGTTATAAGGGCGAAAATGATACATTTAAAATTATTTCTGTAGGTCGATTAAATCCTGTAAAGAATCAATTGAGCCTTATAAAAAGTATGGCACTATTAAATGAACATTTCTTATTAAATATTTATGGGATTGGCATTCTAGAAGATAAATTAAAAATAGAAACGAAATATATAAACTTAAATGAACGTGTTATTTTTAAAGGAAATAATGATGCTATTCATAAGGAAATTGTAAAACACCATTGTCTCGTTTTGACATCCCTTTCAGAAGGTTTCCCAAATGTGATCCTTGAGGCAATGTCACTTGGTGTCCCTGTAATTGCAACAAATTGCTTATCTGGACCATTAGAACTGTTAAATGATAATGAGCCGGTTACTATTGAAAAAGGTTCGTTTTTTGAGGCAAAATATGGTTTATTGGTAAACGTAGATGATGAACATGGTCTTGCTGAAGCTATCAAATATTATCAAAATAATGAAGATGTAAGAATGAATTATGGTACTCTAAGTTTTCAAAAAGCGAAACAGTTTGATATTTCAAAAATTGGTGTGCAATTAAAAATAATAATAGATAGTCAATGTGTGGAATAAATGGCATAATAAGTAAATCTAAAAATCAAGAATTAATAAGTGATACATTGAAAAAAATGAATTCACTTATTTTTCATCGTGGACCCGATGAAGATGGTTTTTGTATTGATAACCATTTAGATACAACTGTTGGAATGGCGATGCGAAGACTTTCAATTATTGACTTAAGCACAGGAAAACAACCTATTTATAATGATGATAAAAGTATTGTAATTGTTTTTAATGGTGAGATTTATAATTATAGAGCTTTAAAGAAACAATTAGAGAGTGAAGGCATTACTTTTAAAACCAAAAGTGATACTGAGGTTATTTTAAAACTTTATGAAACTAAGGGAGAAAATAGTTTTTCATCGCTCGATGGTATGTTTGCTTTTAGTATCTATGACAAAAACAAAAACAAAGTTTTTATAACACGTGATTTTTTTGGTGAGAAACCTTTGTATTATTATCAAACTGAAACTGAATTCTATTGGGCTTCTGAATTAAAATCGATTATAAAGAATCTGAATTATAAACCTGAGATTTCAAAAACAGGATTGAACCTATATTTTAAGTTAACCTATACGCCTGCTCCATATACAATGTATAAGAATATATATAAGCTTGAAGCCAATCATTATATTTCATTTGATTTGTCTGAAAATGATTTTAGTATTCAACCAATTAACACGATTGCTCATGAGAAACAAGATATCTCATTTGATGATGCTAAAATAAAATTGCATGACCTCATGATGGAAAGTATTGAAAGCCGATCCATTAGTGATGTGCCTTTAGGAACATTTCTTTCAGGTGGTGTAGATTCTTCTATCGTAAGCTTAGGATTGTCTCAATTCAGTAATCAAAAAATAGATACATTTTCTATCGGATTTGATAAAGCGTCATTTGATGAAACTGACAAATCAAAATTAGTAGCTAAACGTATTCAAAGTAATCATCATGAATTCATTATTTCGGAAAAAGATTTAGAAAAACATATTCATGAAATCCTTGTCAACTTTGATGAACCCTTTGCAGATTCTTCTGCTTTGCCAACGTTTATGGTTGCGAAAAAAACTAGAGATTTTGTTAAAGTCGCTTTAACGGGTGATGGTGGTGATGAAGTTTTCGGAGGATATAACAAATATTATATTGGGAAACTAAATAGTAAATATACTAGTTTGGTTCCTGAATTTTTGCACAACAGTACAAAAGTCATTTTAAATAAGTTGTTGTCTACAAAAGATGACAATCGTGGTAAAAGATTTAAATTAAAAAAGGTTGTAAATGCTATTAATTATAACGATAATCACTATTGGAACATCATTTCTTTAGGCTTTAGTAATGACAGTAGTATGCTTCTAAAATCCCATTTGCAAGCAAATGCGGTCTTTGATTATTATAAAAACAAATCTAAGATAAGTGCTCCAAAATCAGTTCATGAATATCGTGAAATTGATAGATGCATCAGCTTAGAAGGTGATATGCTGGTGAAGGTTGACAGAACGAGTATGCTGAATTCGCTTGAATGTCGTGCTCCTTTTTTAAACAAAAATCTTTGGGAATTTGCCAATAGTTTACCTGAAGATTATTTACTTAAAGGTTATAGTAAAAAGCACATCTTAAAAGAAGCGTTTAAACATGAATTCCCTGAAGGGTTTCTTGACAAATCTAAAAAAGGATTTGTGGTGCCTGTAGGTGATTGGTTGCGTTCTGGACTAAAAAAGGAATTAGAAAGTTATATTGAAACGGTTTTCCTTGAAGACCAGAATATTTTTAATATTGATTATATCAAACAATTGGTTAATAATCACTTAACGGGAAAAGAGGATAATAGTTATAAAGTTTGGACTTACTATACCTTTCAGAAATGGTATTCAAATATATATAATACTAAACTTTAGTTTTAATTAGGTTTAATAACTTGCCGAAATCTTCATCATAGTGTTTTGGAATAAAAACACCGCTTCCGGATTCTGCATGAAAAGTTAATTCTCCAAAATATATTTTATCATTGACATGATAGAAGTCAACGCGTAAATAACAAAAATCTTTAGCAAAGACTTCGCCTAAACTAATCATCTTATCAAAAAGTTTAGGTCTTTCCACTGCATTACCAGTTTCATAAACCCATTGAACGTCCAGTAAATTCCAATCTGTGTCATACAAATTGCGTTTGTGCTCTGTTTGTCTATCTATATCAACTTGAGTAAACATAAGTTTACCATTGAAATAATGCATTTTGTAATCAAACGGAATGGTTCCACTTTTGTCCATCAATAATTCTTCAACAACAATTCTACGTTCTATGTTTTTATACTGCCATTCTTTAAACCTGTAGTAGTAATTAATACTTAAAAACTTCGCCAATGTGTTTTGAACATTAATCCAATTATGCTGTGATTTATCTCTTACAATAATACCTCCAGAACTATCATGATTAGTTTTTATAATAACTGGATAATCTGGTAATTTTTCTGGAATAATGTCTCTTGGGTTTTTTGTCTCAAAGACCAATGGAATAAGGTACTCTTCTCCAATTTTTTCCTTTACATAATCTCTTACTTTATACTTATCGGCACAAATAGTATGCAAGGATGTTCTATCGTTTAACTTTAGCCATTGTAACTTTTCATTAAAAGTTTGAGGGTTTTCTAAATTTGGCTTAAACCCGAGGTTTTTTTCAAATTCCTTATTTATAAACTTTTCATCTGAAACAAAAGCAAAACGAAAATATTCATACACTTTACTAAGGGGATGAATCAAAGCAAAACCAAGTCTTGTATTATGATAAATGTTAGATATAAAGTGCTTCATTCTGCGTTCACATTTAAGTTATTTATATTGAGTAAACCTTCTTATTAAAAAACACAATTTACATCAAAAAAAAGTTTTCAGATTAGAAATCTATCAATAAAATAAAAATTAATTTTTATAGCTGTAATAAAATAGCAGTAAATAAATTTTGTTTGTCTGCCCGAGTATTAGGATATAAATAATTAGTTCATTTCGGCATAAATAGTGTTTCTCAAATTCAAAATAAGAACAAATTTCATTAAACAAAAAACTTATCTTATTTTAGTCGCAAAATTCATTTATGACTAAAAAAATATGCCTAGTTGGTGGCGAAGATGTACATAAACGCATTGCGCTTTCAGACTATCTTATTAAAGCAGGTTTTGAAATCACAATTCTTGGTACGAGTAGTCATAATTTCCCAAATCGCATACGGTATGTGCCATATAATTTGGTTAGAAGTTTAGCTCCTATTTCTGACCGAAAAACAATTAAATGGTACAGACAATTCTTTAAGGAAAATAAATTTGATGTTATTCATACTTATGATACCAAACCCGCTTTTCTTTTGCCCGTGGCTTTAAAAAAAACAAAAACACCAATTACTAGAACTATTACTGGCTTAGGGACTATTTTCATGTCAACTAGCGTTTTGAGTTCTTTCCTTAGGACTATATATTACGCGCTTCATAGAAATATAAAACATCGTGTATTTAAAACTGTTTTTCAAAATTACGATGATAGAGACTTATATATGTCACATGGCTTAATAAATGAAGATAATCACGAGCTCATATTTAGTAGTGGTATCGAACTAAAAAATATTAATCAAATAGCACCACGAAATAATGATCATTTTACTTTTATTTGTGTTGCACGATTGGTTTATGAAAAAGGGATTATAGATCTTTTGAATGCCGCTAGAATATGTAAAAATAGGGGTCATAACTTTAAGATTAAACTCGTTGGTCCATTAGAAGAAAATAGTAAAAGATTAAATAAAGACATACTTGATCAATACCAAGACATTGTAGATCTTCTAGGTGCTCGAAACGATGTTTTTGATTTACTACTCGCTTCAGATGCTTTTGTATTACCAACTTTTCGAGAAGGATTTGCCCGTGTTTTATTAGAAGCAGCAGCAGTAAGACTCCCAATCATTGCAACTGATGTTACTGGAGTTAGGGAATTTGTAAGACATGAAAAAGAAGGTTTGTTGGTTGAAGTGAAAAACGCTCAAAGCCTAGCAGAGGCCATGATTAGGTTAGCAGCTGATAAAGAACTAGCTGAGCATTTAGCCGATAATGCGCATAAACACGTCGAAAAGTTTAGTTTAGCAAATGTTTCTAAACAATATATTAATATCTTTAACCAAGCTATTAATCAAAACTAAAAATGAAAATTCCCTTTTCTCCCCCATACATTGATGACAATGTTATACAAGAAGTTACAGATGCTTTAGAATCCGGTTGGATAACTACAGGACCAAAAGTTAAGCGACTTGAAGAACTTGTTTGTGAATATACTAAAGTGCCAAATGCGCTTGGTGTTAATTCTGCTACTTCCGGCCTTATGCTTGCCTTAAAATGGTATGGAATTGGTGCAGGTGATGAAGTCATTATTCCAGCCTATACTTACGCTGCAACTGCTTTGGCAGTAATTCATGTTGGTGCAACTCCAATTATGGTTGATGTAGGAGATGATTTCAATATTGCTTTAAAAAGTATTGAGAATGCGATAACTGAGAAAACCAAAGCGATTATGCCCGTTGATTTTGCTGGGTGGCCATGTGATTATGACGCGATAAATAATTTAGTAAAAAATAAAAAAGAATTATTTCGCGCATCGCATCTTAATCAAAAAAAGTTAGGGCGTATTATTGTAATCTCAGATGCAGCACATGCTATTGGTGCTCAATATAAAAGAAAATATATTGGTATAACTTCAGACATTACGGTCTTTTCGTTTCATGCCGTAAAAAATGTAACAACAGCAGAAGGTGGTGCTGTATGCTTAAATTTACCAGAACCGTTTAATAATCAAGAGGAATATGCTTTTCTTCGATGCTTTTCATTAAACGGACAAACTAAAGATGCTTTTACCAAATCTAAAGCTGGAGGTTGGCGTTATGATATTATTTATCCAGGTATGAAAATAAATTTACCCGATTTATTAGCAGCCGTTGGTGTTGCACAGTTACCACTATATTTTTCAACTATTCTTGGGCAACGCAAATCAATCTTTCGTTTTTATCAAGATTATTTTTCAACTAATCCATGGGCTATTCTACCCCCTTTTCAGAATTCAGATAAAATTTCTTCATGTCATTTATATGCCTTAAGAATAAAAGATGTAACAGAAGCGCAGCGTGATACCATTATTGATAAAATATCTAAAGCAGGTGTCGCCGTTAATGTTCACTTTCAGCCGCTACCATTATTGAGTTTGTTTAAATCTTATGGTTATAAAATTGAAGATTATCCTAATGCATACAATAATTATAAAGCTGAAATATCTTTACCCATATATCCCCAATTAACGCAAGAGGAACTAGATTATATAGTAAGTACGATTTCAAATGCGGTTGAATCAACATTATGATAAAACGATTCTTTGATATCGTCTTTTCTTTTTTTGGATTGCTAATATTACTTCCAATATTACTAATTATTGCTATTGGAATTAAGTTAGAATCTAAGGGCGCTGTGTTTTATAGACAAACACGCGTCGGCAGACATAATCAAAATTTTAAAATTTTTAAGTTTAGAACCATGTTTGTAGGTTCAGACAATAAAGGCTTATTAACCCTTGGTGATAATGATAATAGAGTTACTAAAATTGGCTATTACTTGCGAAAATATAAACTTGACGAATTACCGCAACTTATAAATGTGCTTATTGGTAATATGAGTTTTGTTGGCCCACGACCTGAAGTCCGTAAATATGTAGATTATTATTCAGAAGATGATTTGCAAATATTTAAAATAAAGCCCGGAATTACAGACTATGCATCAATAGCATTTCGTAATGAAGCTGAACTATTAAAAGTGGCTACAGATCCAGAAAAACTTTATGTAGAGGACATAATGCCCAAGAAGATAGCATTAAATAAAAAGTATCTTAATAACAATTCCTTAATAGCTGATATCAAAATTATTATAAAAACAATTTTAATCATAATCAGATGACAGCTAAAAATGGAAATTTAATTATATCGTTAGACTTCGAATTATTTTGGGGTGTTTTTGATGTACGTTCATTAGAAAGTTACAAGCAAGAATTGGAGAAAGTGCATTCCATTGTTCCAAGACTTATAGAATTAAGTGATAAATATGATATTAAACTAACCTTTGCTACTGTTGGTTTTTTATTTGCTAAAAATAAAAGTGAGCTGATTAAATTCAGTCCTAAATTGAAACCAACATATAAGAATCCAAATTTTAGCCCTTATAGATTGATAGACATTATAGGTGTTGACGAATCTGAAGATCCTTACCATTATGCAACCTCATTAATAAATACAATTAAACAAAATAATAACCACGAAATCTGGAGTCATACATTTTGCCATTATTATTCAAATGAATTAGGGCAAACTGAGGAACAATTTGAAGACGATTTATTATCAACATTAGAAATCTCGAAACAATCTGATATTTCAATTAGAAGCTTTGTGTTTCCAAGAAATCAAATCAATGATACTTATTTATCAATTTGTTCAAAACACGGGATTACAAGTTTTAGAGGGATTGAAAAACATTGGATGTATAATACTAAGGATACTAAACAGCTTGAAAACATGAAACATAGAATTTATAGGCTACTAGATGCTTATGTTAACATTTCTGGTCATAATACACATGATTTAGAAATTAGTAAAGGCTTAGTAAATATTCCATCAAGTAGATTTTTAAGACCTTACAGTAAAAAATTAAGCTTTTTAGAAAATTTAAAAATTCAGAGAATTAAAAGAGGAATGACACATGCTGCCAAAAACAATCAAGTGTATCATCTATGGTGGCATCCACATAATTTTGGTAAAAACACGCAACAAAATTTTACGGCATTAGAAGACCTATTTAAGCATTACCAAATTTTAAATGACGCATACAGTTTTAAAAGTGACACTATGACAAACTTAGCTGAATCTAGACTTCGTTAATCATATAATTACTTACCTCACCTACAACACGATAGGACTCTTTATTTGAACTGTTAGTCTTGTAAATTTTTAATTTAGAAACAGCTTCAGGGTTTTTAAAAAGCTCATCATAAACAATAGCTTTTAAAAAAGAAAAGTCATTAGATTTAATATCAATAATTTGCATCTTACTTATATCTTGTATAGTATCAAACTTTTCGATTGAATACTTTTTTTTATGCGTATCCGTAGATTTTTTACCTTTTAATTTAAACTTTAGCTTTACATACTGCTCATTTACATTTCGGTCTCGTAAAAATTGTTTTAAACTATATTTTAGTTTTAAAAAAGAAGCTAAAGACGACGCTATTAAGCTTTTAGAATCATAAAGAATATGACATTCATAGTTATAAACCGTATTAGTCCATCGCGTCTTATACTCGTATTCTCCTTTAGAAAAATCAAAAATTGTAATTCCTTGTTCAAAACTCCAAGCCATAAGTTTTCTTATTATTTCATGACCTAAATTAAATTTATTGTAATCAGAATTGAAAGTTGTAATTGCATAAAAAAGCGTATCTTCTGATAAAAAGCATAATGCACCTCCAACTTGCTCATCACCAATAGTAATGGTTATTATAACTGCCTTTTTCTCTAAAATTAAGGGATAAAATAAGTCTGTGTAATAGGCCCAAACCGATAACACATCATTATCTTTTTCTAACACGTCAAACCTGTTTTTTATAAGGGTTTCAAAACTTTTCATCACAGAATCGTATTCTTCCTTAGAAATATTTTCGTGATATATTTTATATCGCGGTTCAAAACTGGCGTTTAATCGTTTGGTTTTTTTATTAAACTTATAACGACTGGAGGACTTGTACTTTGCATTAAAAAAATCTTCAAAAGTTTTATGCTGAGATAAATCCGTTAAAAAACCTTTATACTGTTTGATCTTTTTAATTTTTAAAGAAGCAGGCCTGTCTATAGTGTCAATATTAAAATAAGACGGCACATCATGTATCAAAAACGTTTTATTCTTATAATCGTTTTCATGCTTCTCTAAACTATAAGAAAGCCCATTAGTAATATTTTTACCGACATTATAATAGAATGATAAATATTTATTCTTGACAAAACTCACATTTTCAATGAAGTTAAACCTTTTGCCTTCTAACGAAGAATTAAAATATTTTGACCAGATCGAAGTGAAAGTCTTCGACAAAAAAGGATTGTTCTTCATAATAAATTAATAGCTAGAACGAAATTAATATTTTAAAAGAAACTATCCTAATAATGATTTTTGTAGGACCATAAATCACTATAAAACTTTCAAAACTATCACATGAAAGAAACTATCTGTACTTTAATAAAACCGGATAAAACGTACATAATTTAGATAAAACTTAATACCTTTATTTATTTAAAAGCAAATAACGTTTAAATTAGTTATTTGTCGTTTATATTTGATTAATACTTTAAAAACAACAATATTTAATGGCTATTAATGAATCGAATCTGAATTCTAAAATCTGGTTATCGCCTCCACATATGAGTGGTTATGAACAAGAATTCATTTCAGAAGCATTTAAATTAAATTGGATTGCACCCTTAGGGCCAAACGTAAACGGTTTTGAAAAAGATATTGAACAATATCTTAATCATAAAAAACATGTGACTGTTTTGAGCTCTGGCACTGCATCCTTGCATCTTGCTTTAATACATATTGGTGTTAAAAGGGATGATGAGGTGATTTGTCAAACTAAAACGTTTGTGGCTTCTGTAAATCCTGTTATATATTTAGGAGCTAAACCGATTTTTGTCGATAGCGAGGATGAAACTTGGAATATGTGTCCCGTTTTATTAGAAGAAACAATTTTAGATAGAATAAATAAAGGAAAAAAACCAAAGGCTATAATAGTAATTAATTTATACGGAATGCCATATAATGTTACAAAAATACATGCTGTCTCCAAAAAATACAACATTCCAGTTGTAGAAGATAGTGCTGAAGCATTTGGTAGTCATGTTAATGGTCAAAAGTGTGGCACGTTTGGTGATTTTTCTATTCTCTCTTTTAATGGAAACAAGATTATTACAACATCCGGTGGTGGTGCATTAATTTGTAATTCTGAAGCATTAAAGCAAAAAACTGTTTTTTTAGCGACTCAAGCGAAAGAACCAGGATTTGAATATGAACATAAAACGCTTGGTTATAATTACAGAATGTCAAATATAATTGCTGGAATTGGACGTGGGCAAATGAAAGTTCTAGATGATTATGTAGAAAAAAGACGCAGTAATTATGATTATTACCATCGCCAACTTATTAATATAGCGTCTATTACTTTTGTAGAGGAGCCTCAAGAATACCATTCAAATAGATGGTTGACTTGTGTTCTTTTGGATACTAAAAAGATGAGAGATGACCTTTTAAAATTATTAAATGACAATAATATTGAAGCAAGGCCTTCATGGAAACCAATGCATTTGCAAATGCTTTATAAAGGTGCTCCGGCATATTTAAATGGCGTTTCAATTAAATTATATGAAAGAGGTTTGTGTTTGCCTAGTGGATCAAACCTTAAAGAAAAAGATTTAAATAGAATTATAAAACTGATTTTGTCCTATTTTGAGTAAATACAACTCTATATTAAGAAAATTAACCGAAAGGTATGCATCAAAATGGCTTGTGCTGTTGTTTGATACATGCATTGTTTTGGTTACTTTCTTTTTGGCATACATTATTAGATACAACTTTGAAATCACTTTCAGTTTCGCTACATATTTAGAACAATTACCATTTGTATTTGTTGCTACAATAATTAGTTTTTTAATTGTAAATTCTCATAAAGGTGTTGTCAGGTTTACAGGAGTTAAAGATGTAGTCAATGTTGTTATTGGATTAAATATTCTTGCTACAATTTTAATTATTACGACACATGTAAGTCGAAAATATAATTTTGACAGTGTTTTTGATATTCCAGGATCTATAATTTATATTCACTTATTATTAAATATCTTCTTTTTAATTAGCACAAAGTTTTTTATAAAGTCAATGTATAGAAGCCTTTTTACTGACTTTGAAAATCGAAAAACGGCACTTATTTATGGTGCTGGTAATTCAGGAACAATAACTTATGATGCGGTAACCAATGACGCTAAAAGTAATATCACTGTATTGGGATTTATTGATGATAACGAAGGAAAGATTGGAAAAAAAATAAACATGCTCAATGTTTACGATCCTAAAAATATAACCAGTGAATTCGTAGAAAAACATAATATTGATGAGGTTATTATTTCTATTCAAAATATTGACTCCAATCGATTATTAGAAATAACGAGCTCTTTCTTCGCGTTAAACCTTAAAGTTAAAATTGTTCCTGATGTGCAACATTGGATTGATGGTGACTTAAGTATTGGGCAAATTGAAGATATTAAAATTGAAGACCTACTAGGAAGAGAACCTATTAGAATTGATAACCCATTACTTTTTGACGAATATAATAACAAAGTCCTTTTAGTAACAGGTGCTGCAGGGTCTATTGGTAGTGAATTGGTTAGAAAATTAATCATTTTTGATTATAAAAAATTAATCCTTTTAGATAATTCAGAGTCTGCACTCTATGATTTGCAGCAAGAACTTCGTCGGAATAAGATAGAAAAATTTGAGGCTATAGTTGCAGATATTAGAAATAAACAGCGTTTAGATCAAATCTTCGATCTGTATAAACCAGAAATTATATTTCACGCCGCTGCTTACAAACATGTCCCGTTAATGGAGCAAAATCCGTTTGAAGCTGTAAGTGTGAATATAACTGGAACATGCAATACAACAGAATTAGCCATTAAACATGGTGCAAAGAAATTTATTTTGATATCAACTGACAAAGCTGTAAACCCAACGAATGTAATGGGCGCGACTAAACGTATCGCCGAAATGTGTTTATTCAGTCAGAAAAAAATGTTTAGAGGAAAAACAAAGTTTATAATTACACGTTTTGGAAATGTTTTAGGATCCAATGGTTCGGTAATTCCTCTCTTTAAAAAACAAATTGAATCTGGCGGACCATTAACCGTGACACATAAAGATATTATTCGCTTTTTTATGACGATACCAGAAGCAAGTCAATTAGTATTAGAGGCAGCAGCAATGGGCTTAGGTGAAGAAATCTTTGTTTTTGATATGGGTAAACCAATAAAAATTGTGGATTTGGCAAAGAATATGATAGCTTTATCTGGATTAAATTATCCGGATGACATCGATATAAAAATAGTGGGATTAAGACCAGGAGAAAAAATTTATGAAGAGCTTTTGATTGATGGAGAAAATACTAAACCAACATATAACGAAAAAATAATGATAGCTAAGTCTAGAAGTGTTGATAAGAATCAATGTGATAAAATTCAACAACTTCTTGAGCTTGACTGTACATCATCAAATATTGAAATTGTTTCACTTATTAAAGAAATCGTACCTGAGTATAAACCGAATAATACTAAATACGATGTTCTTAATAGCAATTAAACCTATAAAATAATATTAATGAAAATATTCAAAAACCATCAGAAAACAAATGTAATAATTGCATTATTTGCTATTTTGCTTTTTGCTTCATGTGCAACATCAGAAGAAATAGCCTACTTTCAGGATGAGCCTTTAGCGAATTATGAAGAATTAGAGGTTAATACTGATATCGTTTACAAGACGAATGATAAACTTTCTATAATTGTATCGTCAATAGACCCTATAGCTTCTAAACCTTTTAACCTTCCAATTATTTCTGAAGGGCAATCAGAAACAGTAACTCAAGGAAGTCAAAAAATGCAAACTTATTTAGTAGATAAAAATGGGAATATTGAATTCCCAGTTCTTGGACAAATTAAAATAGGCGGTTTACCTCGGACTGAAGCCACAGAATTCTTAAAGGAAAAACTGAGTGAATACGTAAAGAACCCTATTGTTAACATACGATTAGTAAACTTTACTATAACCATATTAGGCGAAGTGAGAAATCCTGGAACATTTATCCTTGAAGATGAAAAAGTGTCCTTATCTGAAGCTCTAGGTTATGCTGGGGATTTAACTATTCAAGGACGAAGAGATAATGTGCTTCTAATAAGAGATAATAACGGTAAAAAACAATATGCGCAATTTGATTTAACATCTATAAAAGTATTGAATAGTCAAAATTATTATTTAACTCAAGATGATGTCATTTATGTAACACCAAATAAAGCAAAAATACGCTCATCAACTTATAATCAAAATACAGCTCTTTTAATATCTGCATCATCTGTTTTAGTTGCTCTAACCGCCATTATAATATCTTTATAAGCCCCTAGTATGAATAATAACCCTCTTAACCAAAAAGAACATTTTCGTGATTTAGTAGATCCCTACTTGAATAAATGGAAATTAGTGATTTTATGTATTATTGTTTCTTTGGTAATGGCACATTTATATTTAAGGTATGCTTCTTATCTATATCAAGCAAGCGCTACGATTCAAATTAAAGATGATAAACAAACTAATAAATTGCCCGAGATTTCATCTTTGCAAAATTATGGCTTAGTAAAAAAAGATTTAAATAATGTTATTGACGAAGTAGAAATAATAAGTTCAAGAGCACTTATAGAGCAGGTCATAAAAGACCTAAAGTTCAATATTCAATATTTTGTCGAAGGACGAATACAAAAACGTGAAGTCTATATTAACCCACCATTAAAATTAAATTTTAGTGCTACAGACTCGGTGCTATTTAGAGTTGATACAACTATGAATGTAAAAATACATTCAGAAACAAAATTCTTATTAAAAGGGATAACGGATAAAGAGAAATTTTGGAAATCCAAAAACCAAAATATTGAAGACGAAGGCACATTATATAGTTTTGGTCAACCTGTTAAAACTGGATTTGGAGATATTATTATTACACCTAATGTTGGTCAATATGCAGCTAAACCAGGCGCAACGATTACTGTCAAAATATCACCAATTCATAAAATAATTGGTAGCTATAAAGGGAGTTTAGTTATTGAAACTAAAGAATTTTCAAGTATCATCAAGCTTTCAGCAACTGACAATAATAGGAATAAAGCGACGGCTTTTTTAGATAAATTAATTGAAGTTTATAATCAAGACGTTTTAAATGACAAACATAAAGTTGTTAAAGTCACTTCAGATTTTATAAACAGTAGATTACAAATTGTATCTGAAGAACTAGGCGACGTCGATTTAACGGCTGAATCCATTCAGAAACGAAATAGACTTACAGATTTAGAGACACAATCAAATATATTTTTGCAAAATGAAAGGGATAACGAATCGCAAATAATTAGTACTACAAATCAAATTCAACTCATTGATTATATGAAAGATTTTGTAGAAAAAAACAGTAGTACTTCTGACTTACTTCCTGCAAACATTGGTATTGCTGAAAATTCAATTGGAGAAATAACACGAAGACATAATGACCTAGTTATTGAAAGAAACAGATTATTAAAATCTTCTAGCGAAAAAAACCCAACAGTTTTAAACTTAACAAATCAAATAGATGAACTTAAGGGGAATTTAAGTCAAAACTTAAACAATATAAAGTCTTCAAATGAAATCACCTTAAATGCTTTAAATGATAAGGGTAGTCGAATAAGTGGTCAAATTTATACGGCCCCTAAAAAGCAACGTCAGTTTAGAGATACGCAACGGCAACAAAATATTAAAGAATCATTGTATTTATACCTCCTTCAAAAACGTGAAGAAGCAGCTATTTCGCAAGGAATCTCTTCACCTAATGCTAAAATTGTAGATCGTGGTCATGCAAGTTCTAAACCTATTTCACCTGTAAATGTAATTATTTATTTATCGGCTTTAATTTTAGGGACAAGTTTGCCAATAGGTTTAATTTATATAATGCATTTATTAGACTCTAAAGTACATACGATTAAAGACATCAAAAAGAATATTGATGTACCTTATTTAGGAGATATTCCGAAATCTAATAAACGTAAAAAATTAATATCAA
>Ga0102810_1000109_pt1 | contig 24814 bp, 19 predicted proteins | sample ColrivemetaGS573_FD_84506 | JGI IMG/M metagenome (GOLD analysis project Ga0102810, IMG submission 84506) | Estuarine microbial communities from the Columbia River estuary - Ebb tide ETM metaG S.573 | ecosystem: Environmental > Aquatic > Marine > Intertidal zone > Estuary | place: USA: Columbia...
CATCACTCAATATTCTATTAATAAATCTTTCAGAAATCATTTTTTCAATTCTAGCAAATTCTACAATATCAATTCCAACACTATTGTTCATTCATATCCTCCAATATTTGTTCTGCAAGAGAACTTATATTTCTAAAACGATGATTTAAAGCTGATTTAGATATCCGCTTTTTAAACATTGATTCACTATGATCACTCAATTCATTAAGTGATGACTCAGGATATTCTTTTCTAAGAGTTATTGCTTCTGTCATACTCTTAGGCAACTTAGATGATTCAATCATGTTTTCAAGAACGCTAATCGCTCTTAACTGCTTGTTTGCAGCGTTTAATGTCTTGTTTTGATTTGCTATATCCATATTCATAACTCGGGTAATAGAGTTTACAAAGTCTCTTTTAATTCGTTCGTCTTCAAATGTAAACAATGCGTTTATTGCTCCAACTACCCTAATGAAATCCGCTATTTTTTCTGATTCTTTTATGTATGCAATGAATCCTTTTTTTCTTCTTACTACTTTGCTTTTTAAATTAAAGCTATTCATTAATTCACTTAAAACAAGAGCGAATGATTCATCTGTACTATAAATTTCTAAATGATAACTACTACTTGTAGGTGAATTAATTGAACCAGAAGCTAAAAACGCACCTCTTAAATAGCTCCTTTTGCAGCACTCTTTTACAAGAAGTGGTTCATCGTAGATACTATCTAACTGGTTCATAAGCCCCAATTCAGTAATTATATCATTTGCCTTGTTTTTGATTACAATAATATAGATGTCGTTCTTTTTAAGTTTCATTTGCTTTTTTGAAATTACGTCTACTTCAACATGATAAGAGTCTTTAACATTTTTAATTACTCTTCGTGCAATTTGCATGTTGGTTGTTTGAAATTCAATCCTTAATCCATTGCTGGATAAGTTGATCTCTCCATGTAATCTTAAAAGAGCCGATAGTTCTGCTAATTGACAGCATTTATCCGCTTTAATACTTAATAATTCGCTTTTCGTATCTGATGCAAAACTCATATAATCACACTCTTTTATTTGATAATATATTGTAACACTTAATACGTGCTATGTCTATCAATTTAAAAAGGAGCATATAGCTCCTTTTTTTGTTTTAGTTTCCTAATGATTCAATGTATTTTGATATCTGAACAGCAGCGATAGTTCCATCTGCAGCAGCAGTAACAATTTGTCTTAAATCCTTGTCGATTACGTCTCCGATACCATAAATACCAGGAATGCTTGTTGCCATATTTTTATCAACAACGATATATCCATATTTATTAGTAATTCCTAAATCTTTAATAAATCCTGTTTCAGGAACTTGTCCAATAAATACAAATGCTCCTTCTACAGTTATATCTTGTTCTTCTTGTGTTTTAACGTTTCTTACAGTTACTGTTTCCAATGAATTATCACCATTAAATGCTAAAACTTCATATCCTAGTAAATAATCAAACTTACCAGTTGCGTTTGCTTGATCAACTGCTTTAGCATCTGCTTGAAGCGTATCTACGAAGTTTACAACAGTAATATGTTTTACCATTCTAGTTAGATAAACAGCTTCTTCGATAGCACTGTTTCCTCCCCCTACAACGATAATATCTTTATCTCTAAAGAATGCTCCATCACAGATTGCACACCAGCTAACACCTCGTCCAGATAATCTCGCTTCCCCTTTTGCATTAGTGCTTCTAGGTACTGTTCCTGTACCGATGATTAAAGCTTTTGTTTTATAAACTTCACCACTTGCAGTTTCAACTTCTTTGTATAATCCTTTATCAACAACTTTGATTACGTCACCGTATTTGTATTCAACACCAAGCTCTTGTGTATGATTAAACATTTTTTCACTTATTTCAAATCCAGATACTTTACCAAGACCTGCATAATTTTCTACTTCATAAGTTGTCATCATTTTTCCACCAGGCGCTGCTTTTTCTAACATTAACGTCTTTAAATTAGCTCGTATAGTGTATAGCGATGCTGTCATCCCTCCAGGACCAGCTCCAATAATTATTACATCATATTCATTCATTTTCTCACCTCATATTTAATTATAATCTTTTATATTCTATTGTGAAATGTTTTGCTTATGTTTTTGTATCATTGTTACTACTATCATCATTAACTTGATTAAGTTCAGCTTTTTTAGCTTCCTCTTCAAACTTAGCTATTTCGTTTAATGCTACTGTTTCTTCTAATACCTCATGATAGAACTTCGTTTTAAGTTTAAGTCTGTTAAATGCAAAGAATACAATCCCACCAACAATCATAATTAATGATATGATTTGAGCTGTTCTTAATCCTGTGTTTCCAATATATAAACTATCAGTTCTCATACCTTCAATAAAGAATCTACCTGCACTATACCATACTAGATAGAATGCTAAGAATTCACCGCGTCTAACTAGTTTTGTTCTTCTCAATATTAAAATAATAATAAATCCAAGAATGTTCCACAATGATTCATATAAGAATGTTGGGTGATAATACCCTAATCCATTTGGTCCTTCTAAGAACATTTGATTTGTTATAAAATCAGGTAAGTGTAATTTGCTTTCTAAGAAAGCACGTTGCGTATCCCAAAATGATGTGTTAGTTATACTATCTTGTGCATATGTGAATTTGTCAGCAGTTGTTTTAACAAACCCATCAGGTACACCACCAATTAAACCACCGTGAGCTTCTTGATTAAAGAAGTTACCCCAGCGTCCAAATGCTTGAGCAATAAGGAATCCAGGAACGACAATGTCAAAAGCACTAAATAGATTTATTTTCTTAAATTTAGTAAAGAAATAAACACTTATCAACGCTGTTATAAACCCACCATGAATAGCAAGTCCACCTTCATTTATTGCAAATATTTTTAATAAATCACCTTTGAATTGTCCCCATTCAAATGCTACATACCATAACCTTGTTCCAATTATTGATAGTGGTACAACAACAATAACTCCATCGATAATATCGTTAGTTGTTATACCTAAGTTGTTACCTTCTCTAATACCTAATAAAATAGCTATTACGAGTCCAAGCATTATCATAACACTATACATTGCCCACTGGAAATTACCTACTTCAATTAGGTATGGATCTAACGGATTAAAAACATGTATTGCAAGTAAATTAAATAACATAATTTACACCTCATCTTTCAAGTATCTTTTTTGTCTAGACATAGTCTAACACAAATCAATATATAAATCTAAATTTATGATTAGTATCCCCTTATTTTTCTCTTCATGTAGACAGACAAAAAGTATCTAATTATTGTAAAGAAAGTAATGTAAACCATAAGGAAAACACCTTCGTTAAAGCTAAAAGATTCTTTAAAAATATACATATCTAGAATATAGACTATAAGAATATATCCAAAATAGAATATCGTTCCAAACGATTTTAGAATTAGGGAGAAATGTTTTAACATGATGTAATGTTTATAGAAATATTCAACTAACGAGAACCCTAATATAAACAAGAACAAATATAATAAACTATCATACTCTGCTAGTCCAAATATCTCAATTATTAAATATCCCAAAGCAAAATTAAGTAGTACTGAGAATAAGAAATTCAAGATGAAATTGTGGTGAAATACTCCTCCAAATTCAATTGCAAGCAAACTCCTTTTTCTTTTCTTTCCATTGTTTTTTTTAGATTCTTCTTCAATCTTTTCTATTGCCTTTAAGAGCTCATCAAGCTCTTCATCGGTATTGTTTTTTTTGTTATCTTCGCTCATACTAACCCTCCAATACCTTTTTTAAATATTCTCCGGTAAAACTATTTTCATTTAGAGCTATTTCTTCAGGTGTACCAGTAGCAATTATCATACCACCCATGTCTCCACCTTCTGGACCTAAATCAACAATATGATCTGCCACTTTAATAACATCTAAATTATGTTCTATAATTACAACAGTTGCTCCTAAGTCAACAATATGATCAATCACACTTAATAGTCTTTTTACATCATCAGTATGGAGTCCAGTTGTTGGTTCATCTAATATATATAACGTGTTAGCAGTAATTCTTTTATGAAGTTCTTTAGCTAGTTTTACACGCTGTGCTTCTCCACCACTAAGAGTTGTAGCTGATTGTCCAATCTTTAAATAACCAAGCCCTACGTTATGAAGTGTCTCAAGTTTTTTCTGAGCTTTTGGAATATTTTTGAAGAACTTAACCGACTCTTCTATTGTCATGTTTAACACTTCACTAATATTTTTATTTTTAAATTTAACTTCTAACGTTTCTGTATTATATCTTTTACCCCTGCATACTTCACAAGGGACATACACATCAGGTAAAAAGTGCATTTCAATTTTAATTAATCCATCTCCAGAGCAAGTTTCACATCTTCCACCTTTAACATTAAAACTAAATCTACCTTTTTTATAACCACGCATCTTCGCTTCATTTGTCATTGAGAAGATATCTCTTATGTCATCAAAAACTCCAGTATAAGTTGCAGGATTACTCCTAGGAGTTCTCCCAATTGGAGATTGATCGATATTGATTATCTTTTCAAAGTTTTCTACGCCTTCTAAAGTGTCAAAATCACCCTGTTTTTGCTTTTTACGATATATCTTGTTAGATAGACCTTTGTATAAACATTCGTTAACTAGGCTTGATTTACCACTACCACTAACACCTGTTATAACATTTAAAACCCCTTTTGGTATTTTTACATCAATATCTTTAAGATTGTTTTGTCTTGCCCCTTTAATTTCGATATATCCATTGATATGAGGTCTTCTTGTTGTAGGGATTTCGATCCTTTTTCTTTTTGATAGATATTGCCCTGTTATACTTGTTTTGCTTTTAAGGATTTGATTAATTGTACCTTGGAAAGTTACTTCCCCGCCCAACAATCCTGCTCCTGGACCTATATCGATGATTTGATCTGCTTCAAACATAGTTTCCTCATCGTGTTCAACTACTATCAGTGTATTACCTAAATCTCTCATTTTTTTAAGTGTGCTTATCAGTTTATGATTGTCTCTTTGATGAAGTCCAATACTTGGTTCATCAAGAACGTATAGTACACCTGTTAATTGAGACCCGATCTGAGTTGCTAATCTAATTCTTTGGCTTTCTCCACCACTTAATGTTGCCGATTGTCTACTTAGAGTCAAGTAATTTAATCCTACATTTTCTAAGAACGAAATTCGTTCGATAACTTCTTTTAGAACCATCTCACTTATTTTTTCATCTGTTTTCGATAATTTTAGTTGTTTAAAAAACTTAATAATTTCCTTTACAGACATATCAGTTAATTGAATGATATCAATTCCACCAACTTTAACACTCAAGGCTTTTTCATTTAATTTTTTACCATCACATACTGGGCATTTTTGTTCACCCATGTAGTTTTCAATCCAATCCCTCATAAAACGAGAAGTAGTTTCCATATACCTTCTTTCAAGATTGGAGATAACACCCTCATATTTAGATTTCTTTTCATGTCTATATCCAGATTCTCCACCTTTACCAAACCTAAACTGAATTGCTTGTTTGGAACCAAATAGGATAATATTTAAATCGTTCTTTTTCATGTCTTTAACAGGAATACTGATATCAATTCCATAATGATCTGCTGTTTGTTTGATCATTGAAAATCCGTAAGTATCCGTGTTTTGCCATCCCTTAATTGCACCATTTTTAATTGACAATGTTTTGTCTGGTATTAATAAATCAGGATCTATTTTTCTTTTGTGCCCTAGCCCATTACATTCTTGACAAGCTCCATATGGAGCATTAAATGAAAACAGTCTAGGTTCTAAAGAACCAATAGAAAAATCACATTCTGGGCATGCATAGTGTTCGCTAAAAACATGCTCCTCTTTATTAATCAATACAACAACTTTCCCTTCAGCAAGATTTGCTGCTGTTTCTAAACTATCAAATAATCTTGATCGAATACCTTCTTTAATCTTAAGTCTATCTATAACAACTTGGATTGTATGACGTTTGTTTTTCTCTAAATCAATATCATCATCCAAATCAATAATTTCACCATTAACTCTAACTCTAACATACCCATCTTTTTTTAATTGTTCAATTGTTTTTTGATGAGTCCCTTTTCTATCTTTAATAATTGGAGCTAGGATAATAACTCGTCCTTCTGATACCTCTAAAACTTTGTCTGTCATTTGCTCTATTGATTGCCCTGAAATTTCTACTCCATGGGTCGGACAAATTGGTTTCCCAATCCTTGCATATAGTAATCTAAGATAATCATAGATTTCTGTAACAGTTCCGACTGTTGAACGAGGATTTTTAGATGTCGTTTTTTGATCAATACTAATTGCTGGACTAAGTCCTTCAATACTTTCAACATCTGGTTTTTCCATGTTTCCTAGGAACTGTCTTGCATATGCACTTAGACTTTCTACATATCTTCTTTGTCCTTCTTTATATATTGTATCAAATGCTAAAGAAGACTTACCACTCCCACTTAAACCTGTCATTACAACTAGTTTGTTTTTAGGAATACGTAAATCTATATTTTTTAAATTGTTCTCTTTTGCACCTTTGATAATAATTTCGTTTAACACATTAATCACCTATCTAGTAAGTCTTTAAATTCTCCTTCACTAATAACTTTTACACCGAGCTCAATTGCTTTTGTCAGTTTACTTCCAGCATCACTACCAGCAACAACATAATCTGTTTTACTGCTTACACTGCCAGAGACTTTTCCACCAAGTGATTCGATCAAGTTTTTAGCTTCACTTCTTTTGTAAATTTCTAATTTCCCAGTTAAAACAAAAGTTTTATCAGTAAACTCTTCTTTTAGTGAAATATTTGATGTATATTCTAAATTCATTCCTATTTCCTTTAACTCGTTTACAAGTTTTCTTGTATCCTCATCTCTAAAGAAATCAATAATACTTTTAGCTATTACATCCCCAATTTCGTTTATATCTATTAATTCTTCAAAAGTTGCAGTAAATAAATCCTCAATATTAGGATAGTTACTAGCAATAACTTTTGAAACTTTTTCACCGACGTGTCTAATCCCAAATCCAAATAAAAGCTTTTCTAGATTATTTGTTTTACTTTTTTCAATATTTTCAACTAATTTATCAATGCTTTTTATTCCAAAACCTTCTTTAACAATTAAATCAGAGTATTTATTTTTAAGATTATAAATGTCCATGATGCTGTTAAGTAACCCATCGTTGTAGAATTGTTCAATAATTCTATCTCCAAGACCCTCAATATTCATTGCTTTTCTAGAAGCAAAATGAATTAATGATTCAATTTGTTTTGCATCACAGAAAGGATTCAAACAATAATGATCAGCTTCTCCATCTTTTCTTGATAGTTTTGATTCACACACTGGGCAAGATTCAATCATTTTAAAAGCTGTATTTTCTGATTCTCTTCTATCTATTATAACTCTTACTACCTCAGGAATGATATCTCCTGCTTTTTTTATTACTACATAATCATTTTCTCTGATGTCTTTTTCTATAACATAATCTTCATTATGTAGTGTTGCTCTAGATACAGTGCTGCCTTGCACTATAACAGGATTAAGGTTTGCAACAGGAGTTATTTGTCCTGTTCTACCTACTTGAAATGTGATTGAGTTTATTTTAGTAACAACTTCTTCTGCAGGGAACTTATATGCAATTGCCCATTTTGGACTTTTTGCTGTATACCCAATTTTAGTATATTTATCAATCTCATTAACTTTAATTACAATACCATCTATATCGTATTTAAGTTTATCTCTTTTTGGAGTATATTCATTAATAAAGTCGATAACTTCATCAATATTTTTGCAAAGTCTACTATAAGGATTTATCTTAAACCCTAATTTTCTTGCAAACTCAAGAGCCTCACTGTGTTTAGATATACCATGTGATTCTGGATCAATCACACTATATATAAACATGTCTAGATTTCGTTTAGATGCAACTTTACTATCTAATTGTCTAACACTTCCAGCTGCTGCGTTACGAGGGTTTTTAAATTCTTCTTCTCCGTTGTCTAGTCGCTGTAAGTTTGCTTTGTTAAAGGAAGATTTGCTCATAAATATTTCTCCCCTAACTTCTAAATCCATTAAGTAGTTAATATTAAGGGGTATAGATTTTATGGTTTTCACATTGTTTGTAATGTTTTCCCCAACAACTCCATTCCCTCTTGTCGCACCTAATATTAAGTCGCTCATACTGTATTTTAAACTACCTGCTAAACCATCAATTTTGAGTTCAACATTGTAATTGATATTTGACACTTCTTTTTTTATTTTTTCATCAAAAGATCTTAAATCTTCTTCATTAAATGCATTTGATAAACTCATCATAGGAACATCATGAGTCACTTTTTCAAATTTACCTAAAATTGGCCCACCAATTCTAACTGTTGGAGAATCACTAGTTTGTAAGCTCGGATTCTCTTCTTCAAGATTTATCAGCTCGTGAAGAAGAGCGTCATATTCTTGATCACTGACGCTTGGTTTATCAAGTACATGATATTCGTAATTATACTTGTTAATTAGTCTTTTTAACTCGTTAATTCTATTACTTGCTTCCATAAAATCACCAACTTTATAATATCATAGTATTGTTATAGTTTGTGGATTGCTGGGTGGTCTTTAAGTAGCTTCTTGATCCCGTGAGGATGACTGAATGCAATAATACAGTTATCTCCTGCAACACTATCAACAATACCTTCACCAAACTTATCATGAGTTACTTTTTCACCTTTATTTAATTCGTTTTTATTATAACTATTAAGACTTTGTTTTCGAACAGCATTAACTTTTTTACGGTGTAAAAACTGAGATTCACTTACAGGTTTATTTATAATTTCATTATACCCTTTAACTTCGATTAAATCTTCACCAATTTCTTTTATAAAAACACTGTCTGGATTTTGTTTAGTTTCTCCATAGGTTTGCCTTGTATTTGCATTAGTTAAGAACAATTTATCTTTAGCTCTTGTAACACCTACATACATTAGTCTTCGTTCTTCTTCAAATTCTTTCTTGTTAAACATACTTCTTGTAAGTGGAAACATTCCATTTTCTAATGTCACTATAAATACTACTCTAAATTCTAAACCTTTTGCAGCGTGAAGAGTCATAAATGTCACAGCATCTTCAACATCGTTTTTTCCTTCTTCGCTTTTTAAGCTAATGTCTTCAAGTAAAAATAATAATATCTCTTCTTTAGCTAAATCAACATACAATTTTTGATTTTCACTAAGCATTGTCTTAAATTCAAGTAAGTTTTCGTATCTTACCTCACCTTTTTCATCCTTTTTAAGCATATCAAGATATCCTGAAGTTGATAATATATAATCCACTAGAGAACTAAATGACATTTCATTTAGTTTCGTTCTGAAATCTAGTATCATTTCTTTGAAATTTTGTAGTTTAACAACCGCACTTTTTCCAAGAATATCATTTGCTCTATCAATTGCTTCGTTCAGATTAAGATTATATTCAGCAGCATACGTTAATAATTTATCAATAGTAGCTTGTCCAATCCCTCTTTTTGGTGCACCAATAACTCTCATAAAACTAAAAGCATCGTTCATATTTAGTATAAGACGAAGATAAGCCACAAAATCTTTAATTTCTTTTCTTTTGAAGAAACTAGTGTTACCAACTACTCTATATGGAATCTTCTTCTGTAGAAATACATCTTCAAAAGCTCTACTCGTACTATTTGCACGATAGAGGATTGCAAAATCATTATATTTGTAACTACCTCTCATCATTTTAATGATACTCATAGCTACAAACTCTACTTCATCTCTAGATGTGATTCCTTTAAACTGAGTAATTAAATCACCTTTTCCTTTTTTAGAAAAGAGGTTCTTTTCAACTCTAACTGAATTGTGTTTAATTATTTGATTCGCCGCAGTTAGAATCGTATTTGTAGAACGGTAGTTTTGCTCTAATAAAACCAGATGATAATCTGGGTATTCTCTTTTAAACTTATTAATGTTTTCAATGTTTGCGCCTCTAAAAGCATAAATACTTTGATCTTCATCACCTACGATGAATAAGTTTTTATTTTCACCAACCAACAGTTTAATTAACTCATACTGTACATTGTTGGTATCCTGAAACTCATCAACAAGGATATATTTAAATAGTTGTTGATAATAGTTTCTAATATCCTCTTGTTCCTTTAATAACTTAATTGTAAGAATTAGCAAACCTTCAAAATCAACGAGATTGTTTTCTTCAAGATTCTTTTGGTAAACCTTAAATACCGATGAAACAACTTTATTTAATGGTGCCTCAATGTCGTTTATATAATCATCATCATACTTCATTTTTATGACATGATATTTTACAATTTTTGGTTTAAACATTTTTATATCAATATTCTTCTTTTTCATGATGCTTTTCACAAGTTGAACAGTATCATCGTCATCAATAATTTGAAAAGTCCTTTTATACCCTAATAACTCAATATGTTCTCTTAATATTTTTGAACACATTGCATGAAATGTACTAATCCACATTCCCATTGTTGGTATACCAGTAATTTCATAAACTCGATCTTTCATTTCTTTAGCAGCTTTGTTTGTAAAAGTAATTGCTAAAATATTTTTAAAATGAATATTCTTCTCAAATATTAAATAAGCGATTCTTCTAGTAAGAACGCTTGTTTTACCGCTACCTGCTCCAGCTATTGCTATGACTGGACCTTCTGTTTTAAGTACTGCTTCTTTTTGTTTTTCATTTAAATTCTTTAGTAAATCATTCATAAAATCACCTACTTAAATTATACCAAAAAAAGCACTAAATTAATAGTGCTTTGCGAATATTTTTGTATAAAAAAAGCTGCAAATTGCAGCTTTAATTTTTTTAAGAAATTAGATTACTTCGATGTTTGATGCTTGAGGACCTTTATCCCCATCAACAACTTCAAAAGAAACACTTTCTCCCTCTTCTAAAGATTTAAATCCATCTTTTTGAATTTGTGAATAATGAGCGAAAATATCTTGTCCATCGTCACTTGTGATGAATCCGTAACCTTTTTCAGCGTTAAACCATTTTACTTTACCAGTCATGTTTGTTACCTCCATATAAATTTTTCTCTTTTTACAAATTATGCTTCAAAATCTAAATATTAAAGGTAACTACGTTCCTTCTCATTTGATACATTTTTTGTGCTTTGAGTCTATGTTTATTTTACACTATTTTAAAATAAATGCAAGAAAATTGTTATTGGTTATAAGTCAAAATCAATTATAAAAAGATACTTTTGCATATCAATCTTTTTATTAATTACTTCAATTCCTTCGGCTGATAACATTTGTCCTTGAACAAATCCAGGTTCTCCTTGTAGAGAAATACTTCCTTTAGAATTGATAACTCTATGCCATGGTAATTTGTGTTTTAATGACATTGAATGTAGTATCCTACTTACTTGTCTTGCACCTCTTGGATTTCCTGCATACGATGAGATTTGTCCATACGTCATAACCTTACCTCTTGGAATCATTTTAATGATTTCTAACACTTTTTCTGTAAAATCAGTCATGTTGAACCTCCTTTATAAAGCAAAAACCACAATTAAGTGGTTTATTCCTTTAATGTGCACGTTCCACCAGACAGTTCAAAAACATGAATGAATTCATTTTCCATAAATGAACTTACTCCAGTAGTATCGTTATTATTGTTGTATTCAGTAATTGATCTATTAATGCTTTTTATATCTTCATCTGTTAACTTAACGCCATCTTCATAAGCTTTTGTAACTTTCTCATCGTTATAATGGATAACTTGTTCAGTATTATCAATATTACATGTGAGCACTTTTTCGTTGCTACAAGATGTTAAAAGAATAATTAAAAGAAATACTACTATTAGTTTCTTCATTAAATCAGCTCTTTCTATTTTCCTTTGAACGAAGATCTTAACGATACAGTTCTATTTAAAACCAACTTATCTGTTGTTGAATCTTTATCAATAGCATAATAACCATTTCTAGTTAATTGGAATGTTGATCCAACCTCAGTATTTATATCCTTCTCAATAAAACCTTCTTTTATAACCATTGAATTTGGATTTATTTTCTCTGTAAAAGGAATATCTTTATTTTCAAAATCTAAAACCAAGTCTTCCAATAGTCTAAACTCTGCTTTTTGATTTATCGTTGCATCTACATAGTGAATATTTCCGTTTGGTTTTCGTTCATTAAATCCTGAACCTGATTTAGTTTCCTTGTCATATGTGCAGTGAACTGCAATAATGTTTCCATTTTCATCTTTAACAACACTATGAGCCTTAACAAAATAAGCATGCATTAGTCTAACTTCGATATCCAAAGCAAGTCTTTTCCATTTTTTATTAGGTTTTACTTCAATAAAATCTTCTCTTTCGATATATACATATTTACTAAAAGGTATTTTTCTACTACCCATAGCTTCGTTTTCACGATTGTTTTCAGCTATCAGGTATTCAGTTTCACCTTCTGGGTAATTATCGATTATAAGCTTAATAGGGTCTAGTACAGCGTTAACTCTTGGTGCTTCTAGTTTCAAATGATCTCTTACAACTTGATACAACATTTCAATTTCAGTTTCGCCTTGGCTTTTTGGTAAACCAAGTGAATAAATGAAGTCTCGAATTGCAGAAGCAGGTATCCCTCTTCTTCTTAGTCCACTTAATGTAATTAATCTTGGATCATCCCAACCAAATACATGTCCACCATCTACTAATTGCTTAATATATCTTTTACCAATAACTGCACCGGCAATCTTAAGTTTACCAAATTCTATTTGTCTTGGAATTGCTTCCATTTCACATTCACGAACTACCCAGTCATATAATGGTCTATGGTCTTCAAATTCTAGACTACATAAACTATGCGTAATTCCTTCTATCGCATCTTCAATAGGATGTGCAAAGTCATACATAGGGTATATTATCCATTTGTCCTTTGTGTTATGATGGTAAACTCTTTGATTTCTGTATATGACAGGATCGCGTAAATTCATATTTGGACTAGACATATCAATTTTAGCTCTAAGAACTTTTATTCCATCTTCAAATTTACCTTCCTTCATTCCAATAAATAACTCTAAGTTTTCTTCAATACTTCTATTTCTATATGGGCTATTTTTACCTGGATTTCTTAAGTCTCCACGGTAAGATCTTATCTCTTCTGCAGTTAAATCATCAACAAATGCTTTTCCTTTTTTTACAAGTATTAGCGCTCTGTTGTACATCTCTTCAAAATAATCACTCGCAAATAATAAGTTTTCCCACTTACATCCTAACCAAGCGATATCTTTTTTTATTGCATCTACATATATAGTATCTTCTTTAACAGGATTAGTATCATCAAAACGGAGGTTAAAATAACCACCATGTTTTTCTGCCATTGAATAATTAGTTATTATTGCTCTCGCGTGTCCCAAATGAAGAAATCCATTAGGTTCAGGAGGGAATCTCGTAACAGCTTTTTCATGCTTTCCTGATCTAATATCGTCTTCAATAATTGTGTTTATAAAATGATTGATTTCCATTGTTTTCACCCTTTCGATTTTTTATGTTATATTTGATTTATTACGGGTGTTCTGCTGGACTTTCATATAAATCACCTCTGTCTTCTATATCACAATATATAATAACATAATTTATTATAAAAAAAAATCGAGAAGTAACTATTTCTCGATTTTTGTTTTGATATCTTTAAATTCTTTAAAAGCATATGGATATTTCCCACTACGTTTACTAATCCAGCCATGAAACTTCTCATCTTTAAGGACTAGTTTTGCTATATCTTCTATCTCCAAGTAGTTTTGTGTTAAGAAACTTACAAAGTGATCTACATGAACAAATTTCCTTTTGCCAAATCGATATCGATTTTCTTCTTTTGCATCTGTAAAGTCGATTTCCTTGTCTTTGTTTTTTCGTCTTCTTTTTTTAGGCTTTTCGTCTTTGTTGTACAACTTTTTACTTTTTTTCTTATCTGCTTCAAAGAACTTACTTAAAGCCTTAACTCCTGTTCTTTTAGGTTTGTAATCATTAATTATGTCTTCATCGACATCAATCTCACTCTTATTAATCCCAAATACTTCATCTCTAGAGAATGGAAAGCTTTTGGGTTCTGGATGTTCGTTTGCAAGAATTTCTTCTGTTTCATCATTGAAATTTTCAAGTGAAGATAGCATCTGTTCTACACGGCTTTGAATATCCTTATCCTTAACTGTTTCACTAGAATCAATAAAATACTCATTCTTAATTTTAGTTTTTTGTCTTTTCTTAGTTTTTTTCTTAAGTTTCCCAATTACTATCTCATCATTAAATATTTCTTTTTTATCCTTTTTCTTAAACATTATATCAACCCCTTTGTCATAGCGAATCCCATAACATAGAACAGGATGTTAAATAATGTTGCGCCAATAAATATATATCGTAGTAATTTAGACATCTTCGAGTAGTTTTTCTTAGTCCAATCGAATCTACCTTCTACTAACCTTACATAATCTTTAAATTTTGATAGTAGTATCTCAGGTTTCCCTAGCTTAACTAAGTCCATATAACTATTTTCCTTATTTTGCATAACTTGATCAACATAATCTTCTAAATACCCCGATTGATCAATTCGTAAATCTTTAACATTTCTATCCCATTTATCAAATATTTCTAAGGTTCTTTTACTTTTACTCAGCCTTGCATCTTTTATTAATTTTGTCGTTAGGTTACTCAATACAGCATATGTTGCTAATGATAATATCGACAAAACACCAAGTAAACTAAATAAATTAGAATCAAACAACAGATTATGCATTTGATTAGCTGAATCTCCAATAAAAGGGAACAATTTAGGTTGTAAAAATGCAGGATTTTTATAGATTAGAATCAGTGATAACGTTAAGAATAATGTGAATAAGAAAGCTATTCTACTAGGTTTTCTGTATTTATTATTCTTTTTAGGTAAAAGCTTAATCATTTCTCGTAAATTTTCCATTTGAATAATGCTTGATTCTCTATAATCTTCAACCCATTTATCAAATATGTCATATAAAATACTTTCTCTCGAGACTTCTCCAATTGAATCCATCTTTAAAAACTCTTTTAAAGTAATTTCTCCTTGTAAATCGTGGTGAGTAACAATAAAGTCATCAAGTGAAATTGGATCAGCACTCCAAGTTTCATTATATCTTAGAGGATTACGACGAAAAATGTCTTTATTTTCAACATAATTATAATGACTAACTATTAAGCTAGCAAACTTTTTATGTTGATAAAGATCATTGTTTCCGGTTTTTTCAAATTCAAGTTGTTTTTTTAACTTGTATTTATTAATGTCATACCCATTTAACTCAAGTAACAACATTAATTCTTCACCAGATGTCATAAAATCCCTCCTTTACTATCTAATTAGACTTTTAACTTGGTATCTAAACTCTTCGCTAAATAACTCGTGTTCATCATTTGCAAGTACTCTCATAGCTTCAATAGATATTCTACCATCAATGTACATTTGTTCTAATAAAGTGACTGTAGTACCCTCTTGAATAACATTAAATGCAAACTGATCTCCAAGCATAACAACTACTTCCCTGCTTATAACATTATCCTCAACTGCTTTATTCACTTTATCTAAAAACTCATTCATTTTTATTGTGTCATAAGTTATTGGCTCATTATCTTTATCAACCATAACATATGCTTTAAATACAATCTCACTAACTAAATATCTTAAATTGAATGCTTCTGCAGCAAAAGAACCGTCCCCTATTGTTTTTTTACAAATCTGAACATTAGTATTTATTTCAGAATTATCGAGGTTGCTACACATCCTAGCTGCGTCATTAAACATGGCAGACATGATTGGAGTGTTTTCTAGGGAATCATATACATCTATATTATATTTAGTTACACTTATTCCAATTTTGAATACCATCGATAGATTTCCCTCAATAGCATTGGCAATATCTTTGTAATAATTGTCATAATCATCAGATAATTCTTTCATTCCTAATAAAACATCTTGAACTGCATCAAAGTCTTTAAACTCATCTACAAACGCTCCAGCTTCATAATCATATTTATACTGTAATATGTACCAAGATACGTTATCTCCATCAAAAACACTCTTTGTTAAGTTTAAAGCTTCTGAAGTTAAATCATATGTTCTTTCTTCATTAATATCAAAATCAGTACAACGATATTGTGAGTCTTTTAAGTCTTCAAGTGTTATGTTCTCATTGTTAATGTTAACTTCTGTACATATTAACCAAGAGTTAAACACATCATAACTTCTAATGCTTGTAATGGCTAAGTCTAGTTTATCCTCTACCTCTTTATCATTAACATTTGCTCTTATTTCTTCATAATTAATCTTAAACTGATTGATTGCATCATCAATATTCCCACCAGATACATCGCTAGCTAAATCTAGTTTTAAATAATCTACAAAGAACATTAATAATCCTTTATGATCTTTAAAGTCTGTAGCAATAAGATTAAAATCATCACGGATATCTATTTTATCTTCAAATTCATCTAGATAAATCTGTGCTAGTGCTACATCTGTAGGAACCTCAGGTAATACGGGATAAGTTTCAGTTGTGATTTCTTTATAATTGGCAGGTTCTTTTATTGTGAAAACTGGAAAAATAACAGATAGTTCATCATTAAAAGCATTCCCGTCTTTTGTCGCTTCAATCTTAGCAATTAAATGGTTAGATACTTCTAAATTAAATAACTCAACACTAGCCAAATAATCATTTAACAATAATTGGTACTCATAGTTTTCAACTTCAATCTCATATCCTGCTAATACATCTTGGTATCCTTCAACTACTTTTTGTTTATCTGTAATGTCATTATGAAATGCTTTTTCTAAAGTAATGATATCTTTATATAAAAGATTTCCTGTAGTCATCTCTTCTACTAATACTCTAGAAATCCCCATATAAGAGGCTTCAGAAAATAATAAAGGTTCTCCATCAATAATATTTGATTCCATAAATATGTTATATTCCGATTGAATTAGATCTTTAGAATCTTGAGATAATTTGGGATATATTGTTGTCATAAAATCAAATTCTTTAGAATCTGATGAACCGATGTATTGTTGTTGATATTCGTAGATTGCTTCATTATAGTACCCTTCAATTCCATCTGTACCAAGCAATTCTTGAAATGCTGTGGCTTTGTCTGCAATAGATTTAACAGGAACAGCCTTTTCTGCTGTTCTAGCGATTCTTGAGAACGGAGGTGGGTTCTTAAGTACAAAATTAGTTAAAGTCGCCTCAGACCCAACAATGTTAAGTGCAAACACAGGTAAAATAATAAAATATATCAACACATATCCATTGATAAATGCAAACACTGCTCCAATATAATTATTTTTCTTACCTAGTTTAGCCCTCATATTTTCATTAAGTAAATACCTTTTTGCATATCTTGAGAAAATAAAAATCAAAGTAAACAGTAAAAAGTAAGTAATAATATAAACCAACATCATTCCAATAGTGTATTTAAATCCTCCAAACAAATCATTTATTAAAGAGAATATAAATGACTCTGATAAAGGAACATACATGTAAGCTGTTATGTACTTTCCAAGGTAGTAAATAATAATGAACGGCAAAATAAGGTTAATGGATAACCTTATTTGCTTATGTCCTCCTGAAATGTATCCGTATAAGATATACGAAGCAAATATGAGAACTAATATGTAATCAAAATTAAAATCAAATGCTATATTCGGGATCATTACTTCACCCCCTGGATGCATTGTGCAAGAGAAACCCCGAGAGGGTTTCTCTTATTTATTATATCTTATTTTTATAATTAATTGAATTCAATTTATTAAGGTGTTGTTGTTCCACTACCACCTGTTAGTAAGTCTTCAAATTCTGAGAAGTCGCTCGGATCTATAGTTTCCTCAAAAGTATTTAAGAAAGCTTCTTGTGCCACTTCATCTAACAGTTCGAATGTTGTAAACATATCAGTAATATCATCAGGGTTTACATCAACCTCAGGATCTGTTAATGCTGTTTGAAGATCTAAAACATCTTCGTAAATTGCATTTTGGTTTGGATCTGTTAAGTCTAATGCATCAGCTAAACCATCTGCAAGTTCTCCAGTACCAATAGCTTCATTTAGAGTTGTAGATAATGCGTCTAATATATCTTGTAATCCTTGATCATCTGGTACTACTTTCAAGAATATTTCACCTTCTACTACTCCAATTTCAGTAATACTAAATGTTGGGTCATTTGAATTTTCTTTACCATCTTGTAATAGTTCTGATAATGAATTAGCAGAAATAATTAATTGTCCTAAATCATTAAATTCAACAAATTCAAGTGAATCCATGTTAGCCAAAACCTCTTTAAATGCATCAGTTTGCTCGAATACTGTATAATCTCCATCGGCTTCATCAAAGTCTTTACCAATAGTTATTCTGTTAAAATCAAACACTAATTCTGTAGGGTCAGCAGAAACATTGACAGTTTTAATTTCTAATGCTGAATTAATTCCAGCAACTTTGAAAAATGCTTTAACATAAACTTCTGCTCCAGCTTCTCCTTCTTCAAATTCAAACCATAAAGCTTTAAGTCCGATTTCAATTTGATGTAAAACACCATCTGCATCTTCATATTCTTGGATTTTCGTCATATCAGCAAATCCTTCTGCTCCAGAATAAATCAGTTTATTAACAACACTTTCATTAATATAAAACTCTGAGTTACCTGTAAGTGCACTATTAAATATGTACTCAGCAAATGAATCAGTTAAATATGCTTCAGGATCAAATGCATCTGGATCAAATTCTCCAATTACGTCTACACCATCTACATTTTCCATGAAATGTAAATCATATAAATAATTAGGGATATCGATTATATCTTCACTTTTCAACAATGATACTGCTACAGAAAGTGAAATTTCATCGTCATCTACATCAAATAAAACATATTTAGAAAATATAACATTTAATACTTCTTGTGTCAGTATTTCCTCTGGTGTTGGTTCAGTTCCATCATCATTACTATTAATACTATCAATCAATTCTTGTTTAAGAACTGTATATGACATATCAGCTTGTTCAAATACACCAATTGAACCTTCAGTATCAAGTTCAGAATTCAAATCAATACCAGCTGCATCTAAAATAGTTGTAATTAATGTTCTTGGTATTGGCAAGTTTCCTGCTTTGATTTTATCAAAAGCAAATTTATACTGATCTTGTTCTGAATCATCAGTAACGATGAAACTTAATTGAACAAGTGTTTTATAGGCAATACCATCTGAAGCTGATAGCTCTAAATAAACATTAACAATTAATTTACCTTCATTTACTCTTTCATCACCATTTTCAATGTCTTCAAATTCAACCCAAACACCAACTAATTTACCTTCAATGTTTGAATCTGCATTTATTTCGAATGGTTCATAAAGGATATAATTACACTCTTCTTCTGTTGAAGTTTCTGCACAATTATCATTTGGCATGTAATTAGGATTAATTGCATCTTCGCCTTTTGTGATAGTCTCAAAAATTGCTGTATTTATGATATCTTCACTAACATTAAAAATCATGTCATCTGTTAATGAGTTTTCTACATCGTTTAATGAATCATCTAATTCTTGATACAGCATCTTTTGATAATCTGCATCCTCAGAGTAAAGGTGCGTAGGCATATTTACATCACCACTACCGTCATACATTATTGCCAGTAACAATACTGGAGTCCCTATTATAATTCCGATTGGGACAAATATTACTAATAAAAACTTTTTCATAAAAATCTCCTCCATTTTGAAATCAATTATAGGTATATTATATTATTTTAATGTGTAAATTTTATGAATTTTCAATTGTTTTCTAAGATAATTTTATTCTTGATTTACCATTCAATGACATATCGTCTACTTCTTTAGTTTTATTAAATTGGTGATACCCAGCAACACCAATCATTGCTGCATTATCAGTACAATATTTGAATTCAGGAACTACAACTTTTACATTTGTAATTCTTTCACTAATTTTCTTTCTAAGCCCTTTGTTCGCCGCAACTCCACCTGCAATCATAAACATTTTTGCATCATATTCTTTGATTGCTCTCATTGATTTTTCAAGAAGTACATCAGTAACGGTATCTTGAAAACTTGCACACAAATCAGGGATATTTACTTCTTTATTTCTTTGTTTAATATTATGAACTAGGTTAATAACATGTGATTTAATTCCCGAGAAACTAAAATCATATGTATTTCCTAAACTTATATTTGGCATTTGGTATGTGGGTTTACCTGTGGCTGCTAACTTATCCACTATCGGTCCACCTGGATAACCCAAACCTATTGTTCTAGCTACTTTATCATAAGCTTCACCAATAGCATCATCCATAGTTTCTCCAAGTTTATTGAAATCATAGTGCTCTTTCATCAAAATAATCTCTGTATGTCCTCCACTCACTACTAAGCAAATTAAAGGAAATACTAGTTCTTCACTTATTGCATTTGCATAAATATGCCCAGCTATATGGTGAACACCAATAATTTCGATATCATTAGCAAGCGCAAATGCTTTTGCAGCATTCACACCAATTAGTAAACTTCCAATCAATCCTGGCCCTTTTGTTACTGCAACAAGATCTATTTCATCTCTAGTTATATTTGCAATAGTTAAAGCTTCCTCAAAAACCATAGTAATACCCTTTATGTGCTCTCTTGAAGCAATTTCCGGAACAACTCCTCCATACGCTTTATGAATATCTATCTGGCTTAATACAACATTGCTAAGTATGTTATTACCATCTCTTATAATACTTACACTTGTTTCATCACAACTGCTTTCTACGCTTAATACAATCATGTGTTACCTCCTAAATCCAATACCATAAGTAATGCATCTTCTCCATTACTATAGTATTTCTTTCTTATAGTTCCTTTTATAAATCCCAAAGACTTATAAAGATTAATTCCAATTTCATTACTTAGCCTTACTTCTAATGTTATCATTTCAATTTTTTCTTCTTTGCAAATTTCAACAACCTTATTAACAAGTAATTTCCCTATCCCGTTACCTCTGAATTTATCTACTACAAGTAAATTTAAAACTTCTGCGTTTGGAATAGTAAGCCAGCATCCTATATATCCTACTCTTTTATTATCAACAACTGCAGTAAAGTATTTTGATAGTTTATTATACATTACTTCATTATACAATGTTTTTTCTCCTAAACTTTTACCAAATATCTTTGTTTCTTCTTGGAAAATAAAGGGAATATCCGACAAGTCTGTTTTTCTAATTTTAATATCCATAAAGCCATCTCCTTGTCTCAGTTGTTTCTTCATTAGGTATTTCATCTGTTGGGGTTTCATCTTCAGTGCTTTTAATTTCTCTTATCCCAATTTCCTCGACTAATTCTTTAAAAGCAGTGACTTCTTCTTCATAAACTTCCACAAAATCCTCAATTAATACTGTGATTTTATCTAGTTGATCAAGATTAAGTAAGTTGATTTCTGAAGGGACACCATATATCTCATCAAGTGCTCTTTCATTATCTTGGTATGATAGTAGAAATTGTTCATATATTTTCATATTTTTTGTATAATCCAAATAATTTTCTAAAGGTCTCCCAGAATCTATACTGAGTTTTATACCGTAGACACCAATTGTTCTTAATGTGTGAGGTAAATAATAAATTTCTGTAAATAATTGGGTTGAACCATCAATAAATATAACAATACTTACTTTTGTATCTACTGGTTCTAATATCGTGTCTTTTATTCCGTATTCTTTTGCAAATGATGTTGTTTTAAATTCATTATCTCGTCCTACTTCTTTGTACAAGCATTCAGAACTTCTAAATTTATACCTTACACTTCCTACTTCAATATTAATAGGAACTTGAACACCTGATGGTAATAAACAAGCAGCTGGTACACCTGTAAAAATTTCACCACTAAAACCTTCAACTTCAATATTGAAGTCGATATTCGGATTTTTAGTAATCATTTCCTCAATAGTTAATAATCTATCAAACGTAAGTCTTTCTAATTCTCCATTTTTATCTGTTTTATAATCAATTAAAACTTTACCATCAATACTAATATATGAATCATTTTGTCTTGGGCGGTAGTTGTATGAAGTTTCATCACTTTTACAACTAGAAAGTAGTATTAGTAAGACAAACATCGTAATAAGGCTATATTTTCTCATTAGAACAGCCCCAATCTACCTAGTGTATCCTCAATTACAATGAGAATTTCATAGGTTTGCTTATTTCTTACGTTCTTGATCATTTCATGATCTCGACCTAAGATGTCTATTGTCTCTTCACTCCAAATATTAAATACTTCTTCGTCCAAGTAATCTTCTCTTAGTTCTAATCTATTAATACTTTGATTTCTAATAACGTAGTTTTCAATTATTGAGTATTCTAAGTAAACTTGTTCATTATCTTCATAAATGTTACCTTCTTGGCGAACACTCATTGGTAGAGGAGTTATGATTCTTCTTTCCCACTCTTGATCAAATAATGAATAGCTTATTTCTTCTATAAATAATACACTTTCAAATGAATTTATAGTAAAGTTTGGCATTGAAAACCTTGTAATTCCAAGACCTTCAATTGGAGACGTATCTCTCGTTGTTTGGCCATCTATTTTATTAAATCCTTCAGTATGTAGATTATATTCATCATAAGTGCAATCCCCATTTTCAGAAACTTTGAAATAATATGAATCATTATCAATTCTAATAAATCTAGGAATAGAAGTAAGTTCTGTTATTTCACATATTGTTAATTCTTCTTGAGTAACATATGAAGAAAGTGCCTCATTTGAAGATAATACTTCACTATTAAATGACGCTTTATCTAAAGCATCGAGAAATGGTATAAGATCGTCAATCATAAATAGGTCTACTTCGCCTACTGAGTTAGTTTTGTAACTGATTAGAATATTATCAGTTTGAACAAAACCTGATCTATTTTTTTCATAATTACCTCCATCAAGAACATTACATCCTGAAAGAAATAACAACATCATGATAATTGATAGTTTTTTCATATGGCACCTCCTTTATATTATATATACATGTTACTCAATAATTGGTATTTCTAATTGTGTACTCCAACCTTTATCATTGTTAAGTGTTATGGCATTTGAGGCAGCTTGAATGTTAATTTCAGTATTTACATTCCCAAATACGATACTTTCAATATTTGCCACAATAGAAGCTGTTACAGTGTCGTTAATTGAATCATATACTGCGTCAGCAGCAATATTTCCAACTGCAAGTCTATATTCAGCTTCATTTTGGTATGCAGTTTCACTAATAATATATGCTTCAAAATACTCTTGTGTAGTTTTTACAGTTCCATTATCAATATCATTTCTTACAGTAGTATCATCTAAATACTCTAAGTATTGATTTGCATTAAAGCTAGCTGCTGCTGTGTTTAAAGCAGTTTGCTTATATGTGTTATATAACTCACTAGTGTTGTTTTCAATAATTGTTAATCTTAGCACTTCTTGTGCTTCGAAGTAATCAAGTATATGTTGAGTTGTTATCGGTGACAGTAGAAGAATACCTGTTCCTTCAAATAATGTAATTGCTTGTTCTACATTTAATGGGTCGACTGTATCTATTGAGAGAACATTTAAACTGAACACTTGATTCGATGTTATAAAACCAAGGTTATCAATTAATGTTCCTATAATTTCAAGTACAGTCACATCTGTAAGATTAAATAAGTCTATATTTGTTAAATTTTCTCCACTAACTCTAAGATTTCCTATTGAACCTTCAAGGAGTAGATTAGTATTGGCACTGGTAATAATAGCCGCATTTGCATTTGCAACGTTTATACTATTTGCATTTGTGTTGATTAATAAATCTATTGTGAATTGATCGAAATAAATGGTATCAACATTAACAGAGTTAGTATCTAAGACCATTATTGAAGTTCCTAATGTAAAAAATACTATGTCGTTAACTGTTCTATTTCCTATAAAGTATATTGAATTTGTATTAGTATCGTTTGAAAAAGTAAATGTGCTAGCATCAACATCAAGAGTTAAATTGTGTGGTCCGATTTCATGCACTGTAAACGATGCTGCTGTACCTGATAAATCGGAAATATTAAATCCTGTTAATGATACTTCGGCATTTGGTGCAGAAATATCAAGTTGAATACTTTCAGTAAGTATTTTCAATGGTCCACTAAGAGTAGAAGTTATGTTCAATACATCGCTAGTACTTCCATCGTGTTCGATTGAAGGAGCTAAGGTAGTTAAATCAAATGGTGAGGCAACAGAGTGTAATCTTATTACATCGGTAACGTTTGTTGAAGTATCCAATATTGCTAGATTTGATGTTCTTAAATCAAGTTGCTCGATATCGGCATTACTTAAGTCCAAATTAGTTAAAGAACTCCATATGTATAATGTTTCAAAATCACCGTTAACAGCCAAGTTGCTTGATGAAGTTAATATTCTTGCATAATGGAATGGTGAATTAGTAACTGTATAACTATTTAGTAAAGCAGCATCAATGTTAGTATCTTCTGCTGGCACATTTACAGTTAATGATGTTGCGTTGGTATCATTAATAGTTAAATATCTCACAACTAAATTGTTTAAATCTAAATTCGTAACACTTGTTTCATATAAGTTAAGCGAATCAATTCTAGATAAAGGATCAAAAATTATATTTTCAATATCTTCTCCATTAAAAGTTATCTCGTATGAATCTGCTTTTAAGTTAAATGTGTTGTTTGGTTTTGTAAGATTAAATGTCATAAACTCAGCTTCTACATTAGCACTTTCTAATGTTGATGAGTCGATA
>Ga0102810_1000112_pt1 | contig 24674 bp, 23 predicted proteins | sample ColrivemetaGS573_FD_84506 | JGI IMG/M metagenome (GOLD analysis project Ga0102810, IMG submission 84506) | Estuarine microbial communities from the Columbia River estuary - Ebb tide ETM metaG S.573 | ecosystem: Environmental > Aquatic > Marine > Intertidal zone > Estuary | place: USA: Columbia...
AAGGATATGAAAAAATATAATATTGCAAATTACAACAGACTAAGAGCAGATATTAAAGCTACAAGCAAGATGTTGCCAGGGGTAGGAACACCAGACTTTCTTCACTCAAGAGATGACTTAATAGTTAAGTACATGCCTTTAGTAGAGAACTTAGCTAGAAAGTTTCCAACAGGACAACCTGCTACAGGAACTTTAAGTGTATTAGATCTAATACAATACGGTTATATTGGATTAATAAATGCTGTAGATAAAATAGATGTTAATATTTTAATCGATTCTGAGGACGCGGAAAAGACTATCAAGTCATTTATATCAAAGCGAGTAAAGGGAGCCATTAGACGATCTATAAACATCAATCGTGGAGATATGAAGATCCCAGAGTATAAGCTAAATGAAATACATAACTTGGATTTTGAAGAAGATAAACACGATCCAAGGGTTATGCTATTCTTCAGTCAAGTATTCGAATCGACTGATGCGTGGGAACCTAGAGGTGGAGTTGTATTTAATCCTTTTGATAAAGCTGACGATACACCACCGTATAATATTGAGTTGCTTAACAAATACCTGTTAAGTATAATGAAAGAGCATTTAAACCAAAATCAATACGATGTACTTAGGTTGTTCTATGGATTAGATGAACCTAGAATGAGTGCTATACAAATCGCAACATACCTAGGGTTTAGTATGACTACAGCTAATGTAAGAGTATCACAGATAAAAAAATCAGCGATCGACAAGTTAATAAAGAATGTTGATCCTAACCAAATATTTGATATAATATAACTATGGAAGGAGCAGGAGATAGAGCAATAGCTCACTTAAGAGCTAGAACAGAAGCAATAGAAAGAAGAGTAGACGAGATTTTCGATGGAGATCTTGACGGAATAGTTGATGAAGACGGCAGACAATCAACAGTGGAATCTTATATAAAAGAACTTGAAATGTACCTATATATGTTGGACGCAGTGATGTTAAAAGTAAACCTTAATATACTGAATTAATGCACCTAACACCTTGAATACCAATTTAATAAACTGTTTATATGTGTAATTATATATATACGAAAACCTTATAACTTATGATGACAATAGAAGAAAAATTAGCAACCATCCAGACAAAATTTAAGTCTAAGAAATCTAGATATAATTCCTTCGGGAAATATAACTTTAGATCAGCTGAAGATATTTTAGAAGCTACCAAACCTTACTTATTAGAGTTAGGCGTTGTGGTAACAATATCAGAGAGATTAATTGATAGCCCTATAAGCTTCCCTATTATGGAATCTAAAGCTACTATAACAGAGGTTCCAGATGGCACAATGAAAACCCCAAGTGCTATACATGCGACTGCTTTAGTTGGCGTTGATCTAACTCAGAAAGGTATGCAAATGCCACAGAAATTTGGTAGTGCATCATCTTATGGTAAAAAATATGCTTTAGGTAATCTATTCTTAATAGATGATACAGCAGATCCAGATGCATCAAATAATCACGGTAAAGGCGTAGCTAAAAATAAACCTGTATTAGAAGGGGAATCTTTAAAGAAAGCTAAGGAAGCTATCAAGTCTGGTAAATTTACTGTAGATCAGGTTAAAGCGAAATATGAAATACCAGCAGCAGTGTTAAAGACGTTGTAAACGTAACACGAGCTCTATTATATATTAACTGTGAATCAAATTAAATCAAGTAACACAATGACAAAAAAGCAAATAGCCCAAATATTAGAAGAATTAAAAGACGATTCTAATTATTATGGAGAATTCGGACAACAGTTCCTAAGTAATTCTAACATAAGAACATTAATGAAAGATCCATTAAGTTTTGGCGCACCAACAGAGCCTCACTTAAATTTAGTTAAAGGTCAATATTTTCATAACATGGTTTTAGAACCTGAAAAGATCGATAGCTTTAGAATTATAGATGCATCGTCTAGAAATACAAACATATACAAAGAAGAGTCCGCTGGTGAAATATGCCTGCTAAAAAAAGAGAGAGACGAACTCGTAGAACTTAAGAACATCATGATGGCAAATCCAACTGCTAGAGATCTAATAGCTGATGTCGATGTTAAGTACGAAGTTCCAGGTCTTTTAAATCTCTGTGGCGAATGGTGGAAAATGAAAGCGGATATTATTAATTATACCCAAAGCTTAGTAGTTGATATTAAGACAACAGGTGATATTGATAAGTTCTCTTCTAGTGCGTGGGAATATAATTACGATTCTCAAGCCTATATTTATTCTGAATACTTCGGCATGGACTTTGTGTTCGTTGTTGTTTGTAAGAAGTCTAAAAGATTAGGTATATTTGATTGCTCTCCTGAGTTTCTGGCAAGGGGTAAAGAGAAAGTAGAACAAGCTGTAGAGCTTTACAGAAAGTATTCGGACAAATCGTTTGATCCGAAAACGTATTTTATTGCAAACACCCTATAGCCTTATAGGACAAAAACAAATTAACATTATGGCTAGTATCATTAAATTTAGTATCGATCTTAATAAGATCCCGAAAGACAAGATTATCAACGGAAAGAAAGGTAAGTATTTACCTATGACTTTAACTATCAACGACGAGGTTGATCAGTATGGTAATCAAGGACCAGTTGTTGTTGAGCAATCTAAAGAAGAGCGCGAGGCAAAAGTAGATAAAGTATACATGGGCAATTGCAAAGTTGTTTGGACTAACGACCAAAACGTAGCTAAAGCACCTTACGTAGAAAATGGACAAGTAGGATCAACTCCTGCTCCAGATCCAAATCCAGTAGAAGATGATCTACCGTTCTAAATTTAGAACAAGCAATAGCGATTATTTAAGGTATATAACTTTAAAAAATATATTTATGACTGAAAAAACAAACTCACCACAGCTAAGTTCAGAACGAAGCAGTGTTAACGATAGAGTAGATAGAATGAAATTCTTAGGGAATTCAAAAACATCTGTTTGGAGGCGTAAACGCAGAAATAGATCAATATAGTGCTATACACTAGTAGGAGTCTCTCAAAAAATAGAACCTTTGGGATTGATTTTGTAACTTCATACTTTACCGAGAGGCTCTTATCAGTGTTAGTCACCCTACTCTTATTAGTGATATAAGGACTAAATTATATTTATGACTGTTGTGTAACAGCTAATAAGGAATAGGGTACTATAATTTTTAATCAAATCAAATCAAATAGCCTATGCAAGTAGAGACGACTGAAATAAACGGATTCTTAATTGAAGAGTTTAATCAGCATAAATTAGAGGAGGGGAAGACACAAGGAGTTTGTCCCCTTTGCTCTTCTAATCGAAAGCCAGCGCATCAGAAATCTAAATGTGCTAGTTACGATTGGCAGAGAGGAATTGGTAGTTGTCATAACTGCAACTCTACTTTCCAACTTCACACATTCAAAAGAAAAGGCAATCCATTAAAGGTATACGAAAGACCACCTGCTATAGATGTTAAAGCTAAAGAGCTTGGCATGCAAGCAGAAGATTGGTTTAAAAAGAGGGGCATATCTAAGAAAACTTTAGAAGATCTAAAAGTTACAGCAGGTAACGAGTGGATGCCACAAACCCAGAAATCAGAGAGCGTAGTTGAATTTAACTATTACATTGGACAAGAATTAGTTAATGTCAAATACAGAGATGGTAGAAAAAACTTCAAACTTTACAAGGGAGCAGAAAAAGTATTTTATAATATTGATAGTATTGTAGGACACGGATTCTGTGTAATTGTTGAGGGAGAAATGGATGTACTAGCATTGCACGAAGCAGGTATTGAGAACGCAATATCAGTTCCTAATGGTGCAACCTTGAATCACAACAACCTGGATTACTTAGATAACTGTATTGATTACTTCATAGATATGGAGAAAGTCATAATAGCGGTTGATAATGATACAGCAGGAGAAGCGTTGAGACAAGAGTTAATCCGTAGATTAGGAGCAGAAGTTTGTTACTTAGTAGACTTCGGAGAATACAAAGACTCAAACGATTATCTTATAGGAGAAGGCAAGGAAGCTTTGATGGATGTTATAGCGAAAGCTAAACAAGTCCCATTAGAGAATGTAACAACATTTAGAGATGTTGAAGGAGAGATCGAAGACTTTGTTAAGAATGGTTTTAAACCAGGATTTCAAATTGGTTTAGAGAACTTTGATGATATATTCTCTACTTATACTGGCCAATTCATTACAGTGACTGGAGTGCCAAGTTCTGGAAAGTCAGATTTCGTAGATCAGATGGCTGTTGGTTATAATAAGAATTACCAATGGAAGACTGCTTACGCATCCCCTGAGAATCATCCTACATATTTACATGCTCATAAGTTAATGAGAAAGATATGGGAAGGAATGCCAGGAGCGAAAGATATAAAAACAGATAAGTGGAACCAAGTAGCAGATCATGTGAATGATAACTTTTTCTTTATTGATATGGAAAAGTATTCACTTGATGCGGTATTAAAGAAAGGAGCAGAGTTAGTAAAGCGAAAAGGTATTAAATGTTTAGTCATTGACCCATTTAACAAGGTAAGAGATGTTAGCGGATCAGATGATGTGAACAGATATACAATGGAATACCTATCTAAGATAGAGATCTTCGCTAAAAAATACGATGTTCTGGTAATTGTAGTAGCACATCCTACAAAGATGTATAAGGATAAAGATGGCAAAATGGAAGAGCCAACTATGTACAACATCAAGGGTGGTGGTGAATGGTATGATGCCAGTTATCATGGCTTATTAGTCCACAGGGATTATGAAGCTAAGACGGTTAAGGTAAAGGTTCTTAAAGTTAAGTTCCAAAACCTAGGAGAGAATGGAGCAGAAGCTCATTTTAAATGGGATGCAGCTAGTGGTTGTTATATACCACATGAACTAGTTGGATTAAACGATGAAAAGATGCCATGGGAATAGAACTTAAAGTGCTATACACTGATGGGAAGACCTAAGAAGAAAGTTGGCGATATGGGTAAATATACACCTAATAAAGAAGATACTGAGGCTTATATATGGTGTGTTAGAAATGGTATTCATATTTCACCATTAGCGAGATCGGCAGTTACTTGGTATATAGACATCGAAATTAACGGCAACACAGCAAGGGATCCAAATGAATATGGACCGACGGATATATGGGTAAAACTATATGAGTATTATAGATATTATTATAAAAAAAGAAAAGAATGACAGAAGAAAGTAGTGTAATGTTTTTAGAAGAGAGGTATCAAACTATTCTAGAACGAATTAAGATGCATGGATCATACAGAGATGACAGAACTGGAGTAGGATGCATGTCAACATTTAACGAACACCTAAGCTGGAATATGGCGGATGGATTTTTCCCTATGATTACAGGTAGAAAAATGTTTGAGAAGTCTTTTCGAACAGAATTCGAATGGTTTATCAATGGAGAAACAAATACAAAACGATTCAGAGAAGCTGGCGTTAAGATTTGGGATTCATGGGCAGATGAGAATGGCGATTTAGGGCCTGTTTATGGACATCAATTGAGAAACTTTAATAGTCAATCAATTGACCAACTAAAAGCTGTTATAAGCAGCGTACGTGATGATAAAGACAGCCGAAGGCATGTTATTAGTCTTTGGAATCCAGCACAAACTGATGAGATGGCTTTGCCTCCGTGTTACCTCTACTTTCAGTTCTTTGTTAACCAGTACAACCAAGTAAATATGTTTGTGGTGCAAAGATCAGGAGATATGTTTTTAGGTATACCTTATGATATTGCTTTGTTTTCTCAAATACTATTATATGTTGCTGAGCAAGCTGGTAAATTTCCAGGTAAAATAGATCTACAAATAGTAGATGCTCATATTTATTTGAACCAATTTGACGCTGTTAATAGGTATTTACGCGAAGAAACTTATATACCACCGATGTATTCATACAAGGACTCAGAGTTAAAAATAGGAGAATATTTGCATGGACCAGTAATTTCTGCGCCAGTTGCAGTGTAAAAAACAAGAATTATGAGTAATATTATATACATCTATCACATACCTGGTAAAAAAATAGGAGTTACCAAAAACCTATTTAAACGAGTAACCAAGCAACAAGGTTACAAACCAGGCGAATATGAGATCTTAGGATCTTCAGACGATATCGAATGGATATCAAAAACAGAGAAAGCTCTGCAAATTAAGCACGGATATAAGAACGACTTTAATTCGTACGAATCACTAGTAAAACAAAGAAAAGGTATGGAAATTAATGTAACCGAACAAACAACAACATTCCCCGCTGCAAAAGGAGAGGCTTTAATTGCTTATCTAAGAGACAATAAGGGTTTTAAATTTATGATAGACGATGTTGAAGTGCGTATAGATGACAAAGTCACGAGATGGATATTAGCTAACAGTAGAGTGTCTCATTTCAGGAAGACTAGAGCTTACGTGTACAATCAGTCTTTGAAATCATTTATAGGAGAATTAGTAAGTGAACATAATTTTAAAAAGCCACAAGCACCTAGTGGACCTCAGAATTTACCTGATACAATCTTTGATAAGATTAGATCATGGGCAGATACTAGAGGTATATACACAACAGGTGATCCTAAGACTCAATTAGTTAAACTAGTAGAAGAGCAAGGAGAAGTAGCAAGAGCTATTCTAAAGAAAGACTTACCAGAAATTAAAGATGGTATTGGCGATATGGTCGTAGTATTAACTAACCTAGCGCATCTAAGCGGATTTACTATAGAGGAATGCATTCAAGCAGCCTACACAGAGATCAAAGATCGTAAAGGAAAAATGGATAATGGAACATTTAAGAAAGAAACGCTATAAAATACTATATCATGAAAATTAAAGTTAAAGACCCGATTATTAAAAGAGTTATCAACAAAATTGTTGGTAGATCCAATGTTGGCTTTAAGAAGTACGGCAAGACATTAAAAGACGATGATACTGATTTAGTCGGTTGGTTAAATCATTTACAAGAAGAATTAATGGATGCTGTCAACTATATAGAGAGAGCTAGAGTTGAGATTGAAGAACAGCAAAAACCACAACCCAAATTATGGGATGGCTATTTTAATGCAATCAAAGACACGACTTTATCAGTTACTCCTGGCTTTTCTTATCCCTGTAGCTGTACACTGGCTGCCAATGGTAAATGCTGTAAAGATGGCAAGTAAATTCATAAAAAGAAGATCTAAACATAAAGGCCCGGTTAGAAGCAAGAAAGCTACCTTTGACGGTATTACTTTCGCTTCTGGCTTAGAGCTGAATATGTGGAAAGCGATGAAAGCTGCTGGAATAAAAGCAGAGTATGAATCTGAAAAGTTTGAACTATTGTCTTCGTTTAAACTACCTAATGAAGTATGGGAGAGACAAGGAAACGGAAAGGGTTCATTCTTACAGAAGGCTGGAGTGAACATACGAGCTATGAGATACACTCCTGATTTCATTATAAGAAAACCAGATGGTGCTATACACATTATTATAGAGACTAAAGGTAGAGCTAATGAAGCTTTTCCTTTAAGATGGAAATTATTTAAAAAGGTAATTAAAGAACAGTATACTGATGTTATAATCTTTAAACCACAAAAAATAGCAGAATGCGAAAAAACGGTAGAAAGAATCCTGCAGCTTCAGAAAGCTTAGCTAGGAAACATTATAACCTTAGGCAAATGGAAAAATACATTAAATGGAGTGTAGAAACTAGAGGTTATTTAAAATGGAAAGATCTAGTAGAGTATCAATCAACCTATAAAATAGTAGAATAATGGAAGAAAAGGAAGAAACAACGTGGACAATTTCAATAGGAATGTATCCCGGGATTATGGTAGGAGTAAGAACTTATGACTGGTCAAATGCAAGACAGTTTGTATTATATTTACCATTTATAGATATATCATTCATGCTATTCAATGACGAGTGATAGAGAAAAGCTAGACGGAGTTGGCTTCTTCCTTGAGGAAATCGAGGCGGAAGTCAGAACTCTAGTGACAACAAAACCCACAAAACCAAACATGGTTGCAACAATGCAAGTAGTATTAAATTACGTTAACACAATTAAAGGAATTATCCAATGAAAGAAGACAAATTAATTAAACAGTTAGCTCAAGCTAAAAACGAAAGGTTACAGAATAACCAAATGATCCAATCTTTAAACCAAGATGTAAACGATCTACAACAGATGGTTAGTGGCTTTCTAGGCGTAATACGCTTATTGCATGGGTATGACGATGCTATAACGACGTTATCAGAACAACATAAGGCAGCGGAAGCTAAAGCAGCGTTAGAGGCTCAAGTGGATTTAGAGGATTCTATAAAAGAGATTGAAGTTGAAACAGAAGAAGTTAAAGTATTAGATTTAGGTAAAGATGATTAACGACAAGGAGCTGTTAAGCAGCATTACAGTGCATAACAAATATGCAAGGCATATTGAAAGTGAAGGCAGAAGAGAAACTTGGGAAGAGTTAATTACAAGGAACAAAGAAATGCATATTAAGAAATTTCCTGAGATGGAATTGTTTATTGATAACTTATATGATCACCATGTTGTAAATAAAGAGGTTCTACCTTCGATGCGTTCATTGCAATTCGGAGGAAAAGCTATTGATCAGAACAGTGCGCGGATATATAACTGCGCATTTATGCCTATAGATAATATACATGCCTTCAGTGAGGGTATGTTTTTGCTATTAGGTGGAACTGGTATTGGATATTCCGTACAGAACTTTAACATCGAAAAGCTACCATCAATAATGAAACCGAACTATAAGCGTAACAAAAGATACGTAGTTCAGGATAGTATAATTGGTTGGGCAGATGCTATCAAGACTTTAATGAAGTCTTACACCGGTAAACTTACATCTCACATAACTTTTGATCTATCTGATATTAGAGAGAAAGGAGCGTTATTAGTTACTGCTGGAGGTAAAGCGCCTGGTCCTGAGCCATTGAGAGTATGCTTAGTAATGATTGAAGGCATCTTACGGAACAAACAGTCAGGAGAACATTTAACTGATATTGAGTGTCATGACATTATGTGTCATATTGCCGATGCAGTATTAGCTGGTGGAATTAGAAGAGCAGCAATGATATCTTTATTTGATCTTAATTCAGACGCAATGCTAAGTGCTAAAGCTGGAAATTGGTGGGAAAACAATCCACAAAGAGGTAGAGCTAACAATTCTGTGTCATTACTTAGACATAAGATTGATAAGAAAACCTTTGATTCAGTTATGGATAGAATAGAGGCGTCAGGATCTGGCGAACCTGGTATCTATTTAACTAACGATAAACAATGGGGAACTAATCCTTGTTGTGAGATTGCTCTTAGACCGTTCCAGTTCTGTAACTTGGTTGAGATAAATATGGCAACAGTTAAAGATCAGGCTGATTTTGAAGATCGATGTGTTGCAGCAACTTCCCTAGCGACGTTACAAGCTAGTTATACGGACTTTCATTATCTTCGTGATATTTGGCAAAGGACCACAGAAAAGGATGCTTTAATAGGCGTCTCTATGACTGGTATTGCGGCAGATAATGTGTTAGAACTTGACTTTGAAGCTGGGGCAGAAATTGTTAGGGATACAAATGCAGTATGGGCTGATCATTTAGGTATTAATGCAGCAGCTAGAACCACTTGTGTTAAACCAGCGGGAACTACATCACTTGTATTAGGTACATCATCAGGTATACATGCTTGGCATAATGATTATTACTTAAGAAGAATGAGATTAGGTAAGAATGAATCATTATATCACTACTTAAACGCTGTTCTTCCTGATTTTATAGAAGATGAATATTTCAATCCGAATACAATGGCTGTATTAACTATACCTCAAAAAGCACCAGAGGGAGCTATCATAAGACAAGAGTCTGCAATTGATTTACTTGAGAGAGTTAAGTTGATATCTAGAGATTGGGTTAGGCCTGGTCATTCTGACGGTTCTAATACTCACAACGTTTCATGTACTGTGAATGTTAAACCTGATGAATGGAAGATCGTTGGTGAATGGATGTGGGTGAACAAAGAATATTATAATGGCTTATCTATATTGCCAGCTGATGGAGGAACCTATAAACAAATGCCATTTGAAGATTGTACTAAAGAAGTATATGAAGAAATGATGGTTAAATTAAATGCAGCGAATATTGACATGAAGTTAGTGACTGAAGAATTTGACGAAACGTCATTCTCTGAAATTATTGCTTGTGCTGGTGGTGCCTGTGAAATTAAATAATGAATCAAGTGCTATACACCTTATAATAACAAATCCCCTATGATTAATTTCGTAGGGGATTTTTTTATTACCATCTTGCTTTTTCTTCTCTTATGTCGTAGTGTACAAAAGTGTCATAAAGACCCAAGCCTCCGTCGAGCATAATACCATCTTTTATAAATGCTTCTATTGTAAAATGTAAATCCTTCGGGTCTATTCCTGCAACCTGTAAATCCGCTGCTTTTCCTTGTAAGTGTTGACTATTTTTAGCGCCTCCTACAGCCTTGTTATGTGATTCGCATCTATACGCATTAGTTATATGTATTGGAGCTCCTAAGCCATCTCTAAGGATTTGTAATTGGTCTGCTAAGTAATAATTATTTAGCCTAACCCAATCAGGCATCTCACAACCACAATTGCATTCAAATTCTTCAGAATTAAAGTTTCTAGTTATTCTCATTTTTTAATAGTTTTATTTCTAGAATTATACCGCCTATTCCTATAACAGTATTTCTGTTTAAGAATCTAGGGTATTTTAGTACAGTTCCTTCGTAGATATTGCCATTTGAACCTTCCCAAATTTCTTTAAATTGAACCGCTTTCTTTTTTCTCATTACGTCCTTGTCATGTGATCTAAACTCTTTTGCAGTAGCTTTATCCCATACGTCGAAATCAGTAAACCCTATATAATCTGATGATTGCTTCCCTATTGGCTGTAGTAATGTTCTTGAGTATTCTTCGTTAAGGAATAACATAACCCCGTTAGTATCTTTTAACCACATTGGCACAGGAATATCTATATGAGAACTCTCAAATATTAAAAGTTGGTTTCTTAAATTTTGAACGTCTTCTCTTTTTTGTTGTGAATCAGTTTTCAGATGCTCAACCTCTTCACGTAACTTTATAACTTCAGCTTTATATTCAGCAACTAAAGCCTTATATTCTGCCATAACAGAAACAAACTCGCTATTGTCTTGTTTCCTATTTCCTAGTTTATACGTAAGAAACGCCCCTAATCCACCAGCACCAAGAATGATGCTCATTATTTTCAATATATCCATAGTTTATTCTTTATGATATTTAATGATAGAATTTGCGTTACGTCCAGTTGTTTTAGTAATTCTTTCGTCTAGGGATATAATCTTCGCCTCTAACTGCTCTATCTTTGATATAGTTCTTGTTATGTGGATTGATGTTATAGCAACGGCCATTACCACGCTTATAAACGTAGCCACCTTTAATCTAATAACATAAGTATCTGTTGTTTTTTCCATTATATTCCTGCTTTTTCTAATCTTGAATATCCTCAGATATATAGTCCATTCCCCTTGCTTTCTTCCAGCGTGCAATATCGCTAGCTTTTTTGTTAGCTTTTCTTGTTTCTTTAGACTTTCTAGTGGTTTCTTTCTGTTTCTTAGCCGCTTTAGCTTTATCAGTCGCTATTTCTTTAGGCGTTCTTTTTAGCAACCTTTGCTTTTCTAGTTGCTTATCAGTTTCAGCTTCTGATTTTCTTTCAGCTGCTTTCCTTTCTTTCTTATCCGCTCTAGCTTTTATCTTGATTTGCTTAAACTCTTCGTCCTGTACCCCTATAGCGTATGGATTCCACCCTAAATTAATAAGAGCTTTTTCACCTCTTGTCGCTTCGTTTACATCTACAAAAGTAAGTTTCACTATTTCAGCTTGCTTAGCAAACCAGTTAACAGGCAAGTTTGTAATACCTTCTGATACAGCCGCAGTAGAAACCCATCTAGGTGAGTCCCATCTCCATCCTATTGAATCGATAACTTCCTTGTTGTATTTTTCAACTGTCATACCTTTTCTAACATACCTTGCTCTTGCATTTAACGGAGGAGATATAGAAGAAGCTGCAATTATAGCGGGTCCAGTATCCATAGGGCCTTCTTTTTCAAGTCCTTCTTTCATAGCCGCTGCTGTTTTAGCCATCGCCATTATAGAAGCACCATATACACCAGCTCCTCTCATTATAGTCTCCAACATACTAGTCAAAATGTGGTGTTCTCCTTCTTTTTTCTTGTCGTCTCTTTCTTTAATGTAAGCATCTAAATCCTCTTGCGCTTTAGTTTTAGCTCTTGATGGTTTGTATGTTAACCTACCGCTTTTGTTTCTTTTATTAGAATATAAATCTAACTTTTCTGCATAGAAATCCTTTTCTACAGCCTCTTCTTCTTCATCTCCTCCGTCGATAAGATCCCATCCCATAAATACTGCATTCTGTAATGCGGTAAATAATGCGTTTTGTAAAGCACCATAATAAGCGATCTTTCCTACGTTAGTTTTAAAGTCTCCACGTCCATATCGGATGTCTCTAGCAGCTTTTGTTATGATCCTAGTATATTGTTGAGGCGTATTGGCGAAAGCTAATATAACACGTCCTAATGAGCCTGTTTGCTCAGCTGATAATAACATTTGATCAGATGATTGCTGTGCTGTATCTGCTGTTTCCGAAAAGTCTGTCCAAGCTTGCTCTTCTGCTTGTTTTTCAGTATATTTCTTATTTCCATCTGCATCAAGCATACCGAGATAAGTCTTAACTCTATTTCTGTAAAATGCCGCACCACCAAACGCTATAGCAAAACTATCAGCTTGCTGTGTAGGGTAGAATCCAAGTTTAATAGTCTTAGCTTTAAACACTTCCCAGGCACCTTGTCGACCTCCTACGTTGGCAAATTCAGCTTCTTCAACGGAATACTTAAGACCAGCTCTTCTCTCGATTAGCTTAGGCGAATTAAGTATATACATAAAATCCTTCCAAAATTGCTTAGGGTTTCCAGCGAGTAACTGAGACGCTGCTAATGGATTATTATCTGTTGTGTTATAGAAATTAGCAAATGATATTAATTGTAACAATGCTGATTTTTTATTAATAAACATTATAGGTGCAATAGCTCCGTTTAACCAGTTTACTATCTTAGTAGGTGATTTCATAGATCCTCTACCTCCAATCATTCTTTGAACTGCTCCCGGGTTGGTCTGAGATACATTAAATAATGCTTTTCTAAAATTAATACCGAATTTAGCTTCTATCTTATTTAAGTTTTGAGGAGTAAATACAAGTTCTACATTTCCGCTAAAACCTTTTAAAGCCGATGCTCTGTATTCTTTACCTACTAATTCATGGAAGTCGGTTGCTAAACTACCTCTACTTAACCAATTCTTAGATGGTTTTATATAACCTTCTTTTAATTTAGTAGCAGCTCCTACATCATTAGCAAATTTCAACATCTTAGGGTCGGATATAATAGCATGTATCATTATACCTGCAGGTGTATCAGGTATTACCGTTATACCTCGTTCAGCTAATTTCTCAGCCGATGGCCCTGTGAATGCTCTTGCTGGTAATTTTGCTTTAGTGCCGTTATTATCAACATTTACAAAACCTTTAATACCTCCTTCAGTGCCTTCTATGTCATCTAACGCATCGCTGTACCCTGCTTTGTTATATAAATAGTAACGCAACGCTTGATCATAAGTCCAAGGTTCGTTTTTATCTATTCTAGTATGCAGATTGTCTGCAATCTCTGGATTTTTATCTTTTAATGTTTTAAAATCAAAAGATACTTGTGTTCTTATTCTATCTAAAGATGAAATACCTCTAACATATGGTTCAATTAATGTTTTTCTAATCAAATCTAGATCAGCGTCTCCTTGCTTACCTTTACCTAATAGTTGATACATTAAACCTAAGAAATCTTCTGCTTCTGGTCTTCCAAATATTTTTACTTTATTAAATAGCTTAGAATCCTCTTTAGCTCCAAGAACTTGAGCAATACCTGAATCTAATTTTGAATCAAACCCTGTAGCTTTAGTTATCATATCAGAGAATTTACCAGCTGTACCTTTTGATTGTTTTATATTTCTTTTAACTAAAGGTGACTTAATGTCATTATCTTTAATCATCTCTTTAACAAGACTTAGTTTGTTAACACTTTTGCCTTCAAAAGAGAAGTCATTAAAACCTTTAGCTATCTTATCAAGTACCCAGTCAGATTTAGATCTGTTGGAATTGTCTTTTAATAGAGATATATCAGTTAATTTAACATCGATATTGTTACTTTTAGCCCAAGCTTGTATAGCATTTGCGCTAACGTCTGGGTTTGAAGAGATTATATGAACGTCTTTTGCATTCTTTAAATTCACCTTAGACTTCTTAGAGAGCTCGTCATAATTAATAACCGTTATAGGTTTTTGCTTTTTATTGACATTCTGGTAATTACCAAAGGCTTCTAGAACTTTTGCTTGCTTTATACCATTAGATATTCTGTCTGTTGCTGTAACAGGCACAACCTCTGTTGATCTTAGATCAGTAGTATTTATTGGTGGTAAATTTAATTCGTGTAGTTTACTTTTAACTTTTTCAGAATCAAAGCTATTTTCTGGTGAATCATAATGAAATTGATCAACAACTTTAGCGTATTCTTTAGGTAGTATTGCTGTAGTCCCTTCTTTAACCACTCTCTCTAACTCATTATAGTTCTTACCTGTAATTATGTAATTTAAAGCAACTTGGCTAACATATTTCGCAGGAATTTCAGGAATAGTAGTATATCCTTCTGCTCCTTTGTTTTCTGCGAATAGCATAACTTTAACTATTGGGTGCATTTGTACCGCAATACTTCTGTTTCTTGCTTGGAAACCTTTTAACATTTGACCTATTGCAGCTGGAGATAATAATTCTCTGCTGTCTCTTAAATAAGAAATATAGTCTAAATATAATTCTCCTGACTTAATAGACTCTACAATTCTACCTTCAACATTGAAACTATTAGCTACATTGTTATTAGCAGTGGTTAGATCGTCAAACATGTCAAAAGCATCTTCGCTAAAAACACCTCTAGAAAAATCAGTGGTTATCTTTTTACCTTTGTAAGTTATAGTTGTTCCGTCTTCTGTCTCAACAAGTTCGAAGACACCTGGTTTAATACCGTAAGCATTAACCATAGGTTCAACAACTTCTTTGTAAAATCCTGGCGTATTATTATACAAAGCCGTATTAGCACTACCAGAGGTAGCACCAATCAACGTCTTTATAATATCTGCAAGCATAGGAGCTTTATCAGTCTCTGTCGATGCGTTTAGTCTAGTTGTAATATATTGATCAACACCTTGTTTCTTAGTAGCAGCTACTTGTCCTTGGTTTTTCTTACCAAAGCTAAGTGACCCAGGAACTAATCCTAATGTACCTTCAACAGTATTGGTTGTCTGATCTAATGTATTCTGCATAAACTCTGCAAAATCTTTATATCCTTTTTCTTGAAATGCTTTAGCATATCCAGCTTGAGTATCTGTCCAATCAGCTTGGTAGTCTAACATAAAGAGGTATGATTCATAAGCCTCTTTTAGTTCACCTAGTAACTGATCGTATTCTAGATCTTCTTGTTCACCATTAACAACAGCTTCTCTCATTTGATTACTGCCTAAGTTAGCTAAGTAATTAGTCATGTTTATTCTAGGCTTATCAAACCAAGCATTACCTGTTTTGTTAACCTTAGATTGTTTTACACCACCACGATCTAGATCTTTTAATGTTTCAGTAATTGCTATTTCTGTTAGAATAGCGGATTCCGCTTCTCTTAGTCCTTCTCTAACTATAAGACCTTTTTCGATTGCTGCAGTTTTTTCTTCTGCCGTCATATCCTGTGTTAACGATACTCTACTTTGGAATACGTCATATATAGAGCCTTTTCTTTCGATTAGCTGATCTCTTAACAGTTCAAACCCGGTTTCAGCAGATATTTGCTCAGCCATTGCAGTAAGTGTAGCTCCTTTTTTTCTTTTTCTTTTTGCTCCATCAGCGTAATGGTAATCAACCCAAGCGTTGTCGCTAATAATATAGTCTAACTTTGGATTTCTTCTCATTACTATATGTCCTGCGGCTGTTTTCTCTCTTTCGTAAGCTGGAGATCTTTTAGGTAATAAGTTCCCGTCATTGTCTGTCCAGTCCCATACCATTCTGCCCTCTTCACCCATATTTGGATCGAATATCCATACCGGGCTCTGCCACTTACCGTTTACTCTTTTTTGAATAGCTTGCTTATAGAAAGGATGCTTTGATAAATTGGTAGTAGAGTAATTAGCTAGAATGGACAACTTATTGTCTATTAGAAATTTATCCCAACCGTAATCTAATATATACTTTTTCACTATGCCAGCGCTGTTTTCATCTGACATTATGCCTTTCTTAACTGCTAGAACAAATTTATCTTGCTTAACATGCTTAGATTTAGCTTCTCCGAATTTTGATATATTAGAACTAATATTTCTTTGTATTCTTTCGGTGAGATAATCAGTAATATCTTTGTTCTCCCCTAACTTAAGAGTTTCGCTAAGAGAAGGATGTCTCCTTGCTATTTGGTTGTCAGTTTCTTCTTCTTGATTAACTAAAGCATCAGCGTCTTCTGAGGATGTTAAGTCTTTTAAGTCTTCCACGTTAGCCATGAATCCAGATCCTTGAATCTCGTTTCCATCCATATCGTATTCAACTTCTATTTCACCAATACCAACACCATGTAACGCTCCGTTTACGTATTTAGGCAACCACATATTTATATAGTATGGTAAAGTAACAGGCTCGCCTTTGTGATCTGTCTTACCTTCTTTATAAGAGTTAACTAAACCAAGTATACTTTGTGATCCTGATGATTGTACCGTAGCAACTAAATCCTCAATACTCTCTTCGTTATACCCAGGTAAATCTCTGTACTTCTTAGCTAAACTTTTTATTTGATTTTCCCACTCCATACCGATCATAAAACCAGCAGTGTTCTTATCTTCTCCAAACTCTTTGTAGAGTGTATTTGTTTTTTCGTATAAATCTTTTTCTTCAGCTTTAGATTGTTTTATCCTAGTAGCTTTAGGTTTTGCCCCGTTTTTCGGCTTATATAAAGCGAATACGGTGTTAGGTTGAGTTCTACTTGTACCTTCATTGACTCTAATTTTATGAGTCCATCCATATTCTCTGGCCATCACCTTAGTAATAGCAGCATATACTCTAACTCTAGCAGATTCTTCAACACCTGTAAACGTGATACCATCAACACCAAACTTTTCTATAGCTTGCTTAGCTCCGTTAACAACAACCCCAAGCACTTTTAATGCATTACGACTATTGTTTAGCACTTCTACAGAAAATCCTTTTTTAGCTTTATAACCAAAATCAAGTTCAACTACGTTTTTTAAATGCGGCGCTGTTTGGAATATAGGATCGAATCCTGCTTCCATTCCATGCATAGCCATCCTGTATTTTTGACCATTTACTTCAAAAAGGTTTGATTTATAATCTGTAGATGACATTATTTGCTCTCCATCTTCATCATAGATATCCTCCCATGATAAATCATTTTTTGAGATTTCCCAATCAATCTTCTGTGCTGTATCAAGAGATTTCTTGATGTTAGAAGGTTTTGAAATTTCAACTTCAGGCTTATACCCTTTCTTTACTGTCTCGGTTTCAAACTTAGCATCGCCTTTCATAACTTGCTTAGTAGATCTACTTAATTTACCTCTTTTGTATTCTCTATTATAATCTTTTATAAATTGTAATACACCATCATCATCTAAGTTTACTGTAGTAATACCTAAATCTAAAAATGTTCTTCTTATTAATTCACTAACTTTTCCTAAAAAGTTTCTATTCTCTTCGTTTAATACAATCTCCTTGTTAGCTAATGCTTCTGATAGTAAAGTTAATTTCTCTTCACTATGAATAGCCTCTCCGTCTGCTTCGTATTCCTTTAGTCTTGCTTCGTATCTAGTTGTGGCATTTCCTTTCTCATCTGTAATGACTTGAGCAGATCCTTCGCCTTCCGCAAATAACTTGTGCAGAGAAGTCGTTAATGCATCCCCTAATTTCTTAGCTAATTTTGGATCTGACTTTAAAACTTTATTAAATACTTTGTGCAAGAACTCGTGTTGTCCAGTTGTGGTTAATCCCGCGTCTGCACTTAAACTTTCGTTTATTACGATATGTTCAACACCATCTTTGTCTGTCCAGAACAATCCAGCTGATTCTTCAGCGAACTTTTTTAATTCCGCTTCCGTGTATGGCTTACCATTATCATCAATAGCATCTTTAATTAACTCTTGTACACCAGCAGTGCTGTTAGCAGAGTCTACAGCTAAGTCAGGCATTTTCTTAGCAAACTTTTTAACTGTTTTTATATCTTGAACTATTTTACTTTTGTCGATGTTCTCTTTAATACCGGCAATATCCGCTGCAATAGCTTTATTCATATTAGTATATCTACGTATACTATATCCTGCTTCTTTATTAGATATCTTGCCAGCTTCTCTTAGTTCAATCAAAGCATCAATAGCTTTCGTGTTGGTATCTTTCTGGTTTAATTTACTAATTAACTTCTTTTTATCTGCCGGGGTTAAATGCTTTATAAGTCTATTATTGTCTTTTAATAGTCTTTGCATTTGTTTTTGGACAGCAGCAATATCAGCATCGATAAGTTTGTGTGTTTCTTTGCTTTTGCTTCTTAGTCTCTTTTCTCTAAGCTCTGCGATAGCAGCAATACCGTCAGTAATTATTTCATCACCATGAGGATCAGAATGTAACGCTCTAGTTACAGACATGTCAATAGCTCTAGGAGCTGTAATAAGACCAGAACCAACCCATCCTTGTAAACCTGCCTCCAGGCCATCTTCTGAGAACATCTTTTTAGCAGCATTTTTTACAGCTACACTAGGGTTTTTGCCTTGCGCTAATTGGTTATTCAATTCTTCAATACCAACCTGCGCCCACTCAGTAAAACCTTCTTTACTATTCGTATATAACCAGGCCACCTTGTTAAAGTCTAAAGACATTATTTTTGTCCCTACTTTAGATCCCGCCATATACTTAGATATACCTTTAAGCCCCATTTTTTCCATGGCATAAGCGCCTACTCCTAGTACAGATGGTATTATAAGATCTGTATCATCAGCATCTACCATAGCTTGCATAGGGTTTTCATGGTCTCCGTATTTACGGGCAGCTTTAGTCGTATTGTAATCAACCCACATTGGAGCGATTATTTGAGGAGCTAATGATAAACCACCAGTCATTGTAGCTGGAATAGCTGTAGAGATTAGTCCTTGTACTGCATTGAATGTACCACCTATTATTTCAAGTGGATCACCCTGCTTTATACCTTGATATATGCCACCAACTTCTTCTGTTTGGGAACTTAATGCTTGTATCTTAGCAAGTTGACTTATAATGTAATCGTTTTTAATATCAGCGACTTTCTTTGGTAATTCTACACTAGATGGTATACCCCAAATTTGAGGATCACTAAATGTGTCTATTGCCATAACCTTAGTAGCTTCCCATGCCGTTTCTAAACCAACAGGTAAATTTATTAAAGCAGAGTCTAAAAATCGCTCTGCGTAACCTTTAACAAAGGTTCTTTGATATTCAGCCATTGATTCCTCGGTAACGCCTAATCTAGCAACATATTCTTCTATGTCATCTAATTCTTTTGTAGCACGAGCAGCTTTTTCCGCGTCTCCAGGTATAACATGAGCTATACCTATACTAGCGTCTTTCTGAGCAGACTCTATCTTTTTATTATCAAGTCTATCAGTGTATTGCTGTATAATATCAGCTTTAGCTTCTGTAAGGTTTTCAGCGTCTAATTCAGGGTTAGATCTTTTGCTAAAGTTATTACGTATATTAGCTATTTTCTCAGGTGAGGCTATTACTTGAGGTTTGCTTTCTTTTGGAACTTCGTCTTCTTCTGCAACTTCTTCCTTAGGTTGTTCAACTGGTCCGCTTGAAGCAGAACCTGACCAAACTTCTTTTGCTTTATCCCACAGTGAACCCAAAGAACTTTTTTCCGCAGATAATTCCGTATCTTCTGCAGCCGATTCCTCCTGCGTCTTCCCCTCGGCTGTTCCCTTTCCCTCGGCTATAGCTTTTTCTTCATCCATAGCTCTTAATGCCGGCGATGATCTATCTACATCGGCTTGCCATTCAGGATCTGGATCACTAAATGTTTTTGTAAACTGCTCATAAGACATCTTAGTGAGCTTCTTTGCTACTAACTTGTCATATAAACTAATATCTCCGCCAACTTCATCCCATTTAGCACGGAACACTTCATAGGAAACTGATAATTTCCCGGCTTTCTTTAACGAATTGTATAAATCTCTAGGTGTGTGTGCCATAATCTTATTTTATTTTATTCCTGTAAAAATTCACTATCTAATATGTAATTCGCTTTTTGAGGGATTCTATCGTCTTTTCTTTCTTGTCTTCTTTGGTCTCTTGCTCTATTCTTAGCGTTATAACCTGCTATAGCTTGTTCTTTAAGTCCTGCCATATAATTAGCTACTATTATATCTGTTAGCTCATCTTCTCTCTCTGGATCGTGCAATAACTCGTTTGTAATACCTAACCCCATGCCGTCTTCATCTCCCAGAGTGTCATCAGCTGCTAATGATATTAAAGTATCACGACCAGCTTTCCTAAGTTGATTTCTGAATTGCTTCTCTGTATTTTCTTCTATTTGAGGTGTCCATTCTACACCTGCGTTGTAAAGTTTAATGCCCATTTCTCCAATTTTAATAGGCGTATCGTAGTCTGCTCTTATATATTTAGGTAAATCATCCATACTAACAGAAGCTCCGTTCCTATTAAAAGATAAAGTGCCATCCTCTGATAACTCCATATCTGTAGCGTCTGTGTATATATTAGACAAGAAATCTATATCTTCTCCTTTATTTCCGTTAGATATCTCTCCGTTGTCTGAAGTTGTTAAGTATTCTGTTTTTTTCAAGAGTAACCCCTTAAATTGGTTATTGAGGTTAGCCATTGAAGATGTAATCTTATTCATTTCCATGACTTGATTCTGGTATTCTTCGTCTTGTGGATCTAAGTCTCTTAAACTATTAGCGTACTTTGCATACTTATCTCTTGCGTTTGAAAGAAACGCAGCCACTTTTTCTTTAGCGTAAGGTGGTATTTTTTCAAGACTACTACCATCAGGCATTTTATCTAAGTAAGTAGCTACTTTAGCGTCGGCCTTCTTTCTGTCGTCGTCTCTTTTCTTTATTGATTTAGAGACAAAGTCAATACCTTCTTGAATGCCTTTGCTGATGTTTTCGCCAACGCCTTTATATATATTCTTTGACTCCGCTACTTTACCCGCTACATTTATTAATTGCTGATTTGCCATATTGTTGTTATGTTTTTATACTACTCCGCCTGAAGCTAAAGAAACTCCGGCTTTAAGTGCTCCACCTGCTATATCTCCTAAACCACCAACAAGTTGATCAGTTGATTCTTTTCTAGCGTTGTTTGCTGCAGCTAATCTTTCGCCAGCCATACCAAATAGCGTTTCGGTCTTTTCTAATTCAGCGGCTCTTTCACCGTAAGCTCCTGCAATCTCTTCTGATTGTATTCTACCTGCTTCTTTTCTTTCTAATAATTGATTGGCTTGTTCTTGTTGTCCTATAGAAATAGCTGATTTAGCTATGTTCTGAGACTGTTGATTTGCTAAAGCCTGAGCCATTGCCGCGATACCACTTCCTCCAGCTGCCTGTTTGTTAGTATCCATTATATTTGCTAACTGCTGATTTTGTCCCTCAGCTATAAATTTAGCTTCTTCTTGGTTAACAGTTAAGTCTTCATACATGTTATCTTGACCTAGATACAAGTTCGATGTATCAGAGTCAATATATTGCTGCTTTAAATTAGCGAATTCTTTTTTAGCGCGTCGTTGCTCTCTCCTTCGTTTTCTTCCACCGAATAAAGATGCTCCAGCTTTAATGATTCCTCCTGCAACTTGACCAGCTCCTTCTAGTACTCCTGCTCCGGGTATTGAGCTGCCGCCGCCGCCGCTGCTTGGATTTCCAAATAATGCCATAGTTTTGTTTGTTTTACTTTATTATTATTACGTTTATATTGAGTAACTTAACTGCTCTGAAAGATCTCTGTGCTTACCGCAAACAGCTCTTTTTTAGCGTTACCTGATAATTCCATTTTGACCGAAGCATAATACCCAGCCAGTCCCGAAATGTTTATTTCTGAATTTTTAGCAAAGAATATGAAACTACCTATAGATGGTCTTGGTGTCTCTGCGTTTATATCGCAAGTTATCGAGCTACCATTTATAAGTGTACATTCTCCTATCTGATATACATCAGAACCGTCTTTATAAAAGACAACGTCCCCTGTTTGCAGGGAAACGTTTAAGTCTTTATCAAATGTTAATATTATTGAATCCATTATACCATTGATGTTTGATAGATACTCCAGCCGGTGCTTTGTATACCTGTTATTTTTAAAGTTACTACAGCTGCATCTCCTGGAGGAACAACGAAAGATACAGAAGCATTACCATCTGCTGAATCTAAACCTGTGACACCTACAACATCAACAGAGGAAGTATATACTAAATTACCAACACCTACTTGTCCTCCGAAATTAGAAGTTGGATCTGTTCTTGTATTTCCTGTTGGGGCGATATCTGCTGGATCAGCATAAACTAAAGGATTAGATGCTACTTTAAGGTTCCATTCTGCTGACTTACCATAATAGGTTCCGTCACCATTAGATCCTACATAGTCAAAGCTATCTAACGATGTGGTCGCTACGATATCTGCTATTGCTGCTGCTCTACCTGCTCCTATCAAGTTATCTCCTATAAACAGAGAGTCAGCTACTATGTTTCCTTTATATACCATTTCCACTCTATCAGGCACTCCTACTGAATCGAAATGAATTGTGAATGTTCCTCCTGCGGTACCTACGACAACTGGGATATAGAATATACCTTCAGTCGACGATAACGATAAGCTTTCACCAGGAGCTACGCCTATTCCTACGTTTACTTTAGCGATGTTTGAGTTTATATATCCATCATTAGCTGAATATGTGAATGAATCAACATAATTAGATGAATTATTATGTGTATAACGCACTTTGTTCGATTCTATTGTAGCTGTACCATACGATGGTTGAGTTATTATAACAGGAGTTAAACCATCTCCTTCAGGATCTGAGTCATTGGCTAAGACATCGATAAGGACAGACTCTCCTTTATTTACAGTTGCTGAATCATCTACGGCTGTAGCTATTAGATTTAAAACATTCTCTAAACTCAAGAAGCAAGTAACATCTGTGCTTCCAAACTTAACAATTGTACCTTTAGCTGTTATTTTAACTTCGGTAGTTCCATCGCCTGTTACAAGTAGGTTTAAGGCATGTAAAATTTCAGTGCCTCCATTTAATAATGGATCTAAGTTTCTAAAGTCACTCCAGTTAGGAATCCGTTTGAACTTTATTAGTGATCCGTCATCTTTAGTAATACTAAAAGTACAGAGTAATAAACCATCTAAAGATCGTGTCAAATCAGTATATCCTTCAGGAGCGGTTTTAGTATACGTACCTGTTCTTACTATTGTATATCCGGTTAATGCATCAGCAGCTAATGTAACCACTGTTCCTACGACAGCGTGAACTACTATCGGGTTTGGTTGTGCAAATCCAGCTACAATGTCTCCGCTTAACGTTATATTATAATCAGTATCTATTACTACTCCTGGAAAATTAATTATTAAATCGATGTATCCAAGCGCTGAGGTAATAGTTTCTGCAGTATATAAATTAGTTGGTAAGCCACCTGTATCCATATCAATAGTAACGTTTGCTCCTACATCACCGAAAATCCTAAGAGTATACGATTGTATATCTGAACTTATAAAATATTCATTGAATATATCTCTAGACGGTATGTCTTGTAATATATAAGAACGGTAAACTGTGGGTCCAGCCACGTATTGTTCTGCAGCGTTTGCTGTAAATTCCAATAGGTCTCCCGTTGTATTATCTGCTGTGAGCGTATATTTTACCGTGTAAACAACCTGTGTTAGTCCTAAAGAACCAGTGGTATCAACTCTTGTTATGGAATAGTTTCCAGGAAAGCTATTAGCTAATGCAACTATATACTGAGGATCAGATTCAAAAGCGTAATTAGCATCAGCTGTGAAAGTTAATGAAAATAAAGTAACAGTTTCTCCAAAATCTCCAGTAGCGTTATACGCTGTACCTGTACTTGTTGTTTGATTAGTGTTACTTGTATTTATATCATATAGTCCGCTTATTGAGTACTGCTTAAGAACAGCAGCTCCATCTATATCTATTGGCAAATTTACATCAGATGCTGGCATAATAAAACTAGCAGACAATGTAAGCAAGCATTCTACAACAAGCCCGTTCTGAGAGAATACCGCACTAGCTATTTCAGACGGTAAAGCATCACCAACAACGAAGTCAGTATGTGTTACAGTATACCCTGTATTTGCAGATATTGTCAATGTAACAGTGGGAGTCGTCAAATTTACTTGAGCTCCTACTGCAGCTTGTATCGCTGTCGATGTTACCGTATAGTTGTTTATCATATTGATTCGTTTAAATTCCGTTTCATTTTTAAGCTATAACACCTGTTTCTATATTAATTGACGCACCTGTTTTAGTAAATGTTACATTAG
>Ga0102810_1000120_pt1 | contig 24163 bp, 16 predicted proteins | sample ColrivemetaGS573_FD_84506 | JGI IMG/M metagenome (GOLD analysis project Ga0102810, IMG submission 84506) | Estuarine microbial communities from the Columbia River estuary - Ebb tide ETM metaG S.573 | ecosystem: Environmental > Aquatic > Marine > Intertidal zone > Estuary | place: USA: Columbia...
CTGCACTGGCACCCGTATCGTCATGCATCCGTGTAGCAAACGAAGCGCCCATCCGGTTAACCAGACTGTTGGTCACCTGGGTGGCGATAATTTCACGTTTGAGTCGGTGGCCATCCATGTACTTCCCGTAGCGCTCCTGCAAAGGAACCGGGAAGTAACGCTGCAATTCACCGGACAGCCAGGGGTCTTCCGGAACATCCGAGTCCAGCAACTTCCGGTACAACATTATTTTGCTGTAGGACAACAACACAGACAGTTCTGGCCGGGTCAAGCCCAGACCACTAACCCGGCGCCGGTTCAGTTCGTCATCATGGGGCAATTGCTCCAGATCGCGATCAAGTATCCCCTCACTTTCCAGTACGGAGATAAAATGCTGCTTGGCTCCCAGACGCGCTCCTGTCAGCGTTTCCATCATAGAAATGGTCTGTGACTGCAGGTAGTTGTCACGCAACACCAGTTTCGCGACTTCACCGGTCATTTCCGCCAGTAACTTGTTTCTATCGGTTACATTCAACTCGCCGGCACGTAATACCTGGTTGAGAAGAATTTTGATATTAACTTCGTGATCTGAGCAATCAACACCCGCTGAGTTATCAATAAAATCGGTATTGATACGGCCGCCAACACCTGCATATTCGATCCGCCCAAGCTGTGTAAGACCGAGATTGCCGCCCTCACCGACCACTTTACAACGCAGTTCATTACCATTGATACGCAACCAGTTGTTCTGGGCATCACCAACCTGCGCGTTGGTTTCATGGGATGACTTCACATAGGTACCAATGCCGCCGTTCCAGAAAAGATCCTCTTCAGCTTTCAGCAACAGGCGAATCAAATCATTCGGCGCCATCTGTTTGTCATCAACATCCAGCCAGGCGCGCACTTCGCGGCTCAGTGGAATGCTTTTATCCAACCGCGAGAAAACACCGCCGCCTTTTGAAATCAGGCTGGTGTTGTAATCATCCCAACCGGAACGTGCGAGTTTGAACAAGCGCTTCCTTTCTTTGAACGAGGTTCTAATCTCGGGATCAGGGTCCAGGAAAATGTGCATGTGGTTAAACGCAGCCTTCAACTGGATCTGTGTGGAAAGCAACATACCGTTACCAAACACGTCACCTGACATATCGCCAACACCAATAACGGTAAACGGTTCGGTCTGAATATCCCGTCCCATTTCACGGAAGTGGCGCTTGACCCCTTCCCAGGCACCGCGCGCGGTAATCGCAATGGCCTTGTGGTCATAACCGACAGAACCGCCGGATGCGAACGCATCACCCAGCCAGAACCCGCGTTCCAACGCGATTGCGTTGGCGGTATCAGAGAACGTTGCAGTGCCCTTGTCGGCCGCAACAACCAGATACGGATCATCGTCATCACGCCGAATCAGACCGGTCGGTGGAATGATTTTTTCGTCGTCAAGGTTATCTGTAATATCCAGTAACGCATTGATAAATATCTTATAACACCTAACAACCTCGGCCATGACTTCGTCACGACTGCCATTAACGGGCAAGTGCTTGACGACAAAACCGCCCTTCGCGCCTACCGGAACAATAATGGTGTTTTTGACATTCTGGGCTTTCATCAAACCCAGCACTTCGGTTCTGAAATCCTCTTTTCGGTCAGACCAGCGCAGACCGCCACGGGCGACCTTGCCACCGCGTAGATGAATACCTTCGATAGCCGATGAGAACACCCAAATTTCCCGGTAAGGAACCGGCTTCGGAAGATGGGGCACTTTTGAAGAATCAAGTTTGAAGCTCATGTACTCGAGCAACTCGCCATCTTCTGTCTTTTTATAAAAATTGGTTCTCAACGTGCCCTTGATAACTTCGTAAAAAGAAAACAGGATGCGGTCTTCATCAAGACTGCTGACACGTGACAATGACAACCTGAATACCTTTTTGATCGTTGCAATCTGTGTTGCGCGATCTTTGGTGCGCGCAGCCACGACATTGTCCATCAGTTCCAGCAGAGTTTTATCCTTGCAACGCATGATCGTTGAAAGACTGTAGAACGTCCGGTGCAGGTGTTTGCTGGCGAGTTCTTTACGGTAATCACTCTCACTGTCCCGCGCAGGATTGAACATGGCGTCAAACAATTCCACCAGCAAACGTGCCATAAACGGGTGTTTAGCCAGAGTCTCTTCCATGTAGGACTGCGAATAGGTGATACCGGTCTGCAGCAGGTATTTGCAATATGCCCGTATCCCCTTGACCTGCCGCCAATCAAGCTGACAAGCGAGAATCAAACCATTAAAACCGTCACTGACTGTCAATCCGCGCCAGGTATTCTCAAAAGCTTGTTGGAAGTCTTCGCGCACCACCTCGATATCGAGGTCTGTACCGTGAGCGTAAGTCATGTCGAAATCCTGAACCCATACAGACTCTTCTTCTGTCAACTTCAGTTCGTATGGCCTTTCACTGACGATGTGCAAACCCAGGTTTTCAAGCATAGGCAACACATCGGACAACGGAATTGGGCGATTACGTTTGAAAATCTTGAAGCGGATCAATCCGCTTTCCTTGGCCTGAGGCCGATAAAGGCTCAGCTGCAAGTCGTCTTCATTTTCCAGTAGTGCAATTTTCTCAACATCAAATGCCGCTACCCACGGGGAGACTTCCTCAAGGTATGCCGCCGGGAATTTATTGCCAATATTCCTGGCAAATTTCAAACCGATTTCTTCCCCGTGTTTTTGCACCAGGATCTGGGTCAGGTCATCGTTCCAGGAACGCAAAGCGTTAATGATCTTGTTTTCAAGTTCATGTACATCAGGTACCGGTTCGGCACCGCTTTTCGGCCTGATAATGACTTGCAGTCGGGCCAAAGCGGAATCTGACAACTGGATCATGAAGTCCAGTTTTTTTCCTTTCAACGCCCGTTTAAGTATGGTTTGAATTTTTTCCCTGTTCTCCGTATTCCACTGGTCCCTTGGAATATAAACCAGGCATGAGAAAAACCGTCCAAAACGCTCCCGGCGAATGAAAAGACGAACCGTTTGACGCTCTTGCAAATCAAGTACGCCGGTTGCTATCTCCAGCAACTCGGTGCTGCTGGCCTGAAGCACATCATCACGCGGCAGGGTCTCGAGGATATGCACAAGCGACTTCCATGCATGGCGATTTTCTTTTAAACCGGAATTTTCCAGCACGGTCCTGGCTTTCATCGAAACCAGCGGTGTGTCAGAAGTCCTCTGTAAATATGCGAGTGAGGTGAACAAGCCAATAAAGCGGGTTTCACCAATGACATTACCGTCACTATCAAAACGCAGCACACCGATATAGTCCATATAGCCGCTGCGATGCATCGGTGAACTCGCATTGGTCTTAGTGATAATCAATGGCGCGCTCTGGTCAAAACGTGCTTCATCGCTAAGACTCGCTATGGGGCGACTCAACGCGGTCTTGCCATGCTCACGCAATAGCCCCAGGCCGGTGCCCTTAACCACTTTAAGCATCGCTGTTTTGTTATCCCGCACGATGTCATACATACGCGCGCCTATGAACATAAAATGCTCATCACCGACCCACCTCAGGAAGTCGATGCACTCCTGACGAACCTCGTCAGTCAGATCAGGAACATTCCTGTCAAATTCAGTGATCGCGACTTCAAGGCGTTGTTTCATCAACGGCCAGTCTGCAACGGATGTACGTACCATCGCCATGCGGGCCCTGAGTGCATCCTCAATGGATTTCAGTACGTCCGGCGCGGTCTGTTTATCAACGAGAATATGGATGAAAGATTCTTTTTTGGTTTTCTTGTTGGACTTGGGATACAGGGCATTCAGTTTACGTTCTGGTGTCCGTTCAACGTCCAGTATCGGGTGAATAATCAGGTGCACACCAAGACCAAGCTCCTGCAATGTCATGGCGCTGGTGTCCACCAGAAACGGCATGTCATCGTTAACCAGCTCTACAACAGTGTGTTGACACTCCCACCCATCCTGATCCTTATCGGGGTTGAAAACACGTACCAGCAACTCCTCATTATCGCGCTGTCGCATGAAGTCCAGCTGCTGTGCAACCATCGTCGCCAACGTGACCGCTGTATCCGACCTTAGCTCGGCTAATGGCGCTCTTTTGAAATAGACATCGCAGAATACTGCAGCCTGACTGGCGGCTCTAGCCGACATCCTGTTAGCCAATACGGCTTTTACCTGTTCGAGCAACTGTTGTTTGCTTTTATCGCTGTTGGCTTGCACTTGCTGACCTCAACATTATGAATTTGTAGTTATCCCGTGCCCAATGACCTTATTGAGCCGCTGGTTAAATTATATATTCTTTGTCTGCGTGAAACATTGGTTTTGTATTGTCGCTTGCCCCGCTATTTCATATTCTTTTGATTACCGTCAAGCAAACTCATTTTCGGCATCGGTTGACCCGTTGCGCTTCACTGGTTAACCTCTTGCATATCTTTGAATCAAGATAGAAGGATATATGCACTCCAAAATGGATCTGCAACACGCATCTCAGCACTTTCGACTACTCTCAGACAGCACTCGATTGCGCTTACTGATACTGGTCGATCGCGAAGAGCTAAGTGTAGCTGAACTGGCAGCTATCACTCAGCTCGCCCAACCGCGGGTCTCCACTCACCTGGCAAAACTAAAAGAAGCGGGGTTGGTGAACGACCGGCGTGAAGGCGTTTCAGTGTATTACCGGATGGTCGGTGAAATCGCCAACACCGGTCTGGCGGCCTTGTGGGAGCTATTACGCGAAAACACTTCTGACCCGGTCATAGAGCAGGACCTCGAACGCGTTGCGCAGGTATTGAACTCACGCCATGGCAATTCAAATTGGGCCGACAGCGTTGCCGGCGACATGGAGCGGCATTACTCTCCTGGAAGAACCTGGGCAGCGACAACACGCGCTATCGTGCAACTACTTGAGCTTGGCGATGTGCTCGACGTTGCCTCCGGTGATGGCGTGCTCGCTGAGTTACTGGCACCGCGCACACGCAGTCTCAAGTGCCTGGACATCAGTGAAAGAGTTGTAGAGGCAGGTAAAAAGCGTTTGCGCAATTACCCCAACGTCAGTTTTGAGCCAGGTGATATGCACCAACTTCCAGTGGCCGACGCGTCATTTGACAACGTCCTGCTAATGCACGCGTTAACCTACACGAAAACACCACAAAAGGTGTTCAATGAAGCCGGCCGCGCGCTGCGTCCAGGCGGTCGCCTGTTGGCAACGACACTGAAAAAACACGCTCATAAAAACGTTGTGTTTGCCTATGACCATGTCAATTTGGGCTTCACCGAAGCGGAATTGAAAAAATTCTGCACCAAGGCGGGTCTTAACCCAAAAAGCGTCCAGATTTCAGGTGTGGAAAAACGCTCACCGAATTTTGAAGTTCTAACCCTGGTAGCAGAAAAGCCCCAATAACCTTTTATTTTTCACATTAACCACCGGTAAAAAGCAGAATGTATTCCCAGCCATATAAAGATCCGATCAGCGTTGCAAGACTCACCAGCCTTTTGTCTGAAAACATCCTCATTCTGGATGGTGCCATGGGGACCATGATCCAGGAGTTTGAATTGGATGAAGCTGATTTTCGCGGCCAGCGCTTCAAGGAACATTCAATGCCGTTACGCGGAAACAATGACCTGCTGACACTGACCCAGCCGGAGAAAATTGCCAGTATTCACCGCGCTTTTTTGCGCGCCGGCGCCGACCTGATTGAAACCAATACGTTTAACAGCACCAGCATCTCCCAGGCCGACTACGGCATGGAGTCGCTGGTCCGGGAACTGAATTTTGCGGCAGCCCGCCTGGCACACGAAGAGGCCGCGCTGGCCACCACACAAACCCCGGAAAAGCCACGTTATGTGGTTGGTTCAATTGGGCCGACCAACCGCACAGCCTCGCTGTCACCCGATGTAAACCGTCCCGACTTTCGTAATATCAGCTTTGAAGAATTACGTATTGCCTACGTCGAGGCGACTCTCGGACTGCTCGAAGGTGGTGCCGACATCCTGATGGTCGAGACTATTTTTGACACACTTAACTGCAAGGCTGCGCTGGTGGCCATTGACGATGCGTTTACCGAACTTGGCTTCCGTGTACCGGTCATGATTTCAGGCACCATTACCGACGCAAGCGGCCGCACACTTTCCGGACAAACCGTAGCAGCATTCTGGAACTCAGTACGCCACGCCAAACCCATCAGTATCGGCCTGAACTGTGCCCTGGGAGCCACGGAACTGCGTCCATGGTTACAGGAACTGTCGCGCGTCGCGGAATGTCCGGTCAGCGTGCACCCCAATGCCGGCCTGCCTAATGAACTGGGTGAATATGACGACACGCCGGAGCAAATGTCCGCAGTGCTGGCTGATTTTGCGTCCGATGGCTTGATCAATATGGCGGGTGGATGTTGCGGTACACGGCCAGAACATATCAAGGCAATTGCCAAGGCCCTAAAAGACAAGTCGCCACGAACACCGCCGCAAGCAAGCCCCTATTGTCGTCTTGCCGGTCTGGAACCGCTGACACTCTCGCCGGACCTCAACTTTATCAATGTCGGCGAACGCACCAACGTGACCGGCTCCGCAGTATTCCGCCGTCTGATACAGGCGGATGATTTTGAAGCCGCGGTCACTGTTGCCAGACAACAGATTGAAAATGGCGCTCAAATCATTGACATCAACATGGATGAAGGCCTGCTCGACGGCAAGGCTGTCATGACCCGCTTTTTACATCAGATCGCATCGGAACCGGATATCGCGCGGGTTCCCGTGATGCTGGACTCTTCCCGCTGGGATGTACTGGAAGCGGGTCTGGCCTGTTTACAGGGCAAGGGCGTGGTCAACTCAATTAGCCTGAAAGAAGGCGAAGCCGTATTCATTGCCCAGGCCCGCACCATTCTCCGCTTCGGTGCCGCTGTCATCGTGATGGCTTTTGATGAAAACGGACAGGCTGACAGTCTGGAAAAACGTGTCAGCTTTTGCGAGCGCGCCTGGGATCTGTTGACACGGGTCGTCGGTTTCCCACCTGAAGACATCATTTTCGATCCCAATATTTTTGCCGTGGCCACCGGTATTGAAGAGCACAACAGCTACGGAATTGACTTCATCGAAGCCACCCGCCGGATCAAGAAATCCTGCCCCGGCGCGTTGGTTTCCGGCGGCGTCAGCAATATTTCATTTTCGTTCAGAGGTCAGGACCGGGTCCGTGAGGCCATCCACAGTGTTTTCCTCTACCACGCCATTCGCGCGGGCATGGACATGGGTATTGTCAATGCAGGGCAGCTTGAGGTGTACGACGAAATCGACCCGGCCCTGCGTGAAGCGGTAGAAGATGTGGTTCTGAACCGGCGCGCGGACTCGACCGATCGATTGCTGGAACTGGCACAAGCGTTTCAGGGCACTAACAAGACTGAGGCAGTCGACGAAGCCTGGCGACAGAAACCGGTTGAACAGCGCCTTAAGCACGCACTGGTCAAAGGCATCAATACCTTTATCAAGGAAGACACTGAAGAAGCACGGGGCAAATCTGCAACCGCACTGGCTGTTATCGAAGGGCCTTTGATGGATGGCATGAATGTGGTTGGCGACCTGTTTGGCGATGGCCGTATGTTTTTGCCGCAGGTGGTCAAAAGCGCGCGAGTCATGAAACAGGCCGTGGCGGTTTTGATTCCCTATATCGAAGAAGAAAAGCGTAAAGCGGGCACCAGCAAAGAACGCCAGGTCCGCATCCTGATGGCAACCGTCAAGGGCGATGTGCATGATATTGGTAAAAACATCGTGGGCGTCGTACTGAGCTGCAATCACTATGAAGTCATCGATCTCGGGGTCATGGTATCGGCCGAGACCATACTGGAAAAAGCCATCAGCGAAGAAGTGGATATCATCGGTCTGTCGGGTCTTATCACGCCGTCTCTGGAAGAAATGCGGCATGTTGCAAGTGAAATGCAACGCAGCGGTATGCACCAGCCCCTGATGATCGGCGGCGCTACCACGTCGCCATTACACACGGCGCTGCGCATTGACCCTGAATACTCCAACGGCGTGTTTTGGGTTAAAGATGCTTCCCGCGCTGTCGGCGTGGCCAGAAAGCTCAGCCAACCAGATAAAAGAAAGGAACTGACCGCCTCGGTTGCACTGGACTATGCAGAAATGCGTGAGCGCAGGGCTCGCGGCAGCACACGAAAACCGCCAGTGGGTATCGAAGAAGCCCGCAATAACGCGTTTTCACCGCAATGGTCAGAAGCGGTTGTCAGCCAACCGGCCAAGCCGGGTTTACATGTGTTTGAAGACATAGCGCTTAAGGAACTGGTGCCGCTGATTGACTGGACCCCCTTTTTCCAAACCTGGGAAATGCAGGGCCGCTACCCGGATATCCTGGAAGATGCGCATAAAGGTGCGGCTGCACGCAGCCTGTTTGCCGACGCGCAGGCCATGCTGCAAAAAATTGTCGATGAAAAATGGCTGCGCGCGCGCGCAACAGTCGGCATATTTCCCGCCGCCGCCACTGGCGATGATGTCGTGCTCTACACAGATGAATCGCGTCAGCATGAAAAGCAGCGACTCAACTTCCTGCGGCAGCAAAAACCCAAGGCGACTGGCCGCCACAATCGCTGCCTGGCCGATTACATTGCACCGCAGTCAGCCGGACTGCAGGACCACATCGGGCTGTTCGCTGTAACTGCGGGCCTGGGGATCGAAGCAAAGCTGGCGGAATATGAAAAAGTGCACGATGACTACAATGCCATCATGCTCAAAGCGTTGGCCGACCGGCTCGCCGAGGCACTCGCCGAGCATACCCACCTGCGGGTACGTCGTACGCTCTGGGCTTATGAACCGCAGGAATCTCTGTCCAACGAGGCATTGATCTCTGAACAGTATCGCGGCATCAGACCCGCGCCTGGTTACCCAGCCTGCCCTGACCACAGTGAAAAGGAAAAGATTTTTGAGTTATTGGATGCCGAAAACAACGCCAGGATGGAGCTGACCAGCGGTTACGCAATGCTGCCAACGGCATCGGTCAGCGGTTATTACTTCGCGCATCCGCAGAGCAGTTACTTTGTGCTTGGAAATATACTTGAAGACCAGCTTGAAGATTATGCGAAGCGGAAAAATATCACGCCGGAACAGGCTCGGCGTCTGTTGGTCGCGAACATTGTCCTGTAACTTTGGACGTCCTGTAACTTTGGACGTCCTGTAACACTGGGGAACTCGATCTGGTGAGGTTAAAATGCCTTACCAGATGAGATCATCGGGCACCGGATTTTCTTCTTCACCCTCGATCTCAGCGCCGCTGAGATCAGGAATGTGGTCGGCTGAAAACTGACGAATTTCTTCAATTTTATCTATCGGCAACATGTGATAATTTCCACTTAAGTAAACCACACCAAGCAAGCCGCTGTTAATTGCCTTGACCTGCTCAAGTGTTGCCAGAACGCTGCGGATTCGACCTTTATAGAGAAAATTCCGTTTGGTATCGGCATTTGTATCACGTACCGCGTGTTCTTTAATAATGGCCTGAATTTTTTGATTGATCTCGCGACGGGCGCGTTCCTCCTCGCGTTTGCGGGCAATCGCCTTTTCTTTCTCCTGCCGTTCGTTTTTACCACGAATCCTGTAGGCCTGATCAAGCGAAATTTCGCCTTGATTTTTCGGTTTTTCAGGCCGGGGCTTGCGGGGTTTTGGTTTTTGCGGCGCGGCTTTCTTCGGGGCAAGGCCCAGTGCCAGCAACTGATCTTTCAGACTATTACTCATATTGAATCAAATACTACGTTGAATGTTTGTGCCAGAGAACATGTAGTCAGGGAAAAGAAAAATGGCGCAGCTGAATTGTGGGCAACCAGGGGGTTGATGAAAACCCTCCCGGGTGACAATTCTAACTGCGCCATTATCGTACCTGGAATATTTTATCGCTTCAGTACGTTACTGAATTGATTTTATTCCTGCGTCTCTATATCCAGCAACTCTACTTCAAACACCAGTGTTGAGTTGGGAGGAATTGGACCGCCGCCGCCTTCGCCGTAAGCCAGCTCAGGAGCGATATAAAACATGAATTTGCTGCCGACAGGCATTAACTGAACACCTTCGGTCCAGCCTGCGATGACGCGATTCAAGCCAAAAGAGATAGGCTCGTTACGGGCATAGGAACTATCAAATTCAGTGCCGTCAAGCAGTGTGCCGCGATAGTGAACCTTAACTGTGTCGGTAGCTGCCGGCTTGGCGCCGTCACCCATCGTCACTACTTCGTACTGCAAGCCGGATGCGGTTGTCTGCACGCCTTCCTTGGTTTTGTTTTCAGCGAGGAACTTCTGACCTGCAACCAGGTTCTCCTGACCAGCGGCTGATGTTTCTGCCTGCTGCTCGGCCTGTCTTTTCTGAATGTATTCCTCACGCACGGCTGCGGCTTCTTCGGTCGTCATTGCCAACTCTTCGCCGTTGTAAGTTGCACGAATGGCATTGATCAGTGAATCCAGATCCACTTCCGCACCCTGCTCACGCAGCGATTTGCCAATGTCCATGCCGATGATATAACCCAGTTTTTGATTGTCTGTATTCAATTCAGTAGCCCATGTGTTTATTGAGAAAATAATAGCGGCCACTAACAGACCACAACGCTTAATAGAATTCATCCTGTCATTACTCCTTAAGTAACAGATTGCGAATTGTCCATGTTACTGACCACAGGCGCAAACAAAATGTTTCATTTGATTTCTTCGGTTATGCTTCGCACCATGAATATTCTTATTGTCACACTCATTTTATATCAACTGCTTTTGCTTGGCATCGGCTGGTGGGCCAGCAGAAGAACTTCCGACAATGAGGACTTCTATCTCGGCGGTCGCAAGCTGGGGGCAACGGTTGCGGCCCTTAGCGCTTCAGCGAGTTCATCGTCAGCATGGAGTCTGCTGGGTGTATCCGGCGCAGCCTATGCCTGGGGCCTGCCGGCCATCTGGTTGATTCCCTCCACCCTGCTTGTGGTTTTCATCAATTGGTTCGGGGTCGCCCCGCGCATGTGTCAACAGAGCCGCAAAAACAATGCTTTGACCTTGACAGAATTCCTCGCTGGCCCACCCGACGACCCGGCACGCCAGACCATCATGAGAATCGGCGCGGCAGTGATACTGTTCTCCTTTACCTTTTATGTCGCCGCACAATTCCAGGCTGCCGGTCACACCTTTGCCAGCGCGCTGAACCTGGAGCCATCAACCGCCATCATTCTGGGCGCATCCATCGTACTGGCCTACGTCATGCTCGGCGGGTTCTGGGCGGCGAGCATTACCGATAGCATGCAGGGCATACTGATGGCGCTGAGCGCCATATTGCTACCACTCACAGCCCTGGTCGCAGTAGGAGGGCCCGGTGCCTTGCTGGCCAGTCTTGATATGGAGGGCGTTTCAACTTTAGTCCTGTGGACACGACAGGAGAGCCTCGCCGCCGGCATAGGCTTTGTCATCGGCCTGGCAGGAATTGGCCTCGGTTATCCTGGCCAACCCCACGTCGTCAACCGGTTCATGGCAATGGAAGACAAGAACGCCATTCCAACCGCGCGCATGATAGCCATCATCTGGGCGGTTATTATTTATACTGGTATGGTTATCCTTGGTTGGTGTGGACGACTGTTGGTGTCTTCACTGGGTGACGGTGAACAGGTTTTGTTTGCGCTTGCCACCCTGCTCCTTCCATCGGTTCTGGCCGGGATCATGGTGTCCGCTATTTTGTCCGCTATCATGTCAACTGCTGACAGCCAACTGCTGGTGGCCGCATCCAGTGTCAGCCATGATTTGCGTAACGGAAAAACAGCCACCCGCGAAAGCCTCAGGCAATCACGCTGGGTGGTGTTGGTCATCGGCATGGCCGCCATCGCCCTGGCAATCTATTCCCCGGAAGCCATATTCAGCCGCGTCCTGTTTGCCTGGCAAGCGTTGGCAGCCGCCTTCGGTCCGCTGCTCATCATCACGCTGTGGCGCGGCCCCGTTCTCCCCAACTGGCGCGTTGCTGCCATGGCTACAGGTTTTACACTGACCGTCATTCTGAACTGGACCACCGATACACCCGGTGATATTGCCGAGCGCTATATTCCCATGCTGGCAGCCTTGCTATTGGCCTGGTACGGCAGCAGAAATAGCCGTTAGAGCCGGTTCACTTAAGTGGGAGCGTGTGCCCGTGTCGTCCGCGCTGACATATTGAGAAATCAGATTTTTCCTGCGACGTGGACATCGACGGGGCTTTACACATTCCTTACACGGGTATTCTTGATACTTGTAAGGAACACCTGCGTACACATCAGGATATAACCCCGATAACAAAAAACATTCACCCAATGTTGCATTTTATAATTCTAGTGTTATACTTCACTACAACACTACAAACAAATTGTTACATTGATGAGAAACGAAATGCTGAACTTACTTCCACATCACAGACGCCACATCCCGAACAAGCTGGCCATGTTTGCTGTTTTTTTATTGCTCATCAGCAGTGTTACCGGTTTTGAAGGCGACCAGAAATCATATTCTTCCAGTCAGGAGACGCTGGATTCAGTCAAGACTGAATCAGTAACCAACAGCGACGCGACCGAGCAAAAGCGGCGCGGCCTGAAACTGGGTTTGTTGCTTTTCCGGCGCGGATAAAAGAAACAGCATGAGCATCCAATGGAATGACAGCCAGCCTATTTACTGGCAACTTAGAGAGCGGACCATATCCATGATACTGGATGGCACACTGGCGGAAGGCGATGCCCTGCCCTCAGTTCGCGCGGTCGCATCCGACCTGCAACTCAATCCAATTACAGTTTCCAAGTCGTACCAAACGCTTGTCGATGACGACCTGGTCGAAAAGCGGCGCGGCCTGGGCATGTTCGTCTGCAGCGGCGCGCGGTTAAAACTGATGGAAAGTGAACGTCAAAAATTTCTCACTGAAGAATGGCCCGCCATGGTTACACGCATTCAACAACTGGGTCTTAATATCAACCAGCTACTCCAATCAGCAACAAAAGAAGAAGGCGACTCCTGATGAATCATGTCATTGAAGCGCGAGGATTGACCAAACGCTACAAACGCACCACTGCGGTCGACAATATCGACCTGCAAATTCCTGCTGGCAGGATTGTCGGTCTGATCGGTCCAAACGGTGCCGGTAAAACTTCAGCATTGAAGGCCATTCTCGGCTTGGCCACGTATGAAGGCCACTTAACTGTTCTTGGAAAAAACCCCTCCACTGACAGAGCCGCGCTGATGGAGGATGTCTGTTTCATCGCCGACGTTGCCGTGCTGCCGCGCTGGATTCGGGTCTCACAACTGATTGAGCTGACCGAAGACATTCACCCGAAATTCTCCAGGGAGAAATGCCTGAAGTACCTGTCTTCAACCAAGATCACGCTGGATCACCGCGTTAAGCAGTTATCCAAAGGCATGGTCGCGCAACTGCACCTGGCCATCGTCATGGCCATTGATGCCAAACTGCTGGTACTGGATGAACCCACACTGGGGCTGGATATCCTGTATCGCAAACAGTTTTACACCAACCTGTTAAACGACTACTTCGATGAGGAGCGCACCATCATCATCACCACCCATCAGGTTGAAGAAGTGGAACACATCCTTAGCGATCTGATCTTTATCCAGGACGGCCGCATCGCGCTCGACTGCAGCATGGAAAAAGTTCAGGAAAGTTTTGTCGAAGTAATGGTTGCACCCGACCAGGCCGCGACCGCCCGCGAACTGCACCCACTTTACGAACGTGAGTTGTTTGGAAAGCACATTTTTCTGTACAAAGACGTGAGCCGTGAGCAACTCAGGGAACTTGGGGAACTACATACGCCAAGCGTTGCTGACCTGTTTGTTGCTACCATGAGCGGAGGTGCCGCATGAACCGTTTAATGGCCCTGGTAAAACGTGAGTTTTGGGAAAACAAAGGTGCTTTCCGTACCACACCACTGGTTATTGGGGGCATATTTCTCATTGCCATGTTGATGTTCCTCATCACCTTCAATCATTTTGACAATGAGTTCCAGTCACTCAAAGAATTACTGCGTTTTATTGCGCAACAGGACGTTGAGCTACGCGGCAAAATTCTCTACGCGATATACCTCGAAACCTCCGTCATTTTTTCAATGGTGCTGGCCTTTGTTGTGTTTTTCTACCTGCTGGGTTCCTTATACGATGACCGCAAGGACCGCAGCATTCTGTTCTGGAAGTCACTGCCAGCCTCGGACACGTTGACCATCGGCTCAAAACTGCTTGCGGCCATGGTACTGGCGCCGTTAATTTTCTGGATCATTTATGTTTTAACCAGCATTGTAATCATGCTGCTGTTTTCCGTGGTCATCATGACACTGGGCGAGAACCCATGGACATTGTTCCTTAGCCTTGGCAACCCGTTCAAGGCCTGGAGCCTGGTCCTGTTGAGTTATTTTGCGCAGTCCATATGGGCCCTGCCCCTGTACGGCTGGTTGATGCTGGTATCCGCATTCGCGCCCCGCATACCGCTGCTGTTCGCAATCCTGCCGCCCGTGATCCTGGGCATATTGGAATTGTGGGTGGATTTTCTGCAGACCTTCACCCTCAATAAAAACCTGTTTGGTCTGTTTGGCCACTGGTTTGCCAACAGCCCGTTGGTCATATCGGCTGATCAGCACGGCAATGATGAGTTCGGGGCTGCACTGGGTATACCGCTCACAAGCGACTTTGATCACCAGGTCACCGCGGCCAATATGTTTGACCGGCTTTTTTCAACTGAAATGCTGGTCGGTCTGATCATTGCCGCGGTGTTCCTCACGGCCACATTGTGGCTGCGGCGGCGCGCCACCGAGAGTTAACACTGACAGGTAACTGACCATGCCTGACGGAAAGGCTTGAGCCCCAAACGGGATTAAGCATACCGGGTAACCGTATCACTCAGCCCGTGGTACAGTTACCCGGTATTTTTTTGTTTCCATTCTCATGAATGGAGAACCATTACTGACAAACTGCTTTCATGGTCACCAACACGAACAACAAACGATCAGCCCAATGGCTGGCGCTGCATTTTCCGCACCTCGCACTGGATCAGCACAACCGCACCCGTGAACATGAGCAGGAAAATACCCCGCAGGCCATCACCGATAGCCTTGCCGGCCGACAGTGCATCATCGACCATAATCAGGCCGCTGAACGCGTCGGTATTCATATCGGCATGCCGGTCGGCACTGCTTTAAGTCTGTCTGATTCACTACGGTTATCACCCCGCAACCAACGGGCGGAACAAGCGGCCTTGAAACGCCTTGCCAGTTGGTGTTATCAGTACAGCAGTCAGGTTTGTATTGTTACGCAGCGCAACAGCCTGTTACTGGAAGTTGCCGGAAGCCAGTGCTTGTTTGGCAATGCCGAGAACCTGACAGAGCGCCTCTGCACAGAACTGAAGCAACTGGGCTACCAGTCCGCCAGCGGTATTGCACCCACCCCGGAAGCGGCCCATCTTGCGGCCCGGCACGGTCTGCACATTCGCACCGTCGGCGCTATTCGTAGCCATATCGGCACACTCAGCATCGACAGCCTGAATTTACCACCCGCATCAATAAAAGCTTTAAAAAAAATGGGCTTTCGTACCGTTGCCGAAATACTCCGACTGCCAGTCAAGGCATTGTCGAGACGACTGGGACTGGCGGTCAGCGGCTACCTGGAACGTTTGCTGGGCCAGCGCCCCGACCCCTGCAAAACCTTCCACCCGCCCAATAGCTTTTCAACCGGCATGGACCTGCCGGATACTGAAAGCACGCAAGGTCTGATATTTCCGCTGAACCGTTTGATACAAGAGTTATGCGGGGTATTGCGTGCCCATGACCGCGGTATACAAACGCTGCAAATTGACCTGCAGATAGGCGACAGTACAGAAACCATCCATCTGAATCTACACCAGACGACACGCTCTGAATCCCACTTGATGATGCTGCTGAGCGAACGTCTTGATCGACTACAATTATCACACCCGGCACGGCGCATCAGCCTGCAGGCCTTAAATTTTCTGCCATGTAAAGTCATCCAGGCCAGCCTGTTGGACCCGGTCGATAAACCCTCGACGGCAACCGACAGTACGATCATTGAACGCCTGCAGGCGCGACTGGGCGCAGAGTCTGTCAAAGGAATTAAAGGCCTGCAGGATCATCGCCCTGAACACAGTTGGGCATTGCGGGAGCTGGATGACGCGGCAACCTGCGCCGCACGACCGGACCGCCCGGCCTGGCTGTTGCCCGCGCCACAACGGTGCCGAATTGACAATTACCGCATATTGAAAGGGCCTGAACGCATAGAGTCCGGTTGGTGGGACGGCAAAGACTGCCGCAGGGACTATTTTGTTGTACGTGACTCAAGTGGCAGCACCCTGTGGGCTTTTCATGAGTACAAACCCCACCCCGGTTGGTATTTACAGGGCTTATTTTCATAAACCACCCGGCGAGACGGTCAAAGGAAATCCGCAACTATCAAAGTAACCGGCATATCGTCAAAAAGTACGTTCGCGGTTATGCTTAAAGAAGGCGCGGCGGCACTGCCGTTAGCGAGGACCGTTTAACCACGCCACAAAAAACTGTATCACATTGAATTATAGATATATTTTTTTATATTATTTACCCGGCCTGATGAAATATTCAAGCTATAATGCCGATATCTGAAAGAGGCGCAAAAAAACACGATGAATGCTTTGGGTAAACTGTTTCTGAAAGGGCTCGCGGTCGTCATACCCGTCACGCTGACACTGGCTATTCTCTGGTGGATGGCCACAGGCGCAGAACGGTTAATGGGTACAGTATTGAAATTCACCCTGCCCACCGGGTGGTACCTGCCAGGGATGGGACTGGTGTCCGGGCTTGCCCTCATTGCCTTGATTGGCCTGCTTTCACACGTCCTTATGTTCCAGCGACTTTTTAACCTGGGGGAAGCCATATTCCGCCGCCTGCCGCTGGTTAAAACCATTTACACCGCCATCAAAGACTTTATGGGCTATCTGAACCCGGATAAAGAAAGCAGCATGAATAAAGTGGTGTTGGTGCAACTGCCGGGTCAATCATTCCAGCTGATCGGCTTTGTAACACGCGAGCAGTTTGATGACCTGCCATTCAAACCGGCAGCCGAAGACCCGGTCGCCGTGTATATGCCCATGAGTTACCAGATTGGCGGCTACACCCTGTTCCTGTCACGAAGTATGCTGACGCCACTGGATATGCCCATTGAACAGGCCATGCGCCTGGTGCTGACCGGCGCTGTCACCAAGCATCGTGAAGAAAACACGGACGCAAGTACAGCATCCGACAAGTCGACAGGCTGACTATTTTTAGCCTGACCGTTTAGTGCCGTTCAATTCGAGTACAGCCAACAAACCACGTAAGACCAGGTCCTGCACGATCAAATCAAAAACGCCTGCGTTTTCAAACAAACCTGCAAACCCGCCGGTCGCGATCACTTTGGGCCGTTGACCCGCAAACTCTTCCTGTTGAATTCTGTGCATGATCTCCCGCAATGCCCCCAGGTGACCAAAGTACAAGCCCGATTGAATGCTCGAAGCCGTTGTACGACCAAGACAGACGTCCTTGCGGGTGATTTCTACCGAGCCGAGCTTTGAGGTACCGCTTTCGAGCGCCTGCATCGACATTTTCAAACCAGGCAGAATGACACCCCCATAATATGAGCGGTCTTTACCGACAGCACACAAAGTGGTGGCGGTGCCGAGATCCACGATGATCAGGTTTTCATCAGGTAGCAGGTCAACACCTGCGATGGCGTTGGCAATGCGGTCAGAACCCACTTCCAGCGGGTTGCGGTATTGGATTTTCAAACCGGTTTTAACACCGGCCTGGAGAATAAACGGACGAATATCGAAATATTTTTGACAGGCCGCGGAAATTCCATAAACCACTTCCGGCACCACGCTGCATAACGCTATTTCGCTCACCAGGTCAGGGTCAATCTTGTTTTCCCGCAATACGGAGCGAAAAAACAGACCGTATTCATCCGAGGACGAACCCAGTTTTGAAGCCTTGCGAAACGTCAGTAATACATCGTCTGCATCATAGACCCCACCGTAAATATGGCTGTTACCCACATCCAGACATAACTTCATTGGATCACCCCCATTAATTCATTCAATGTATTGGCCAGCGCTTCACCATCGGCACAATGAACCGGTTCCTGCGTGGGGGCATGCACACTGAACGTATGCGTCTCCCTGCTGATATCCGACAGGTCATTATGCACCACGGCATCAACACCGGAATCTTCAAATTGTTTCTTGATAGCTGCAATCTGCTGTCTTGGGTCTTTGGTATCGGTTAACTTGAAACCGACTACACTGACTGCCGGATTTTTCGACCAACTCCTGATGCTGTCCAGTAATTTCGGGTTGCGTTTAAGCTGTAGCAACAGATCCGAACCGGAAGAAAGTTTACCGGACTGACTATCCAGCGCAACGCCATCACCGGTCAAAACAGCGGCAATGCTGAAATCACTCACAGCCGCGGCGTGAATAACCATATCGTAATCATCTGCGGCGAGCAGTTTGCGAAGTTGCTCCTCAAGATCGGTAAAGCTGTAATACCGTTCTGTCAGGGCAACCCGGCCTGGTTCAATGGCATCCTCAGCCCCCAGCCAGGTCACCGTGTGGCCAGCTCTGGTCAGCGCATCGGCTAAGCCTGCCGCGGTGCGTCCGCTGCTCATATTTCCGATATAACGTACCGAATCAATTCGCTCCCGGGTTCCCCCGGCGGTGATCAGCACACGCTTGCCCGGTGCCTTGCGCTCAGGCAACAGCAAACCCTCCACTGTTGTCATAATTTCAGCGGGCTCAAGCATTCTGCCCTCGCCCAATTCACCACAGGCAAGCTCGCCCGTACCAACGGGAAGCACATGAATACCCCAGCGCCGCAAACGACCGATGCTCTCCTGAGTTGCCGGATAGCGCCACATACGTGTATTCATAGCAGGCGCCACCACCATCGGCTTATCCTGCCCGTAAGCAGCCTGCCACACGGTTGTAACCGCATCATCGGCAATACCGGCCGATAATTTATTGATCAGGTTGGAGGTCGCAGGGGCAGCAACAATGATATCTGCCCAACGCCCCAGGGCAATATGCTCCATGGCATCACCCGGGGCAAAAACATTATCAAATACAAACTCCGCGCCCAACCCCTGCAAAGTGGCATGACCAACAAACTCCGCAACACTGCGGGTGCACACAACACGAACCGCAAAACCACGCTTGCTCCATTCCGAGATCAGCGACGATGCCTTGGCACAGGCAATAGAGCCAGACATCAACAGCAGGATGTTGCGTGAACCCTGTTTCAGTTCAGATCGGGACATTATCAATCAACCTCGTATTACCAAGACGCACGGCGGCCAGACGACGATTTTTGATGTCCTCGACATAGTCGACCTCGAAACCCAGCCTGACCAATGCATCGCGGGCTTCAGCGGCGCTACGGCTTGTCTTTAACGTTGCATACAGTGAAGGCGCCTGGTCTCTTTCTTTTTTATTCAGACGCTGGTTACGTGAGCTCATGGCCAGCCCGTCCGCTTCACGCACCGTTACGCAGGCAACAATATTTATTGGCATAAAAAATGCCGCGACCATGTCTCGAATCAGTTGTAACTGCTGGTAGTCTTTTTCGCCAAAATAGGCGTTGTCGGGTCTAACCAGGTTCAGCAAGCGCATGACCACGGTCAGTACGCCATCGAAATGTCCTGGACGGTGGGCACCGCAAAGGTGCTGACTAAACTTACTTTCGCTAACTTTGAACCGATAGTTATCCGCATAGACCTGAGCCGCATCCGGCATTAATACCGCATCGACACCGGCCTTTTCAAGCTGCTCGAGATCTGCCTGGTAATGGGTTGGATAGGCCTCAAAATCCTGTTTATCATCAAACTGTTCTGGATTAACAAAGATGCTGACAATGGTGTAGTCGTTATTTTTCCGACTGGCTTCAACCAACGCGAGGTGCCCCGAATGCAATGCGCCCATGGTAGGGACAAATCCAATCGAGCCTGCCAACAATGTTTCGCGATAAGCTTGCCATTGTGCAATAGACGACAGCACCTTCATTGCCCGTAACTCTCCTCCGCGGCAGGAAACTGTCCGCTTTTCACATCACTCGCGTAGGTATTGAAGGCATCCAGTAACAACTGCCTGCCGTCAAGATATTGACGTACAAACTTCGGCTTGAAATCAACGGATAAACCCAGCAGATCCTGAAATACCAGTACCTGCCCATCCGTATGAGCACCGGCGCCGATACCAATCACCGGGATCGTCAGTGACGCTGTAATTTCGGCAGCCAGTGCTTCAGGGACACATTCCAGCACCAACGCAAAACAACCTGCCTGTTCACAGGCCAGCGCCTCTTCCTTAAGCGCTTCGGCGGCGCGGTCGTTACGTCCCTGCACCTTAAAACCACCCAGTTGATTAACCGATTGGGGCGTCAAGCCAAGATGTCCCATCACGGGCACACCCGATTTGACGATATGGGCAATGCTGTCGCTGTTGCCTTCAATGCCTTCCAGCTTGATCGCGTGGGCACCCGCTTGCATGACACTGGCAACGGCGCGCATGGTATCGGGCAGTGACTGACGGTAAGACAGGAACGGCATATCGCCAACGATGAATTTGTTTTTTGTCCCTCGGGCAACGCTTTCAGTGTGTCGGCAAATCATGTCGATATCCGCCGGAATCGTTGTATCGTGCCCATGCATCACCATGGCCGCGCTGTCGCCAACCAGGATGACATCGACATCGGAATCCTGCACGATGCGCGCGGAGGTGTAGTCATAACAGGTCAGCATGACTATTTTTTCTGAACGGTTTTTATAAGCCTGAAAATCAAGCACGTTCATGATAATTGCCCCAATTTAATCTGTTCGTTTGATAATTGCGCCGGATACGCATCCTGCATATCAGTACATTGATAAAAGCGTAAAAAAGCAGCGTACAAATCCTGTAGCGGATCACCATCGAGTGCCTGCAAATTACGCGCTATGGTCTGCTGGTCATTACGCGCCAACGGACCGGTCAATGCCGTTTCCGGCGTGTTGATAAAATTACCGGTAACCTGCGTCAGGTAAGGGTGTAATGTGCCCGCGGGCAGTTCAAGTTGTTGTTCAAAACGCTCTGAAACACCTTTCCATAAGAGTTGGGAAAAGTTCCCGGCCATGACACACATGGCGTGGTAGCGGGCTTTGTCTTTAACGTTGATCGCAAAACTCGGGTTGGGCAGGTTCGGAAACAACGTACTAAAACCATGCCCCGCCTCAAGCATGAAGGGGACCGATTGATAAGTTTCCAGGTCGTAAAGGTTCTCTGCAAAAGTCATCAACGGATGTGCCCCGGCAACACCGGGAATGCTCAAAGCTCCGCTGCAGTGAATCAGCTGTTTTTCATGCAGAAAAGGATACTGTTTCAGCAAAGCGCCAATGGCACTGTCTGAAACCAGCAACAAAACACGATCCGCATCAGCAATCGTCTTGCGCAAACGCTGCTCAGCAGCAGGCAAATCAAAGGTATTAAACGATGACTGACGGTCACGGACCCAACGGGTATGCGGTATTTTCAAGAGCTGAAAATAATGTGAGAAATGGCGCGCAAGCCTGCCGCCACCAACAATTGCGTAATTAACCATAGCGGTACCTGTCCTCCGGGGATCAAGTCCTGTTAACCCAGGCCTGCAAAAGCAGAGCCAACCTATCGCCTTCTTTCCCGAATGGGTAACCGCCATGAATGGTCAGTTCAATTATTTCGGTGAAACAAAGCGTTGCATTCATTGTACCTCATAACACGAATGTACGGCTATTCACGTTTTGGCGCGTTCATTGAACGAAGATGTGCCAGCGTGCGCAAATAAAGCTCAACTCAATTTGCTTTTAATTATTTTACTGTATATATATACAGTATGTATTCACCGCATAAAACCAACCACTACGCAGAACTGGTTTGCACCAGCAATTTCACCTTTCTCAACGGCGCGTCACACCCACAGGAGCTGGTCGCGCGGGCAGCTGAACTGGGTTATTGCGCCATCGCGGTGACCGATGAGTGTTCATTGGCCGGAATTGTGCGCGCCTTTGAAGAGACCCGACGCTGCCGGCAGCAGGGGCAACCCATTGACCTCATCGCCGGTAGTCTGTTCAGGCTGGAAAATGGCTCTCGACTGGTACTGCTGGCTACTGACGGCACCGGCTACGCGCAGTTATGCACGCTGATTACACGAGGGCGGCGTAATGCGCCCAAAGGCAACTATGAATTACCCGACCCTGTTTTTGAAAAAAACCTCGATCATTGTCTGGCATTGTGGCTGCCAGACACGGAGGGCACACAAACTGAAGACGATATATTGACCGCGCACTGGGTGGCCTCACACTTTCCGGAAAGAAGTTGGCTGGCCATTAACCTCAGCATGGGTGCCGATGACCGCACACACATGGCCCGTTTGATCGGCGTGGCCGAGGCTGCGGGTTTGCCGGTGACCGCCTGTGGTGATGTGCAAATGCATATTCGTTCGCGGCGTATGCTGCACGATTTGCTGGCAGCCATACGGTATGGCTGCACCCTCCCGGAACTCGGTTACCGCGCCCTGCCCTCCGGTGAACGGCATCTGCGCAGCCGCCAACATCTCGGTGAAATATATCGACAGCAACTACTGGCCGAAACGGTGCGTATTGCCCAACGCTGCCACTTCCGTCTGGACCAGTTAAATTACAAGTACCCACGTGAAGTCGTACCTCAGGGCGTGAGCAGTGCCGCACATTTACGGGCGCTCACCGAAGCCGGTATCAGGCAACGCTGGCCAGCAGGTATTGACAAAAAACTGCGCCAGCAGATCGAGCACGAACTGGAGTTGATCTCCGCCCTGCGCTATGAATCTTACTTTCTGACAGTACATGACATTGTCCAGTTCGCACGCAGCCAGGGCATCCTGTGCCAGGGCCGTGGCTCCGCTGCCAACTCTGCCGTCTGTTACTGCCTGGGCATTACCGAGGTAGATCCCGCGCGCATGAATATGCTGTTTGAACGTTTCATCTCCAGGGACCGCGATGAGCCACCGGATATCGATGTCGATTTCGAACACGAACGCCGCGAAGAGGTTATCCAGTACATCTACCGAAAATACGGACGCGAACGCGCGGCCCTGGCGGCTACCGTCATCTGCTACCGGCCGCGAAGCGCCATCCGGGACGCCGGCAAAGCACTGGGATTCAGCCCCGGACAAATCACCCGACTGACACGCAATATGTCTTGGTGGGATGAACCGGATCATTTGGTTGCCACGCAAAACCAGGCGGATGGCGATGAAACCAGCGACCCACTAAAAAACCCGTCAGGGGCAGCAGGTCAAACCGAAGACCGGCCTGCCAATACACTGAAAAACCGCCAATTGCGGTATCTGGCACAAAGCCTCATTGGTTTCCCCCGCCACCTGTCGCAACATGTTGGCGGCTTCATCATTTCCGAAAACACGTTGGCGACGCTGGTGCCAATAGAGAATGCGGCGATGGCAGACCGCACCATCATCCAATGGGACAAAGACGACCTGGAGACCCTGGGCCTGCTTAAAGTGGACTGCCTGGCACTGGGTATGCTGACCGCCATTCACCGCTGTCTTAATCTGGTGAATGATTTTCATAAACTCGATATGGGCCTTTCTGACGTACCCGCCGAAGACCCTGAAACCTACAAAATGATTCAGAAAGCCGACACCATCGGTGTATTCCAGATCGAATCACGTGCGCAAATGGCCATGTTGCCGCGCCTGAAACCAGCCTGTTTTTACGATCTGGTCATCGAGGTCGCAATTGTCAGACCCGGCCCCATACAGGGCAACATGGTGCACCCTTACCTGCAACGCCGCCGCGGAGAGACGTCGGTGGTATATCCGTCAGAGGCCTTGCGCAAAGTATTGCAACGCACCCTGGGCGTGCCGATTTTTCAGGAACAGGTCATGCAAATTGCCATGGTGGCTGCCGGCTTCAGTGGCTCCGAAGCCGATGTTTTACGGCGTTCAATGGCCGCGTGGGCTCGCCGTGGGGGTATGGAGCATATGCGCCAACGGCTGATTAGCGGTATGTTGGAGCGGGGTTATCAGCAGGCTTTTGCGGAGCAGGTATTCGAACAAATCAAGGGCTTCGGTGAATACGGTTTTCCAGAATCGCACGCTGCCAGCTTTGCATTGCTGGTTTATGTGTC
>Ga0102810_1000122_pt1 | contig 24088 bp, 24 predicted proteins | sample ColrivemetaGS573_FD_84506 | JGI IMG/M metagenome (GOLD analysis project Ga0102810, IMG submission 84506) | Estuarine microbial communities from the Columbia River estuary - Ebb tide ETM metaG S.573 | ecosystem: Environmental > Aquatic > Marine > Intertidal zone > Estuary | place: USA: Columbia...
TGAAATACTTTATTTTCAATACTTGTTATATCTCTGCGCACGTTGAGACAGACACGAAACATTTTCTCTAACATTTCTTGAATCATTTCATAGAGTATTAACCCTGATGAGACATCAATATCATATTCATCATCATCTCATTTTTGCTCATACTTTTCATATATTTCGTCTATATGTTGTCCTGGAAAATCTCTTAATGTAATAAGAAACTTTTTTCCGAGAAATATATGAAGTTCATTGAGTTCATATATCTTTTTTGTGGTATTATATTTAGGAAAATGAAGTGTAAGAAATATATAGCTATCATAGCTATCAATACGGGCTCTTTGATTTGGTTCTAAACAAGCTTCAATATCCAATTCATGAAAATCAAAAGATTCCAATACCTCTTCGATTTCATTTGGTTTAAGGTTCACTGCATCTATCCAAGTAATTCATTTGATTCGGAGTTGTCTGAGCATAGTGATGTTTTGAATAATATTTTTCTCTCTTATACTATCACATTTTAGTTTTTTGTAAAACCATTTTCACTTTGCCTCCTTCGTTACTCAAAAATGATTGAAGAAATTAACATAGATGCTCAATTTCTTGAAAAAATACGCAAAATATGGAACACTATATATAAACTATATTATATATATATATATCTTAAAAATCTTATGGAAACACAACAATATTCTCCAGAACAACAAGAAAATTGAAATAATGACTCTGTAAGAACACCTGAAGAAACAGAATTAGTTTTACAACAAATGCTTGCGAAGCTGGAAGAAAAGGATTTTAAAGCCACTCTCAAGCAAATTGATTTTGAAGATACTTTGGCAAGAGCAAGAGAATGAAGCCCTGTCAATGAAACTGCTATGGAAGCTGACTTTGATGCTCTTCTTGATGAAGCATATAGCCATCCTGCTATAGAAAACTAAAATGATTAAAAAAATCTCCCCGTTGGGGAGATTTTTTTAATCTTCATCTATTTCTACCTTAATAGAAAGTTCTTTCAGTTGCTCTTCATCTACTCTCATAGGAGATGCCATCATCATATCTTGTGCTTTTCCAGATTTTGGAAATGCGTAAATATCTCGAATGTTCTCTTCATTGAGATAGATCATCATCAGTCGATCCATTCCGATAGCAAAACCTCCATGCGGAGGAACTCCATATTGAAATGCTTCATACACTGCTCCAAATTTTTCTTTTACCTCTGCTTCATCTCTCCCTACTTGAGCAAAAGCTTTTACAAGGTTTTCGGTAGAGTGATTTCGGATAGAACCAGAAAGGATTTCATATCCATTACATGCAAGGTCATATTGGTATGCTTTTATTTTGAGAAGTTCACTTGGACTCAGTCCATCAAGTGAAGCCTGTGGCATAGAAAATGGGTTATGGGAAAAATCTACTTTTCCAGTTACTTCATCTGCCTCAAACATCGGAAAGTCTGTAATCCAACAAAAAGCAAGTTGTGTATTATCTCTCAAACCCATTAAGTCTGCAAGATAGTTTCTAAATTTCCCCATATAATTACACACAAGACTCGCTTCTGCCGCTCCAAAAAATATAACATCTCCGACTTCTAACTCTGTTCGAGCTACTATTTCTTCTAAATCTGATTCAGTAAAAAATTTATTTAGAGGTCCTTTGAGTCCATCTTCTTTCATTTGAAAATATCCAAGTCCTTTTGCCCCAAATTTACGTACATAGTCTTCAAATCCTTTCATTTGTGTCTTTGAAAATACATTGTCTCCATTTGGCACCTTCATTGCCTTTACTCTATTTGTTCCTGGATCAGCCGCAATACCTGAAAAAATTTCATTTGAGCTTCGTGCAAAAATATCTGCAACGTCTATAAGTTCAAGCCCATAACGAAGGTCAGGTTTATCTGTTCCGTATTTTTCAATAGATTCATCAAAAGTAAGTGTAAAGAATTTCCCTCCTTCACGGACTACATCTTTTCCAGGATTTTCTGTAATTACTGTTTTATCTGAAAGTTCTGCTGACGCGTCAAGAATAAAGTCTTCAACCACTTTAAAAACATCTTCTTGCTCTACAAATGACATCTCACAATCTATTTGATAGAAATCTCCTGCATGCCTATCAGCTCGTGGATCTTCATCTCGGAAACATGGTGCTACTTGGAAATATTTATCAATTCATCAAACCATCAGAAGTTGCTTAAATTGCTGAGGTGCTTGTGGAAGAGCGTAAAATGTTCCAGGATTAAGCCGGCTTGGTACTAAGAAATCTCGTGCTCCTTCAGGAGAAGAGTTCGCCAAAATCGGAGTTTGTACATCTAAGAAGTCTCTCGCTGTAAACCAATTTCGAGTATAGGTTGTCATACGAGAACGAAATTTGATAAAGTCTTGTATTTTTTTACGACGGATATCAAGATATCTGTATTTGAGTCTAATTTCTTCATTGGCCTCCATAGCGTGTTCATCAAGCTCAAAAGGAGGTGTTTTTGCTTTTGAGAGAAGCTCTACTTTACTTATAATCACTTCTATTTCTCCCGTTTGCATATTTGGATTTGCTTGCCCTTCTGGTCTATGGCGTACTTTCCCAGTTGCTTTTACAACATATTCACTTCGAAAACTATCTGCAAGTTCCCAAGCATCCTTATCATCCGCAGGATCAAATACTATTTGTGTAAGTCCATATCGGTCTCTCAAATCTATAAAAATAATTCCTCCATGATCTCGTCTATTTGATACCCATCCGGCAAGAGTAACGCTTTCTCCAATATTTTTTGCAGTAAGTTCGCTGCAAGTATGACTTCTATGCATAGTTTTTAAAGTTAAAAAAATAAAAAAGCACATGAATATATATGATATATCGCATGTGCTTTCGGTTTGTATTTTCTACAAAAGGTGCCACCTAAAGCTGTTTCTTGATTTATTTTTTTTCTCGAAGTGTTTCCACTCCGGAGGGTTCTACTAAGAAGTATCTGTTCTTCCCTCTAGCATTGCAATTGTTAGTTGCTCAGACGCTTTTTAAGAATGTAAGCATATTGTATATACATTTATTAAAATGCAAAAGTTTTACTCATTGACGTAAATTCAATTATTATTTATATAGTTTATTTCTTCTCCTGTTAGTTCCCTATTATAAATACGGACTTCACTTATAGTTCACTGTATTGGCCAATAAGATGATCGTTCTTTCCCTATACTTGTTAAATCATTTGAGTTAGGCAAAAATCCATCAATACTTGCTTCATGAACGAGAAAATCATTTAAATACATTCGTATCCTACCCTCTTTATAGGTAAGAGTTGCTATGTAGTCTTTATTATTTTCAATTATAGAATTTGGAAAGTTATAATACTGATGCTGACTTCATGAACTATCATAGATAATTACCCAAAGAGTTTTTGTATTACTTCTCCCATAGAAATATCAAACTCAGGTAAGGGAGGTTCAAGAATTTCATATTAATGAAGAATGATACGCCCCTCATGAAATATTAAATCTTGTTACAAGACTAAATTCTATAAGAGCTGAAGGAGAAGTTCAAATATTTACATGGTCATTTACACCATCAAAAATTGTTCCTTCATTAACATCAACCCTTGGTCATCCATTTCATTGATTGCATCACAAATTTTCCCAATAACTTTCTGTACATATTCAGTGATTTCCGTTACCACTAAAATCCTTTAAATAATTAATTCATCAAGTACTATACAATGTTCTCATATCCCAAAATCATACTAAAGAAGAATCTACTGATGCTAATTCTTTATTTACAAGAGTATTATGAAGAATCATGCTTTCATCAGTGCTAAATGATTTTGTATTTTCAATATGGTATGAATACACCCCATCTCATAATCCTACTATCTCAATATCTGAAGATAATGGTATTGGTGAATTATCTGATAAAGTTAATATTCACACAGAATCTCAAAAAACTCTCGGATACATAACATCATGATTATTTGCATATGTTTGAGGTATCTGTGGGAATATGTTATGTGCTGTCACCTGCCGCTCTAAGTATGCTAATAATTGAAAGCTTCTCCTATTAGTTGCCACAGTATACGTATACGCTTCATCTAAAAGTGGATCAATTATTTCTCATGCTTGCCCTATTGCTGCTAACATTCACGTTCCCGTATATCATTGATAAGATATAGCCGTTCAACTTGCTGTTATTGTTATGTAATCATCTGGAAGTGGGAGAGTGTTATTCCGAATCTCAAAAAATGATAATCATTTTTCTATTACCCTTACATCATTCAATCTTGCTGAGTCTCTTGCTGATCTAGAATATCACTGAAGACTTATAAAAGCTATCGTAGCGAGAATAGCCAGTATCGTAATTACCACTATCAGTTCTACTAATGTGAAAGCAAAAAACGACAATTTTTTATTCATAAACATCTTAACAAAAATGGTACAGTATTTATACTGTATTCCTCTTATTTAGAAAGTTTTTTAATATTGACTAAAATATATTTGTACTATAAGTTAATCCTTTAAGATTTATTGTGTATACATCTCTATATTTTTCAGAAACTCAAGTATGTCATCACTTCCATTCTTTGGCCAACTATGAGGATCATTGAGATAAGGAGTATAGCTATTACAAAATATAACAGTATTTCCAAGACTACATGAAGTTTTTTGCTGGCAGTTTTGTATATCTCAAAGTTGTATTTGTCGTGTTGTATCTGAGCAGAGATTTTTTTCGCTTCGGAGACTATAGGCTCGTTCTCATGAGCTATATGGTGAGAGGTGATCATTTGGAAGGTGGAGTATAAGACTTGCTGCAGGTCAACTACAATCTGTATCAAATCAGGTACTCGCAACTCCTACCATTCACCTCAAAACTCATCCTCGTTGACAAGAAACCTTATTACTCATATAGGACCCAAGTGAATGTCCTACTGAAAATACTTTGTCTCTATCAATACAAAGTCATTCAGAAACCTGAGTAATTACTGCATCAAAAAACTCGATATTTTCATACTGTGACCAACTATATGGTCCTGCTCCGAGTCCGGCAGGATAGGCAACTATAAAATCTGTTTGATCATTTGTTGAGCCATAAGAACCTCCTCCAAGCTTCATATAGTCTCGTACTTCTTCATTACTATTCGTACGACCATGAAAGGCTACGATAAGTCATTTCGTGACTCATTTTTCTATATTATTTGGCACATAGAGAAGGTATTTTCTCTTTACCCCTCAAATGTTTAGAGTATATTCTCCACTTTTGAGAGATGGTTCTACATCACAAGCAGGACTCAGGTAATTAAGATTTTTTCCCGATTGAAGTTCTTGGAGTCTATAAATCACATCTGCTGCTCTTCCTCGATTTATAAGAGTATCTGTCGTATAACTATGTTTTGGAATAATATTTTTTTGATGTGCAAATGCTTGATATTTTTGATACCATGTTGTGCCTTCGCCAAGAGAACTTAAATCGAGATTAAAAGCTCGAACTCAAAAAGCGAGCGTTTCTAACACAGTAACCGTTCCCTGTGGGTCAAAACTTCCATCTGGATAGCCTTTTGTTATTCAAAGCTTTACTCCAGTGCACACGTATTTTGCATACCAAGTCTCGACTGAAACATCTGAAAAGCATGATTCTGTTACTTCTTCAAGTTCAATATCTGCAGCATTCATAATTATCTTAAGAATTTCTGCACGAGTGATAGTGTCATTCGGGAGATAGGTTCCATTTTCAAAACCATTAATGATTCATTGCTCTTGAAGTGCTGTTATAGAATCCTTATACCAGTTATTTTCTATATCTGTAAATGCCTGAAGTTGAAACGGAAAAATAAAAAATACCACACATATATTGAGAAACCTTTTCAACATTCTATTTTGTATCAAAAATAAATCCCCCATATAGTAAGGAGGATTTATAAAAATACAACGTTTAGAAACTGAAAACATCAATAACTTTTCCATTAGCTGTAACATTATCACTCTCTGAGAGAATAATAGGAGTATGGTGTTCATCTGACGATTTTGGAAGCAGATAAATATTACTTCATTCTTTTTTATATTTTTTCAGAGTAGCTCCTCCATCAACAACAAAAAGAAATGCATCTTTCTCATTTGGCACTACTTCATCTTTTTTGATAAGCACATAACTTCCATTATCAAGTGTTTTTCCTTGGACTTCACACTGATTCATACTCGTCCCAGAAACTCTGAGAACAAAGTAGTTTTTACCATCTCAAGAAATAATATTCTTGGAGATTGGAAGTGTTCCGTAGTCATTTGCTTCAGCAACTGCAAGAGGAGTCCCTGCATTTGCATATCCAAGTATGGGAATATTGAGTGTTGTTTGAAATCATACTCCATTTCCGAGACGAATTCCTCGATATCAATCCCCCCTACTAATAAATCATTTTTTTTCTAAAACTTCTAGATATTGCGTCACTCCTCTTTTTGATTTTTGATGAAGAAGATTTTTTAGCTCTTCAATCGTTGGAGATTTTCCATAGCGACTGGTAAAATCCGTAATAATATCAAGAACATGTTGTTGTTTTTCTGTAAGCATAATATATATATTATTAATATACTAAATATATCCTCATAGTATATACTAAATATATCCTGTCAAGAAAAACTTTGAAAAATCCTTTTTCTCCTATACTTAAACTAAATTATTTTCCACACATAAGAATAACTTGTATTATGAAACATAGATTAGAGATTTCAGCGTTTTCTTCTTGAGCAATAGTAATGATATTTGAAATCTTATGATCTCGTATATTATGAAGCTATGTTTGAACAAGTATTTACGTATGGACAAATATTATAGCATTAATACTATGAGCACTTGCTCTTTGATACTATGTTTGATGAAAACTTTCAGATAGATGAGTAAGCATCATACAAGTTTGATTTTTATTTAGTATCTCTGGACTATTGTTTGCTATTCTGCCTCTCATTAAGGACCGTATTCTTATTATACTGAGTGAAAATATTTGAGATATTCGTGTAAGCTCTTTTATTGCTACTCTTATACTTTTTACTCCTGCAAGTTTTATCCTTGGTATGATTCATACCTATATGTACAAAAATACATATAAAAGATATTGAAAGCTCTTGAAAAAGTATTGGAATCATATGAAGTATCGGAACTATATGAAGTATTATAGGTACTATGGCTGCATGATTTATTCTTATTCCTTTTTTTGGGATTAATAATCTACTTCTAGGTCTCGCTATTTTTTGTATGGTTCTCTCTATTTTTATTTTAGGGAAAAACGCTCTCTCATTCAATCTTTTACTTTTCTGTGTTATAGTGCTCATTTTTTTTACAAAATCATTCGAGACAGAAGCATTAAAAAACTCTCACATATTTAATTTTGATTCACAATATTCCCATATTAGTATTCAAGATGGAAGTCAAAATGGTATAAAAGTTCGCAATCTTTTTGTTGATAATGTTCCTCATGCAGGAAGATATCTTGATTCAGAAGAACTTCTTTATGATTATACGCAAGCATATCATCTTTTTCATACATTCAACCCTGAAGCTCAGAAAATAGTAATGTTTGGAGGTGCTGCCTATAGTTTTCCCCAGAGTTTTTTACAGCAATATCCCAATAAAACTATTGATGTTATTGAAATAGATCCAAAAATGACTCAACTCGCACAAGATTTTTTCTGACTCAATATTGATGAAAAAAACTTAAAAATATTCCATCAAGATGCTCGTGTATTTATCAATCAGAATGATAATAAATATGACGCTATCTTAGGAGATGCTTTTTGATCATTTTATAGTATTCCACAACAACTCACAACACGTGAAACAGTAAAAAGAAAAATTGATATGCTCAATGAGAATGGGGTCGTACTTCTCAATATGATTGGTTCTCTCGCATGAAAAAACTCATATTTTATAGCAAGTGAATATAAAACATATTCTGAAATATTTCCTGAAGTATTCCTATTGCCTATAGAAAATCAAGATCCAGAAGAAATTCAAAATATTCTCTTAGTTGCACTAAAAAACTCTAAAAAATGAGACTTTACTTCAGATATACCTTTTATGAATTCTATCCTTGAGAGAAAAAGCTATCTTGAAATACATGAAAATATTCCTATACTTACTGATGACTATGCTCCAGTAGAATATCTTATTTCAAAAATGAGTTTATAATATGGCAAAACAAAAAAACACCTCTTGGCTAGATGATGAGGAAGAAGTTTCAATAGAAGTACAAGACTGTAATGGAATTCCTCTCGATAATGGAGACTCTGTTATTGCGACAAAGGATATCAAGGTGAAAGGAGCTTCTGACATAAAACGGTGAGATGTATTTAAAAACATTCGACTTACTGATGATGCTGAACTGATTGAGTCTGGGAAAATGGTTCTCAGAACAGAATTTTTTAAAAAGAAATAAAGTTTTAATTTTATAACTAAAAATAACTATGGCAAATCCCGCAATGAATGAGAAAACCTTTTCTCAACTTGGATCTTCTGGAGATTCTCTCATGACGATTCAATGAACGATTAATAAATCTATTATACTGGTTTGAATTACGATACTTTCTGCAGTTATGACATGGCTCTATGTTGATATAACTATTCTTGTTCCATACCTCCTCCCTATTATAATTTGAGCTTTTCTCTTTTCTCTTGTTATCATATTTAAAAAAGAAACTGCTCCATATCTTGCGCCGGTATACGCTGTAGTAGAATGAGTGGTTATTGCAATATTCTCAGCATTTTTTGAACTCCAATATCCAGGTATTGTTATGCAAGCTGCAACAGCTACTTTTGCTTTATTTGGAGTGATGCTCTTTATGTACAAAGCTCAAATCATACAAGTAACGCAAAAATTTAGATCAGGAGTGATAGCTGCAACTGGAGCTATTATGATACTCTATCTTATTAGTATTTTTTGAAGTCTTACTGGTTGGTTTGAAGTTCCTATGCTCCATAGCAATGGACCTCTTGGAATCGGGGTAAGTGTTTTTATCGTTGGTATAGCTTCTTTTAATCTCCTACTTGATTTTGACTTGATGGAACAATGAGTTGCTGCAAAAGCCCCAAAACATATGGAATGGTACGCTGGTTTTGCTCTTCTTATCACACTTGTATGGCTCTATATTGAAGTACTCAGACTCCTAAGTAAGATACGAAATAGATAATCTTCATTTCAAAAAAGCTCTTGTAATATGCAAGAGCTTTTTTATTCTTATATAAGGCCTTCCACTACCCCTTCTGGCCTTCTCCCTCACTGTTTAATCACTCGGACTTTTACTTTATCTCCTGTTTTTGCATCTTTCGATTTCGAACCAGGGATAAAAATATCGGGTGTATCACCTCAAACTTTTACAAATCCAAAACTGGTATTATCTGAATATATCCCCTCAAATATCTCCCCTGTTTCCCCAAGAATATCTATGACAATAGCTTCTGGTTTTCCATTATATTTTTTGATTTCTGCTCGTACTTTATCTCCGTCTTTTGCTCCATTTTTTTTGAGTCCATAGCAAAAGTATCCCTCTTCTCTTCCAGGAACATCAACAAATCCAAAATCTCCACTTCCTCCACTAAAAACTCACTCTACCACTTCAAGTACTTCTCGCAAAGGTTTTTTAGCACTTCAAGATAAAACTTCTATGATTTTTGCTTCTGGTTTCTTCCCACTTACACGATCCATTATTTCGGCTCGTACTCTATTTCCATCTTGTGCTACTGCAAAGTGTTTTTGATGTACAAAGAAATCTCATCCCCATTCAGCTCTCTCATCTGGTATCACAAATCCAAAATCTCATTTCTTACACTGGAATTTTCAGACAATCTCTATAGGTTTTCGCATAATATATTCATATTTTAAAAATATTTCTTTTGAAGTATAGGAGAGAAAGTAGAAAGAGCAAGGAGAACATATAAATAAAATTCGTTTTTAAGAAAAGAATTGAAACACCAAAAAACTGACTAACCAAGCAAAGACTATTGGATAAACGAAGAAGATGAAACCCCAGAGATTTCAGAGCTCTCGACGTACAGTGGCAATAGCTCCAACACAAGGAGTATATATGAGTATAAAGAGTACAAAACTTATAGCCGAGAGAAGACTGACTGTATCATCATTAGAGATTTTGTGTGCAAGTCATGAAATATCTCCATCTTGAAGGTAATAGAGTGATCCGAGTGTTGAAACCACTATCTCTTTTCCGATGAGACCTGAAACGACAGAAACAGACATTTCTTCGTTGAAACCCAATGGCTTAAATATGATTTGTGTAACTACTCCGATTTTTCATCCATAGGTATTCTCTATGCTAACTCATGCTGGATAAGTAAAAGCAAGAGTGAGCGCAAGGGAGAAAGGAAGAATAAAAACTCCTATTTTTACTAGAAATTCTTTAAGTAAAAGAAAAATTTGCTTACTAATAACTGAAATTTTCGGGAGGACATAGAGTGGAAGATGTATTTGTATATGTTGTCTTTGGTGCCCTAATACTCGCGAAAGCAGAGAGTTTGAGAGTACTCAAAGGCAAATAGAGACGAGGTATAGGAGTATCAAAAAAAGCGACTGGTATCCTGCTGGAATAAAAATAGAAATAAAGAGGATGAGCACTGGGAGCTTTGCACTACAAGTCACAAATGGAAGCATCATCACGGCAAGTATTCGTTCACTCCGATGTTCTATTGTTTTCGTTGCAAGTACGGCTGGGATAGTGCAACCAAAACCAAGAAAAAGTGAGAGAAAACTATTCCCTGTAAGTCCTAGCTTCTTAAGTCCTCGGTCGAACACATATGATATTCGTGATAAAACCCCTGAATCTTGAAGAATATAGAGAAAAAAATATAAAATGATAATATTTGGGAGGTATACAAAGACCCCTGTAATCCCTCCATATAAAGCACTAAGAAACCTACTTTCAAAGCCAGTCAAACTATAAAGGTATTGGAGAAATACATCGAGATGTCCAGCAAGGAAGTTTCCAAATGTAAATGTAAACTCAAAGATCACGAATATAAGAAATAAGAAAAGAGGTACCGAAAACTTTGATTTTGTAATAAAGGTATCTATACGTTTTTCTGTTTCTGAATACTGATACAACGGGGTCTCCATAGTACATATTAAAAATGTATTTTGATATAGTATAGCCTTTAAAAAACTTTTACAAAAAAACTTTTTCTTTAATTTTTTTCATTTTCGAATAAGCTAGTATACGTTTATATATAAAAATATTTTTATGAAACTTATTCTCCTCTTCCCTATACTCATATATCTAGGACTCCTCTTAGTAAACATGCCTCTTCTAAAAGATTCTCAACTCATTAATATATTTTGAGCGCAAACTATCAATGCTCCTGTATTTATGTTTAGTTCATTTTTTATTGTTCTCTATGCGGTACTGATCTATGTCGTATATAGTGGTATAAATTCATTTCAAGCTCATAAACTCAAGAAACTTGAACGAGAAATTGTTGAACTGAAATCAGAACTTTATAATGGACAAAAAGATCTCCTTGCAAAAATATCATGAGATTTTGGAGTACAATTTGAAAACTTCAAGAGAGACAATCAAAATAAATTCGACACTATTATCGAATTTAATCAATATACGCTTGAAAAAGTAATCGATGAAACAAATGGTAGTTTTGCAAAATATAAAAAAGAAACTCAAAAACTTCTTGCTCATGCTAAATCAGGCGATAAAGGAATGATAGAAAGACTCAAAGTTTGGAAGTAAAGTTATCTCAAAAAAAACCTCTCAGAAGTTTCTGAGAGGTTTTTTACTCTTTTTTGGAGGCACCATCCGGAGTCGAACCGGACTAGAGAGCTTTGCAGGCTCCTGCATGACCGCTCTGCCATGGCGCCATAAAGTAGAAGAGAGTAGCGAGGGAGATTATATGAGTTCCCCTCTATTTTTCAAAAGTTTTTTCTTATTTACACTCAAAACTCTGGAGAAGATACTCATATTTTTCATAAGTTTCAAGTTTTTCTGCGAGTGATACCGTAATAAAATAACTCATATCTCCACAGCTTTTTGCTGTTTGTATATAGGTTAACTCTGGAGTAATAGTATTATATTTCCCATAAAAGCTGAGAAATATCCCCTCTTCTCCATCAAGGAATTCTTGTTTTTTTTCTTCTATGATCGTAAAATCTTGAAGACTTTCATTTAAAAGTTTTGCATTATGTCACATAAGCTGTGTAGACGATTCACTTAATGCATTTTTTGAGGAAAGTATTACTATATTATTCAGATATCCTTGTCGTTCTTGAGGAGATGCATAGGCAAATTCTACTTGTCCATTTTTTGGAAGAGGAAGACTCTCTCATGTCACTTCTTTCCAAGTCTCCGGAAGTTTAATCGAAAAAATATCTGTTCCTTTGATTACAAGACCAGTTTCATCAGTAGTCTCAGTTCCTCCAGAACAAGAAGTCAGTAAAAATAATCAAAGAAAAATGAAAAGAGAGATAATTTTCATATTTTTAAAAAATAGGAAATAAAAAAAATCATCCTAGTAGCCACAACAAAATACAAAGAAAGAACAATACAAAAATTGGAAGTTTATGAGATAAAAAATGAAAGAGGGACATACAAAGAAATATTATAAAACTCATAACAAAAGAAACGTATGTTGGAAGGAGAAGTCAATCAAATATAAAACTATAATACCCTGCAGAGATAAAAAAATATACAAGAAAAAAGATAAATGCTAGCACTATGAAACTTATTTTTGAAGAACGATATAAAATATCAATACGCGAACTCGCATCACGAAAAGATTTCAAGAAACTTTTTTTGAGTGACATACTTGATTTTATAAGGTTTGGATATATAGTACGATTATATACTTCATAAAATATATGTAAAAATGAGCATATCGCAAGATGAGTTACAAAAGATAGCAGAAAAACTTTCTAAGATACCAGGGGCTGACACAAAACTTTTGTGAAATATTACTGATATCCTCTCTTATATGCAGCTTTTAGAGGAACTTGATACTACAGGAGTTACTCCAACTGTATCTGTGGTTGATGGTCATGCACACTTACGAGAAGACACACGTTGAAACCCGCTTCAAGTAGAACCCTCTGAACTTCTATCTTGTAGTCAGCAAAAAATAGTTGCTGATCAAATTGTGCTTCCAAATATTATGAAATAAAGAATCCTCTGTGATACAGGTACTACGTATGCGAAATTTTAGAAATTTCTCTGAGAGGGAAATTTCTTTTTCGTGAGGAAAAAATATTGTTATCTGAAACAATGGACAAGGAAAAAGTAATATACTAGAGGCTCTTGCACTTCCTTCTAGTCCATTATTAGAATCAAATCCAGAATATCTCTTAGAAAACGGAAAAGACGTATTTTTTCTCCAGTATTTTTGAGAAAAATGAGTGTGCTCTTTTTCATATTCTTGAAAAGACAAAAAGCGAAAGTACCTCATAGGAAACAAATCGACAACGAAACAAAAACTCAAGGATGTATATCCTCATATCATCTCTTTTCATCCTATTATGATGAACATGATGTATCTATGACCTTCTGAGAGACGAAATTTCCTTGATGAAATACTTTCTCAAAGTTTTCCTGAATATAAAACTTTGTTTTTAAAATATAAGAAAGTCCTCTGAAATAGAAATAAAGTTCTTAAAAATATCTGCGAAGGAAAATCTCAAAGATCTGAACTTGATTTTTGGGATGTTCAATTTCTTGAAAGTGCCACAAAAGTATATGAATATCGAAAATTGATTTCAGATTTCTTCAAAATGCATATCGAAGAATTACAACAATATTTCTTTTGAAAAGTTGATTCACTCGAGTTTCTATACCAATCAAAAACTGATTTTGCTGATATCAAAAAAAGCCTATCCGAGTATCTAACAAACAACAGAGAAAAAGAGATTCTCTTAAGGAAAACTCTCCGTGGTCCTCACCTAGATGATTTTACTATTTTAGTTGACTCAAAAGATCTGATTCATTTTGCGTCGCGAGGGGAAGTAAAGAGTATCATATTAGGTCTTAAATTTCTTGAAACATGATTTCTCAAACTCTATAGTAAAAAATCAAATATCATTTTCCTCATTGATGACCTTCTTTCCGAACTCGATACTGAACATAGAGATTTGCTCTTACATCATATAAATGGACATCAATCAATTATTAGTTCTATAGAAGATGTATGATTCGAAGGAAATAAAATATACATATAATATATATAGTAAAAAAGTAAAGCTTTATTTGATTTTTTTATTGAGAAAGTATGGTTTTGCGAGTAATATAGGGAAAATTATGGACTTTTTAACAAATAAAGTATTTTTTTAACACTCCCTGTACTATGAAATTATACATAAAATCTCTTCTTTATCTCTCTTCTTTACTCCTAATAGCTCCAAGTTTTGCAGCTGGACCACTTGACCATTTTGAAGTAGTCCTCTGAAAAGATGAAGCAAAAGTAGGAGAGGCTCTCGATATTACTATTTCTGCAGTTGATAAAAACGGAGAAATCCTTACGGACTACACATGAGAAATACTTGTATTTTCCGAAAGTGATGCTGAGGCAGAATTTCCAAATGACCTAGCAGAAAATAGTTATACTTTTATTCCAGCAAATGAAGGATCAGTAAAATTTGAAAATGCAGTTCGGTTTAATAATGTATGAATTCAAGATGTATACGTCTATGATTTGAACGATGAAAATATTCTTTGAGTTGCAGAAGTAGGTATTACTCAAGATGAAGTACTAAAAGATGTAGAAATAAAAATCCTTTCTCCAGAAAATGGAGTTACTATAGGGAAAGATAATATTACAATATCTGGAACGACTCAAAAAAACCATCAAATACGAATCATTATAAATAGCACTCAAGATTTATTTACTACGAGTAATGCTGAATGAATTTTTGAAAAAGACGTAGAATGACTTCAACAAGGTGCAAATAGTATTCAGGCTTATGTTTTAAATGCTGATAGTGAAAAAATATGAGAATCAGAGAAGATAGAAATTAAAATTAATTCAAATTCCCCTGAATTTAAAAGCATCACTATTACACCAACATGAGAAGTAGAAGCTGAAAGCGAAATCACTATGGAAGTTATTTCAAATGCATGACTTACTGATGTACAAGTTATCATAGATGATGTGATACATACTCTCAAAGAAGAAAAAGATGGAGTCTATAGAGGAACAGCAAGAACTCCAAAAGAAGCTGGAAGCTATTGAGCTGATGTTGTATTAAAAGATGAATTCGCTCACGAAACTCGTGAAAAAGATGTTGAAACCTTAACTATTATTCCTATCCCGGAGTTGAATGCTCCAGATGAACCACCAAAAATAATTGAAGTTATTAGCACTGGAAGTATTGACATTCCAGAATCTCTTGATCTTACCATCACTGATATTAAAGTTACTGAACTCAAAACAAAATCTATTGTAACTTGGAAAGATCTTGCCGATGCTGAAAGTTACAATATTTATAAAAAAATAGCTGAAAATAAAATAGAATTAATAGAAAATGTAAGCGAAGCTCGATTTGAAGTAGATATTATATGAGATGAAATAAAATATGAAGAATTTGCAATAAAAGCTATTTGAAAAACAAGCTCTGGAGAACTTATACAATGAGATCTCTCAGACATGACAAAAGTACAAACAGGTCCAGAACTCTATATTCTCCTAGCACTTATAGCAATTATAATATCTGGAGGGATATTCTTCTTAAGAAGAAATACTGCATAAGAGTAAAATTAACTTCAAAAATAAAAAAGAGCTTTAAAGGAAGCTCTTTTTTATTACATTCATCGTAATCACTCTCATACAAAACATCATCCATTTGTTTTTATAATATCTAAAAAAATACTATAGAGTCGAGTATCAATTGTTTTTGATATTTCTTTGAGTCGATTACATGCCATATTATATTTATACTTTCCTATATCTCTCAATACATCTTCAGACATTACTGAAGCATATTTTTTTATTGCTCGCATCAATATATGAGTATCGAGTCATTCATACATATCAGTGATTAAGGCTGACTCCATAAGAGCAAGTTCTAAACAAGATATCTTTAAATGTGTTGTATCAATTTCTATTTCTTCACTGTATTCAATAAACCTTGAAAAAAGGTTTATTTTCTTTCCTTGATTTTTCCCAGAGAGTACTTTAAAAATAATCTCATATTTCCCTATCTGAATTTTTTTATTTATTGATCGATTCACGACATATATTCTGCTTGGAATAGAATAATCTTTCATATGAAATTGAAGTGCTTTTGTACCAGAGATATAATACTGACTCCCAACTATTTGCGTGATATATTTTTTTAGAAGTCGTATATAGTATTTTTCTAATAAATCAATTGCATTCAATCTTTTATCACTCTCATCCGGTATAATATATACTCAAGATTTCAATACTATAAGATATCATTCTGCCTTCAATCTATAAATAAGCTTATCTACGAAAGAACTATATTCCTGCTTACATTCAGGATCAATTATCTCAAAAATATCCTTCTTAAACATAACTTTTCATCATTTACTTCACAAACTTTTAACAATTTTGTTAAAATCTTTCATATGATTTATTGGCTTTAAATAAATAAAAGATACCTATAAAAAATATAGGTATTTTTCTATAAAAATCAAATAGTTTTTACTATAAAAATTATTTATTTTCTTCTGGTCTATGAGAAAGAGTGATTTGTGGGTATGCAATTTTGATACCTGTTTGTTTAAATGCAAGATTTACAGTTTCTGTGACATTTGATCTCAAGGTGATAAAATTTTCGCGTGAATCTATCCAAAATCTTAATTTTAAAAGTACTCCATTATGTCCAAGCTCTTCAATAAGAATATCGGGTTCTGGAGTTAGAAGCACCATAGGAAAATTTGAAACAACTTTCTGTAGGACCTTCTTTGCTTGAAGAATATCAGTCGCATAATCTACATGGACTTGTACATCAATCCTTCTTCTACTATTGGTATGATAATTACTTACATTTTCTTCGAAAAAACGAACATTTGGAATATTGAATATCACTCCATCAAATTCTTCTATCGCGGTAAAGAGAGCATTTATTTTTATGATTCTCCCCATTTTACCTCATACTTCTACCAAATCTCAAATATGATAATTTCACTGCGTTACTACAATAATCCCTGAAATAAAGTTTGTGAGAAAAGTACGAAGTGTAAAACCTATACCAAAACCAATACCTCACATAAAAATACCGAGATCAACTCATAATACTCAGAGAGTAATAGAAAAACCAGTTACTAAAACGATCACATTTATTGTTCGACTAATAACTCCAATAAGTTCTTCCTTCCCTGCTTCATCACCAATATTTGCTGATTCAAGATAGCGAAACATTTTCCCTTGTATGAGTTTTGAAATCATATATGTCAAAACAATAGCTACAATTGCAAATATTACTTTTAAAAGCGTTTGCGTGGAAAATATCCCCATAAGCACAGAAACAAAAGACTCTGTTTGACCTGGTTCTGTTACTTCTGCAGCAAAGGTAGGAATTACAAATAAGACACCCAAGAAAGTTATTAAAATTTTATTCATAGAAAAATACTGCAAATATATAGTATTATGCTATCTTATTTCCTTCTTTCTTGCAATGCTATCATATAAAAAACGCTTCCATCTATAGAGACAGAAGCGTTTTTTATATTGTAATTATCTTTGTTGAAGACGGAATTCATAATCATCTGGAATAAACTCTCCTTTTACATGACTCATACACTTCATAATATTATTATGCCAATTGAATTCACTAGATGCATAGATAGGCTTCTTATCATCTTTGTTTCCATAACGACTTAACTGCTCAATAGTATTATATTGAGATAGAAACTTATTATTAAAGGTTTTAGCCATCCAATAAATTCCTTCTCGAGCTGAAGTAAAACTATAAGTTGATCCTGAATCTGTATTTCCAACATTTCCTATATTATACGCTGTTTTCATATAGTTCCCAAGAGTTGATTCAGCAAGTCACACACACATCACAAATGTAGGGTCAATATTTGCTGCAAGTGATTCTTCTACCCAAAGATCCCAATTCCGAAAAGAAAAACTTGCATAGGTATTTAAGAGGTATTTCTGCCTTTCTATTTCTGTGTTTCACTCTATGCGAAATCTATTTTCTGTTTTTGTATTTGTTGTAGCTGTATATTCATATCATTTTCGAGAACGGAAATCGGCTTTATATTTATACTCATATTTTTCTGGAAGATCATTATATGCAAGAAGCGAGAGATCCAAATATTCAAGTGGATCACTATACTCTTCTCCTTCATATACTACAAAATGCAAGTGCGGTCCTGTGGTCAATATTCATGCACCAGGAGTACCGTATTCTCCCCCAGTTTTCGCAAATACATCTCCTCGTTTTACAAAATCATATAACTCTACATCTATTTCACTTATATGACCATAAAGACTTACTAGATTATCTGAGTGCTTAATTGCTATATAGGCATAGTTTCATTCTCTCGGAGGCTGTATATATATCACATATCCATCAGCTGGAGCTTTAATATCAGTTCCTTGTAAAGCTATAATATCTATAGCATCATGATCCGTTGCAAACTCTCTTATATAATTTTCATCTCTAAAGTATGCAGAAATTCATCCATAAGGAGCAACAGGCCAATCAAAAGGATTAGCAGAATTTGGAACTCCAGTTAATCTAGACTCAGCATAAATAATTTTATTTATCCCGATACATTGTTCTGAAAGATCTGAAAATTCCATACTTCATTGACTCATATCAACAAATTCACAATTATACTTTTGGAGGAGTTGTTTTTTTGTATTATTCAAACGAATCTGTTCCCGTAATTCTTTTACTTTAAGATCTTTTTCCACGGCAAGTTTCTCTGCAATATATTTATCATAGAGTTCTTCTTGTCCCTTCGTAACATCAAGTAATCTTTGTTTTGCAGATCTCTTATCATCAAGAATATTTTTTTCTAGAATTCCTATTTTTCGAAGTGCCTTTAAATCATCTTCAGATTTTTGTAATTCTATCTTTTTTACATAGAGACTCGAAATATATTTTCTATGTTTTTCGATAAGTTGTTGCCCCGTGACCTGTATAATACTCTTAAAATATAGGTCATTCATAAGTTCATCAATCTTTTCACCTGAGAGAAGAATCGTCTTAAGATTATCTATATCATCTCATGAAGACACATATTCTCATTTTTTATACAAATATACCATATATTCTAGAAGTATTTTTGTACTCTCATCAATTTTATTTTTTAGTACCGTAATAGTCTCTTTATTTGTCTCTATCCTATTTTTTACATCAACTACCTGCTCATTGATATTATTTACTTCTGCAACAAGCTGAGTTATATCAAGATCAAGTTCTTGAATCGATTCCTCTAATGAATCTACACGGCTCATAATTTTTGCGTTTTGGGCTTCTAAATATTCTCGTTTTGATTGAACTTTATCTCAAATACTCGAGTAGAGATTCAATTTTTTATAGGTATTAATAATACTTTTATCAGAAGCATCCAAAAGTGTTATATCACTTTCAAAAATCATTTCTTTTTCTTGCCTCTTAAAATTATCTAAAATTTTTCCAGCTTGTTCTCCAGTAATTCAAAAAACAGTTCAAATACTCAGTATTCAAAGGAGAAAGTATCAAAAAATATATTTTTGGATTTTAAACATAACTACAAATTTTGAATAAAGAGTTCTCAAAAAATTATGATTGAAAGTAATAATATACTTGGAAGTAAAAATGGTATTTGAAATGCAAAAATACAAATCAGTCCTAATGTATAAAATCAGAGAAAAGATGCTTGCCTTAAACTACTCAGGATATGATATATTCCAACCTGTCAGCGAAAGTATATTTTTTTAAAAAAATATAACAAGAGACTTATAAAACTCGTTATAGCAAACAGGTATGTGAGAGATAGAAGAGCAATAGCTCCAAGTGGATGTATATAAGGATCAAAATAAAATATAAGTGAAAAAAAACTTGCTGCACTTATACATCAAATGGCACACAATATTAGTAAAATAAATCTTCGTTTCATAATAACTTTATAAATTTCAGGTATAGGATATATTTTCTATAGAAATACACTGTTTTGTTTTTTCATCAATATCTGCGACAAGAGCATTTATAATATAAGGTCCTTTGAGCTGCTGTTCTATTTTTCATCGTTGAATTCCTGAGAGAAATCTCTTTTCTACTGATTGATACTCTGCTCCTATTACAGAATTAAATGGTCCATTCATTCCAACATCAGCAAGAATTCAAGTTCCATGAGGAAGTATGTGTGCATCATTTGTTTGTATATGAGTATGTGTCCCATACACAAGACTTACTTTCCCATCAAGAAAATGCGCCATACCATAGAGCTCTGCTGTTGTTTCCCTATGAAAATCAAGTACCACAGCATCATAGCTCTCTGGTGGAATCTGATCCAATATTTCCTGTACTTTCAAAAAAGGATTATGTACCTTATGTGACATAAATACTTCCCCTAAAAGCTGAATCACCAAAAGTCTCTTTTCTCATTTCTTCACTATAACATATCCTTTCCCTGGAAGTGAGTTTCCTACTGGTTCATAAAAATTAGCTGGACGAATCAAAATACTCGTATCTGAAGTAAGCGCTGCATGTATATTTGGTGCATTATCAAAAATATGATCTCCAGATGTCATAACGTCAACTCACTGAGATTCTATAAGGTCGGCATGTTCCGTAACAGGACCTCGTCAGGATGTAATATTTTCAATATTTACAACACTAAAATCAGGACTATATTTCTGAGAAAGTTTTCGAAATTCTTTCAAAAAAGCTTTTCTTCCAAGTCTTCCATAAATATCACCAAAAATTAAAACTCTCACGCAGTAAATCGTTTAAATATAAATTACTTTTGTAATAACACTCTTTTGTAAAATGAAACAGCTATAACAACAAACAGACCTCCAAAAAGAAAATAAGAAAGAAAGTAGTAAAAAATATTGATATATGACATAAAAGTAATGTTTGTTACTAACTCTTTTGCACTCACTTCCTTATATTCTTGTGTAATATATTCATAGTATTGTTTTTCTTCAGGTTGTATCGTATCTATTTGCCCAGCTTTATAATAAAGAGCATCTCTCATGGAAACAAGTGATGTATCAATATAGTTCTGAACTCCTTGAAATGGAATCATTACTATAAAATATATCACTAAGATAATCAGAAATTTAAAATAATTCCTCAAATGAGTGAGTTTCATTGACGCAAGAAGATCATGTCTTGAAGATTTTATTTTTTTCACCTTTTCTTAATAAAGAATAATATATCAAAATAATATTTTATACACTACAAAGCTCATAATAAATGCAAAAATAAAAGTGATAATAAGTGTGAGTATTCAAAATACTTCTCCTGAAATAATCCCTAAATCTATATGTAAAACATAGATTCAAAGCATAATACTAAGCCCAATAAAAATTGGAGCAATAAGATATGCCATATTCCAGCAAAGAATTCACATGAGTGTTGAGATATGAGTTTTTGAAAAATATAAATTATCTTTAAACCCAAGTTTTTTTCACTTTGTATATGAAAAAATGAGATGTGCTTGAAGTATTAAAGAGTATGAAGATGCGAGAAGAAATATAACAATACAAGTCGCTATCAAAAACACCATTATTGCAATCCAATATGGGTGTTGAGCGAGACTACCTATAAGTTCGAGAGAAATATCTGTCCCTGTAAGTACATACCCAATGATAGATACCCAAGGGATTGGATCTATAAGTCCCACTATGAGTGCTAAAACAAAGAAAGGGAATGCAACCCCCATTGCAAGAATTATACTCCAAATAGAAATAATAAGCTTTGAGATATTCCAGTGAATAAAATTTTTATATACAAAAAGAATATCTTTTAATATTTTTTTTCATTCGCTTGAAAATTCAGAGAAAAAAGATTTTTTATGGTATTTCTTAAAAATGGAAAACATAGTCTTAAAGTTGAGAAGTATAAGAACTTCAATATAATACCAAAAACACAGGTGTTTGCAATCTTTTCAAATGAGAAGACTTGACCAAATTGTAGATTATGATACATTAGATTTTTTCTTATAAAAAACGTATGAAGCGTCACGAATTAATTTTTTCAACCATTAAGATACCACTCGACTTTCTTGTCATTTGGTGAGCTTTTTTTATAGCAAAGGAAATTCGACTTGTAAGCGATCTCGTACCATGAGTCATACTTCCAATTCAAACAATTGATACCGGATATCTGAATATCTTTGCCCTTTGGGGTTCAGTCTTGTATATTTTCCTCTTTGCAAGTCATAATCTCTATTCTTTGCAAATATCTCACTCAAAGATTCAAGAGATACTTGATATTATACGATATACTATTTACTGGTTTCTCTTTTTCTCTGTTGGGGTATATCTCGGAAATGGTATTTTATACTCCGGAGCGGAAATACCTCGACTTATTATTCTTTTTAGTATGTTTCTGGGGATGTTTGGAAGTATTTCTATTCGAATTCTTCTCAATATTATCCAGTCTCAACTCTTAAAACATAAGAAAATATCCCAACGGAATCTTATACTTATATCAAATAAACCAGAGAGCTCTCTGAAAAATATTTTAGAAGATATAAAAACATCTCGTATATACCATATTATTTGATACGCGAATCTAAAAGAAAATAAAAAAAACTCTCTCAAATATCTTGGATGAATGAGTCAAATAGAAAAAATTCTTCAAAAACATATGTGTGACGAAATCCTCTATATTGATAGTGATTTTGAAAAAAAAGAACTTTATAAAATCTGGGAACTTTCTCGTATTTATGGAACAAGATATCGTTATATTACAAATAATTTTGATATTACAAAAACCAATACTTCCCTCTCTCTTATTAACAAAACTCCAGTGATTGAAATACGCAATACACCGTTAGAAAATTGGTGAAGAATTTGAAAAAGAAGTTTTGATATTGCTGTCAGTATTTCTATACTTCTCCTCCTTCTCCCCTTTTTCCTTGTTGTTGGAATACTCATATTACTTGAAGATCCTCATGGTCCTATTATCTATAAAAATAGGCGTATTGGTCAACACTGAAAAATATTTAATTGTTATAAATTTCGCTATCTGCAGTGGAAATATTGTATTAAAGAGAGTTATGGAGTAGAAAATACAAATGATCCTGCGATACAATATGAAAAGCAACTCATAGAAAAGAAAAGTCTCAGAAATGGTCCACTCTACAAAATATCTCATGATCCACGAAAAACAAAAATAGGGACTTGGCTCGAAAAATATTCGATTGATGAACTCCCTCAATTCTTCAATGTTTTAAGATGAGATATGAGTATTGTATGACCCCGTCCACACCAACCAAGAGAGGTAAAACTCTATGAGCAATATCAACAACGACTCCTTACTGTAAAACCCTGAATCACTTGAATGGCTCAGGTAAATGGAAGAGACCAAAATAACTTTGTAAAAGAAGCAAAACTCGATATATTTTATATTGAAAATTGGAGTTTCCTTCTTGATTTAAAGATTTTCTTCAAAACCTGTACTATTATATTTTCTCGAAAATAACTTATGCTTCAAAAAATGTTTGTGTGTCTCGTTGCTCTTTTTATTTCTATATCCACTACCTTTGCCGAACAAGGAGATGAAATAGAAAAAATGATTCGTGATTACCCTATCTCCTACCTACAGTATACTGCAGTATGAGATGATGTAGTAATCGACATGTCTTCTCTTGATTCACTCTTGAAAGAAAATTTTCCTTGAATAATTTTAAGTTATGAATGGGATGTATATGGTCAATCTCGACAAGAATGAATCATACTTGAAACCGTATTTGAAGATGCTGGAGAAAAATCAATTCAATTAAGTATTTACACGCAAGAGAATAAAATAAAAACTCTTCTTTATTCATCATGACTTTCCATATTTGCATATAGGGAAAGTTTTCCACTCTTAGTAAGTACCACTATTAACGAAAATGATGTGTCAGACTTTATACAAGATGCGAAAAATCTAGGAGTATTTGTAAAAAATATTTGAAGCTTTTCAGAAAAATTTATTCCTGGAGAGAGTATCGTAGAAGATCTCAAAAAA
>Ga0102810_1000123_pt1 | contig 24068 bp, 46 predicted proteins | sample ColrivemetaGS573_FD_84506 | JGI IMG/M metagenome (GOLD analysis project Ga0102810, IMG submission 84506) | Estuarine microbial communities from the Columbia River estuary - Ebb tide ETM metaG S.573 | ecosystem: Environmental > Aquatic > Marine > Intertidal zone > Estuary | place: USA: Columbia...
AGCACTGCTGCCAGCTTCAAACAGCACAGTTGTAATTGTATCAGTCATATCAAATCTCCTTTGCTTACTTTATCAATATAAAGCAAAGTGTCTTACAAGTCAACCAATACTATTTAGATACAACTTCAACTTCAACTTCAACTTCAATCAAAGCAGATGGATCAAAGCATCTGCCAGCATGATTAACTCCGCCTGCAAGTTCACACGCATTTAGCCAACCATCATAATTAGTTACCGTTATACGATCAGCGCATGATGTTACATTAAGTAGAATGATTAATATTAGTGTAAACAATGTTACATTCATTGCTCGATGGACAACCTGTGCCCATTTTCTAGATGTTTCGTCACTTATTGCCATTATTGTTTCTCCTTTACTATTGAGATCACTTCATCGAGTTCGATAGGTGCAGCATTGGTGTGTTCAACACAAACGTTGGTGTACTTTGGATTAGGTACCTTACCATCTTCTAGCCAAACTAAATCACTGTGAGTGTGGCCATGCACGTTGTTTGAACACCAATGCGGGATTGAATCCTCGTGCAGTGGATAATGTGACAGAATGATACTGCCCAACTTGTGTGTCCCACGGATATCGTCAAAGTGTTCTGCGTAGTCTTTCATCTTAAAGATGTCATGGTTGCCACGTATGAGGATCTTGCGGCCGTTCAAGCCTGCTAGCATATTGATGCCGCGTCGTGGAATTGCTACGTCGCCGAGGTGGTACACTTTGTCTTCGGGCGCGATTGCTTTGTTCCAGTTTTCGCGCATCAGCGCGTCACCTTCATCTGCATCTGCTGCCCAAGGACGGATTCTCAATCCAGTGTGTCGGTCTGTAAATTTATAAGCGTTGCTGTGCCCAAAATGGGTATCACTTATCAGCCATGTCTTTGTCATATGCTATTCTCAAATCAAATAATTCTAGGTTATCATTTACGTACTTGTTGTGTTTCCATTCAAACTTTAGGTTGCCCCAATACGCCCTACGGTCTGCCTCATGTTCTACTGCCACGCTCTTAAACATCGATTTATATTTACGCTTGAACTGTGCCTGAACATCATTCGCATAGTTGCCTCGTAGCTCGTTTGGAATATGGTAAGGTGTGTCGAACCACAGCATGTTTCTGATGCCTGTTTGCGGACATTCAAATTCACTTGAACTCGAATCATAATGGTAGTCGCCATCTGTACATCCGCTTGGTGCTTGGTACAGGATCTCTTGGATATATTCAAGGTCGCAAATGCGCCTGTCAACATTGCAACAGGCGCATTTGATTGTTAATTGTGATCTCAACTCTTTGATGGTGTCATCAAAGTTCTCTAGTGTTCTCCTTACATTTTCTCTATGTTCGAGAGCGTCCTTAAGCTGTTGAGATATTGTGTTCATTTTTGTGCGTTCTCAAAAATGCGCTTGGTTACACGCAAGCCTACACTCTGGAATACATCAGCAAGTGCAATGTAGATGTAATGTCCGAAGCGGCCTAATAACACAGTTGGTGCACGTAGCAATTCCCAAGTCAATGTAAATGGCCACAACACTGCCCAGGTTGATAGCTTTTCGGCATGGTCCCATGCGTTATAGTTAAAATATGGCGACGCCTGAAAAGCTGCGATAGATTTGTCATCTGCGTCACTTAGCTCAACTGCCCAGTCATCATATTCACGATTCATCTGATTGGCGTTCTTTTTAAGCCAGCGTGGCCATTTCAATAGCAATGACGATGCTCCACCAATTGCTGCATACGCAAGCAAACCAAGCAGCGAAAGCCACCAATTAGAGAGGACTAATGCCAGCAGCGAGATCTGAAATCCCCAATATAACACTGCCACGCCAATTGCAAATGTAACCATTGCTGCAAAGCCGTTGTCGATTTCTGTTGAAACAAATCCAGCAAGCAGGAACAAAACTGTTCCGAGCACTGCCCAAATTGTAAATCCAAATAATACTTCCATGTTCTTTTCTTTCTATATGAGGTTACTAGGTGGGCCGGAATAGCCCACCTAGTAAGTTTTTAGTAGTCGTCCATTGGGTTCCACTTGTAGGTGCTAACCGATGCGTTCTTGGACACAATCAGTTCAAGGACGTTGTCACTGTTGTCCGAGATTTGATATGTGAACTCGTTTTTGTTTGCGTCGTAGTTGGCAATGTGCTCCGGAAGGAATAGCAAGCTAGGCCCTTCACTAGACGTATTGCCTGCAATCGATTTGACAAACTTCTTTGCTTCTTTGTGACGCTGGATTGGCGCAGGCATATCGTCGTCTGCCCACATGCGATAAGAAAAGCTGTTTGGCATAAAGCCGCGGTAGCTGTTATCGACCTTAATCAATTCGTCGCCAATACGGATCGAAAGTGTGTGCGTATCCGTGTTAGTGGTTTCCGGCACAATGTTAAGCACTTCGAGTACCTGTGGCAGCGTTTCTTTGTAGCGGTTCATTTCTTCTACAACAGCCGCAAGCATGTCAAAGTTAAAAAAGGAGAACACTTTGGTGTACTGCAAAATGTGATTGATTTGCGACTTGTCGTCGAGTCGGTCCTCGCAGTATTCCTTAATGAAGTCTTGATCCAATGTGCCAAACTCAAAGTTGTAGAAAATGCGTCCTGGGCGGTTGCGCAAGAAGCTGCTAACTTGTCCTGTTTCGTTAACAGTGAGCAAGAACAGCTTTTTTGTTGGGTACGTGCCGTCAAGCAATGTCAAGATCTTTTGCTGGTCCTGGTAGTTGTAAACCTTTTCAAACTCGTCAAACAAAATAATTGCCGGACCTTGGATGCTTTGGATAAAAGAATTGAACTCTTCGCCGCACCATTCTTTGTTGATAACAATTGTTGGAATGTCTTGTTCAGCTGCCAACATTGCTGTCTGCTTAGCCAGCAACGTTTTGCCGCTACCTTTAACGCCGCTCAACAACACGCCAGTTGTTAGTGGACGATTCAAGAAGGTTGATAGAATGCGCTCACTTTGGTTGTCGTGGTTGCCATAAATCTTGCTTGGCAATACAAAGTCCTCAATGCCTTCCAAGTAATACTGCTCGCTGCGTTGGTCAAAACGCACAGTGTAAGTTCCGCCTGGAAGATTGTCATGTAGCACACCGCCAGCTTTTGGCGCAACACGATAAGTGTTACCTGACTGTGCAATTACTGTTTCATAGTTATTTTTCATGCTTCATTGATTCCTTCGATTGAGCATTTCCATTTAGTTGTTTTGAGGTATTCGGTTTCGATTTTTTTACACATAATAGCAGGCGCTTGATCGTATGTCAATACCTGATAAAAGTAATATGCGCTGTATCTATCAGACAGTCTAATTTGTTCATCACCGCACTGCGCTGCAATTTTCCCAGGAACCGGCACTGTCTCGCCTTCGAGATTTTGGGTTGTTAGGTCGGTTACTGCGCTGCATTGGGCATCAAACACTGTGTAGTGTTCTTCATTTTCTTGATATACAGCAAGTTGAATTAATACAAAAATAGCGCACACTGCAACAACTGCGAATTGAGCTGGCAGCGACAGCATTCCATAATGATACCATCTCATATCAGCGTACCTCCATAATCGGACAAATTTTAGACTTTCGGGTCTTGATCCAATCTTTGATTAATTTCCAGAACGTGTCATCATCTTTTTTGGGATCAAATCGGTCATACCTGCCTTGCCGCGCTGTTTCTTCTTCTCGGGCAATACGCTTTTGTTTGTTGCGTTTTGCTAGCAGGCCCAAGCACCATATTGTAGCAAAGATCAAAGCTAATCCGAGAACGACCATAATCGGACCAATAATTCCCATAGCTGATGTTGGAAAGTAAATGACTGACCAAATAACCGCCGCCCATGGAATCAAATTGGTCATCATAATCAACGGACCCCACAAAAACAGTGTGCGCATATAAGGACACAATCCAATGTTCTTGGGACCTTCTTCATCGTAATAGAAATCCTCGCCCGTCCATGCGTTAATCATTTGCAAGTCGAAAATATACAACTTCCAATGCCATGACTCTCGGTTAATTGTATCAAACATTTGTTGTGTCCTCTCTTGGAACAATTGGAATTTCGTGGTCAACTAATTTGAGCAACATCAGTTTGTCAAGCAGCACGAGTTTACGTTGGCCCTTGTGACTGATAGTGTAATATGGTGTGCCTGCAGGAAGATGCATTTTGTGTGACACACCATTCCAAACATGGCGCAATGTCATCTCACGTAAGACACCGCTTGGTTTGATTGAGTACAGTTTGTGCTCCACCACGTCCCAATAGTATCCATGATACTTTGGAACGGGTGTTAGGGTAGCCGGTAGCGTAATCATAGTTCGTCGGCCTTATTGAACAACCAAAGCCGTGTCTTTTGGACACCGTATTTGGATACGTCCTTCCAGTCGAAGTCAGCAAGTTCAAGTTCGTTTACACTTTCCTTGCTTACGTCGCTCATTACTGCTTTCAAGAAGTCGCCAGTCTTTTTGCGATCTGCAACGCCACCGAGTGCTTCATCAAGCATTTGCTGGAAGCGGCCTTCTGTAAAGAACATGTCTACGAACTCGTCCATACCTTCGGGCTTCTCGGGTGCAACGTGGTCGCGGTTTTTGCTCTTGTTAACAGTGTGAGCTTCGCTTTTAACTTTAAACATCCACTCACGCCATTCAGTCGGCTTGTCAATTGCGTAGTACACAATGCCTTCGCCTGGACCACTCACACCAAATGTTTCTTTAATGAACGGATCCTCAACACCGACAACATCATCTACAAGCTTTGTTGCGTCAGTAATAAACTGTTGTGCAGCGTCCTGGTCCATCATGTTGATTGTGATTGACTCGGTGTACCAAGGCAACACAATGATGTCTGTTTGGTCTGGAAATGCTTCGTCGACCATTTGCTGAATAAGCTTGGGCTCAATTACAATGTTGACAATTCCGTCGCGTGTAACCTTTTCGCCGTTTTCAACTACTTCGAACGAGCCGATTGTTCCAACTGCAAATACAAAAAACTTCTTGCTGCCAATTTGTGCAACAGCATCGCCTGATTGTACGCCGGGTCCTGCCCATTCTCCGCAAAAGATCCATCCATCCCAAAGAATGTTTAGGGGTGCAATAGTGCTCAACCATTGTGCAAAGCCTGCGTTGTCGTCGCCAACTACTACATCACTTGTGCGCTTTTGACCATACAGCTGGCCTTTGTTTTCGACGCGAATAGCAGCGTTGGTTCCGTGCAGTTTGATTTTACCGCGCAGTGTTACGTCGGCAGTCTGTCGACGGCTTGCCATGTGATACACATCGCTAAATTTGCCAATGCTTGGCCATTTTTGAAAGGACATTATCTTTCTCCTAGTTGTGTCTTTGTTTGTAATGGATTACAACGCCAAAGTCAACAACTATTTTATTTTGTCATAGCTGTCAACAATAACTTGATGTATCCGCCGATTCGGGTGTTGATCAAACGGCTCCAGCTTGTGTCGATATCATTCACCTGCTAGAATCCTTTGTAGCTTAAAGCGTACAATCATTGCAACAACAATAGTTTTAAGTTCTTCGGGGAACTCTCTAAAATCAGCTGGCTGAAGTCGCATGTGTTCGTCGAACTGTACAATCTGGCAGCAATTGCTACACAGTGAAATATCTCCCGGAATTGGTTGCAAGCCGCTAGATGAACTTGCTGCATCCAACGGAGTGCCACAGCAAGGACACCTGTCTAGTTTTAATCGTGTCGTACCCATGTTACCAATCCTTCTGATTAATACTTGTTATCGTGAATATTTTCTATATAAGTGATAAATATGATTATACTAGATGAATCGGAGTATGTCAATGACCCTAAATCGAAAAAATCACCAATTTCCCCAGCTTGTGTCCGAAGGTGCATTAAATGGGCATGAATCATTAAATATTTTCGGATTTAATCCGGCTATCGACGGAACGGCGATTGCTGCATGGGAAAACAATGTTCCATATGCATTTCCTCCAGGACCTCTTGCAATGACAGCACAAAGTACCTCTGCTGGAGATACTGGCATTGTTCTCCGTGTATTCTATCTTGACGCTGATTATGTACGTAACACAGTCGATGTTACATTAGCAGGCCTAGCTGCGGTTGTAATTGTGCCCGATATATTGCGTATTAATAATGTCATTACACTAAGTGGTAATGCAATTGGTACAGTTACAATTGAAAATGCAGGCAACATTTATGCACAAATTAATCCCGGAATTGGTAAAACACAGATGAGCATTTACACTGTTCCGGCTAATTTTTCCTTTTATCTGTATCGAATTGACGCGTGGTCAGGTACAACGACAGGCGCAAGTAAATATCTGACTTTTTTCAATCAGATTGCATTTGAAAATGGTACCACTTGGACTCTAGCAGAAACTACATTTATTCAAAACATGAATGTTGTACGTGTCTTTCCACTTAAATACGATGAAAAAACAGATATACAATTCCAAGCTATGTCAAGTTCAGGACTCAACGAAATTGGAATATTTGTCGAAGGCGTATTAATTGATGACAGAGTACCACCATATATTTAATGTGTGATATTCACTCACCTGTGAAATCCTTTAAGTGGCTGTGGTGCGCTTGGTTTGTTAAAGTTAACAATAAAGGCTCCCTTTGGGCTAATTTTGCCTCGTGTAACTAGATAATGGTCGGGTGGCGAACGCCAAGTAAATGCATAATCGGTTCTCCAGTTACCATATTCACTTATGAACTCGTACGTGCCATTCTCAAGCTGTCGCGCAACGCCATAGCGCGAAGGAGTTTCTCCGGGCTCATAAACTTTCTCCGGCCGTCCATGTTTAATTCTCCATCCCCTATCTATTTTCATAATCTGAAAGGCAGGATAGGATTCGAACCTATCACTCTGTCTAAAGGACCCAGTCCAAATACTAATTATTCTACACTTGAGCGCTAATTACCTTACGAGCTACTAGTTGGTCTCTCACCATGCAAGTTTCATTAGCCTACCCATTATAGTGACATTCTTTTGCAAGCTGTTTTACCGTCACATTCCTGCTCAACGCCAACCCCATATAAGTTTCCCTGGATAAGGGTTTCATACCGATTCTGCCTAAACTCCTTCTTTCAATTCAATCTACTGCATTAAGAGTGCAACCTTGATGTGTTACGCTGTTAATGCAGTGGACGCGTCCACTGCAAGACATCTCCAGTCACGGAGTTATGTTATCGAGCTCTGTCTAAAGCTCTCCCCAACTACCTACGCTGGTCAGGTGCGCGATCCGGATTGTTTGTTTTTAACGTGCACGTGATCCGACAAAATATGGCACGTTCCGTTAGCTTGACTAGGTTGCTATTGGAAGTAGTTTTACTCGTTACAAATCTACACTAACATTTAAAAGCTGTACTGTCAATGGGTTCCAATGGTTATCTTCTAAGATTTCTTTGATTGATTGTTCGAATGTTGCGACTTGTTCGGGATCCATTGGATTAAAGGATTCTGAAAACTCATCTCCCGAATCATCTAGGACAATTTTTAGGGTATACTTTTGTGTCATATCTCTCTCGATTATTTGGTGTCAACGGCTTAATATTAGCGTCATACAGTTAGGTTGATAGATGTAATACGCATTGGGTGGACGATCTGAATACCATGATGTCTTATTTACGCGGAGTTCGTTTGGGGTTTGGGAGGGTGAGGCCACGTTCTACACGATCAGGTTCATGCAGTGTATCCATGATGCTTTGTCGCTGCTCATCTGTTGCACGACTCCAAATTGCAATCTCGTACAGTGTACGATTGCATCCAACACATAGGTTGTTTTCAATTTGGCATATTTGTTTACATGGTGACAACATGAGTTATTTAGTTACTTCAACTGCAATCCCACGTGCATTAATCCATTTACCGTCGCTAGGTGGCACAATGTAAAACACTATTAGAGTGTATGCAACAAGAATTGCAAGTGCTGTGTATGCTAGTTTGGTTTCTTTAGACATGTTACATTCCTTTGTAATGGTGACTCTGGTTGGATTTGAACCAACGCTAACCGCCCTTATAAGGGGACGCGCTCTACCAGGCTGAGCTACAGAGCCTTTATTATTTTTTGGGTTCTAGTTTAGATATTCGAGGCTTGAACAATTTTTGATCGCCCTTGGTTGTTTTCAAAACAGGCTGGCCGTTGTCATCAGTTTCAAATCCTTTAACTTCAGCTTTGCGGTTTTTAAACTTGCCAACCTTGACTTCGTCACCTACTTCAATTTCAGGCGGACTGTAAGACTTGGCTTCTATGATATCTTGTATTCTCATACAAGTATTTAGTCCTCGCCGAACTCTGCTTTAAGTTTTTCAAGTTGCTTGCGCTTGCGTTCTTTTGCAGCCTTTGCTTTCTTTTCGGCTGCGATTTCTTTCGCGCGTTGTTCTTTTTCCTTGCGCTTCTTGATTGTGTCTTTGAAATCAAGCGCGTCCTTGAACATCTCATCAACTGTGTTGTCATCATATTCTACAAGAATGTACTGATGACGCTTTTGATTTGCCCAATGCAGTGCTTCGGAGATCTCTTGGTATTCTTTCTGCGTCACTTCAGTCCAATCGCCTGCAACTGGATATAGAACTGACTGTGAATAATAGTCGTCGTAATTGTCAATTTGGTAATCAGATTTGATTACTTTTACTTTTCGCTTGTCTGTCATTTTGGTGGTCCTTCTGATTGGAATAATTGGTAGGTTACATCATCTTTGCATTCGACTTCTGCTAGCCCTTTTGCATCACCGCGCCATGATACTGTGGCGAAACAGGTATTGGTGCTGATGTCCATCCAATATATCATTCCGTTCATTTTCTTGCGGTTATAGTCCGCCACGCGATAATACTCCGCTTCTTGTGCAGCTTGAATTGTTTCAGGGCTGTCATCAGCCGCGTCTTCACGAAAGAACAATGTGTCAAGCACTGCAAATACAAAAAATAGCATAGCCATTGCTACTAACCAATTTGATATTTTCTCTAGAGTATCCATGTTGTTCTCCTAATTAATGGTGGGGCAGGCGGGATTTGAACCCTTTGTGCTACTAAGGCCTTTTCACACAATACTGCGACCTTTCTCATACCATTGCGCAATGGTATTTTATGAGACTGCTCTACCCTGCTGAGCTACCGCCCCGTGTTGTTATATGTAAATCACCTGTGTACGTGCGTTGGCATACATTGAAATGTCGTTGTCCGGTGCCTTTTCCCAGCCTGCACGTTGCAAGATTTCCCATGCTCGCATTGGATAGCAGCCGTCGGGCGCGTACCAAAGTCGGTAGCCACCGGACATTTCTGTTTTACGGAAGTTAAGCGGCATGCCGACAACACGATCACATTCTTCTGCATTTAGCTCACGTCCGCTTGCACGGAACACAAGTTCAATGTACGAGCTGCCTGCTGCTAGGTTGATCACTGCATAAAGCATGTCCTTTGTAAGTGGACCTGATAAATCCAATGTGGATTCAATTTGTGCTTGCTGTTCTGCTTTGACTTTGGCTTTTGACTTAGCAGGTTTTGATACTGCTGATGCAACTCCACGAGCTTGGATACGCAAGTTGATGTCATCGCGCACAATAGCCCAGTCTGGTTCAACGTCAACATAGTCGTCTTCGTCGTGATTGCCGTGTGCCTTCTTTGTTTTGAGATTGTAGCTGTTGCCTTTTTTTGGTACATAGCCACGGAAGCCTTTGTCATCAAAATAGATAACAGCGGCAATTGGTGTTTCCCAATCTCCACCGCACCACAACAGTACATACGGAACGCCTGTGTCAGTTACGTCAAATTTCTCGACGCCTACGTTTTCAGTTGAAAACTCGACCTTGCTCCAGTCGTCGTAAACTTTTGGCAATAGTTCTTCAAGCAGCATATAGATGATGTCTTCGAAATCTGGATCGTTGCGATCAATTGCACTGCGCTGTTCTTCGTAGTCGTTTTCAAGTGCTAGGTTTAGCAATCTCGACTTTAAGTCGGCAATTGTCATTACAGGTGCGTATCTTGGCATAGTTACCTCTAGGTTAAAATGAATAATGCCCCCAGCATAACATGCTGAGGGCACTTTGTCAACTTATTTAAATCGTTTGCGCAGCCAATTTGCTTTGCGCTTGGCGATCCGTTTACGTGCGCTTTGATTACGCGGGTTCTTGACGCGGAGATTATTCCGTTTCAACCATGCCTTATGGCGTTTTCTTGAACCCTTTTTACGTCGACCGTGGTGCTTTTTCTTTAGATCTTGTCTAGCTACCATTTTCTTGCTCCTGTTAGATTGAAATCAACCTAGCAAGAACGTTGTCTTCAATGCTCCTGCTAGGCGCTAAACCCAGCAGCAACAATATTAGCGTTATACATCCATTTCTCCTATTTGTTTATACAGCGACCTTACATCAGCCAATGCTGTTGCAGCCGCATCTTTATCACCATCGCAGAGGGCTTTGCCTAGCATACTCGAAGCTTCTAAAAGCAAAATCGACAAGTCCTGTCGTTCCTGTGTTTGCTCTTTAACCCAACTTAGATAATCCATGGTTAAGATCCTTCATAATCTTGTGGTAGGTAGCCTTGTTCAATCAATCGCTCAATTGCAAGGCGGCGCGCTGTGCTATCAAGCATACCCATCCCTACATCTGGATATGCATCGTCGTATGCAAGAATGCCCGCGGTCTTTTCATTAATCAGCGCTTCTTGCAGTCGTTCAACTTCTGTCATGTTCAAACTCCATGGTTATCTATTTCGAGTTGCAACAGTTCTTTTATGTATTCAATATCGAATGCATTTGGAGTTCTGTAGCTAACGTTATGCAATCTGGTGTTGAAATATTTGCCAGTCTTAAAATCAATAAATTCATCGTGTACTGCACCAGAATAACCATCCATTACACGTCGGCCTTCGATCATCCTATAATCAATGTAAAATAGATAATCCATTACCAAAAGTCCCAAACACGCGCCTTGCCATCTTTGCGGCTTGGCATAGCTGTGCCGTCAATATCGATATCATCTGCAAGAACACGCTTGCAAATCTTGTTGTTGTTGCGACGCAGATCGCGGGCCACTTTCTTTTTGAAAGCAGTGTTAACACCTGTTTCGTTCCAACGCCCGTCGCGCTTGAACTTGTCGTAATCGCGCTCTGCGTTGTTGATGCACTCTTCACGGGTTACATCAACTTGGTAACGCTCCCAACGTGAAACGTAATCACAGCGGATAGTGTGTAGATCCCAGCGTCCCAGCCAGTCCTTGCTGAGATACTTTGTGTGGCCGCCGTTTGCTGCAACACGCGCTTCATAGTCGCGCTGTGCCTCTGCAATGCGAGCCTCGTAAACTTCTTTTGCGAGACGGCGCTTTTTCCAGCGACGTGGATACTTGATCCAATCCGCAATTGATTTGCAGACGTAAGTTTCTTTTGTGACGGACTCTGTGTAGTCTGTCTTTCTGTATGTTCTTGACATTTTAGCCTCCTAGTGAATATCACTAACGGCTGCTGTCATCCTCATAGTAAAACATGTCTATCTCCTCTGTTATGCTAACTTATAGCAAATGGTGTCGTTGTTGTCAACACCTTAATTGGTCGCGCAGGCCGAACCACTAGTTTCTGCATCCCTCCCCTCCAAACGGGGCCGCTCGCGAATTTGAGCTACTGCGCTGTTCTAATGTACTGAGCTTGTGTCACTCGTACTGGACTTTTCTATAATTTCGTTTGATACTCGTGGTTCGTGTAATACATACACACCGACTGCTATCCCGACAATATACGCGATCAGTATCAATGTCGTTGTACGTCCGGATAATCCTACCCCTCTTATGTCGGGAAGTCCTGGATGCATATGTCTTTCCTTTATTGGTTAGGTGAGCACGATTTATCACGGCATCTCCCCCAGGAAGAGGGGGTATCCTAGTTTTTCTAAATTTTTAGACGATTACCTAATTGGTGCCCAGAAAGGGATTTGAACCCTTACGCTATTTCTAGCACTAGCTACTCAAGCTAGCATGTCTACCGTTCCAACACCTGGGCATAGAATTACTTTCACTGCTAGATCCAAACTCTAGCTGCAACTTACTCGGTCGCTCTTTCTAGTATAAGCTTTCGGTAATTCTATATATTTATGGGGGAGTTTGTGTGCTGGCCGAAGCCAGCACACTATTCGTTCTGTCTCTTAAAGAGTTACAGGAACTGTTGTAATCACTTCAAAGTCCCAGCCGCCATCTTTACAGTGCTGGACCGCTGCTATGCGTTCCTTACCACTCCAGCGAGTGTAACCATCGGAATTCACATCACGCTCGAGATTCTCTTTGCGCTTTGTTGCCTTCGCTAGGGTTTTGCTCTCTGCTGTAAACAAAATCTTATATTGGCCGTTACGTGTTGCTTTTACTGTGTTATAGATCATTTTAATCTCCTACGATTTGATCAGTGTGGACTACTACGCCCCGACAGTGTTACATTATTGTATCAGTGTCATATTAACAATAGCATATTTCTATGCTGTTGTCAACCTCATTTTGTCTCTAGCAACGCTATTAATTTTTTGACCCTAGCAGCTTCAATCTTGTTTGCTGGGCTAACGTTCTTGAGTTGATCGACAAGCAAGCGTCGATCCTCTTTGGACAACTTCTTGTTGATCTTTTCCACTGCTTCGCGCTTGTCCCATGCATTCATTCCAGCGCCGTAAAGGTCAAATATGCTTTTCCCTTTAGTCCACTTGTCGTATCGAAACTTGACCTTGGCTATAACTGGTTCAAACTTTTCCTTGAACTCTGCAAATGTCATTGCTGCATCAGGATCTGCCGGACCAGTGTGTGCTGGTGTAACCGCTGCTAGGAATGTTTCCTTCTGTCGAGGAGTCAATCCTTCGTTGCCGTTAATGTAACCTTTTTCATGTATAGCTAGAACCATCTCGCGCAACTGTGCTTGCTCTTCTGGCGAAAGCTGGGCAACAATGGCTTTGAGTTCTTTTATTGAAGGCCCATACTGTCCTGGCACCATGTAAAGCAAGACCTTGCTGGGTGAGTATAGCCCTTCGCTAAATGGTTCGCTTTCCTTGTCCATTATTTTGTATAGCTTCTTGGACAGGTCAGGATACATTTTCGCCGCTTTCCTTACAGATAGTCCGGACTTAGCAGCATCAGCGTCTTTGGTTGCCCTTGTTTCCTTGCGCTTTTTGTGCTCGCGTTCGTAGGAAGAATCTCTGGCCTTTGCTCTGGCCTTTTCCATCTTTGCCCATTCGTCTGGGAACATCTCACGGTACATACGATTGATGCGAGTGGTAAGTTCTTGCACACTTCGTTTTGATTCGACATTGCCCATACTAGCTTCAACTTTAAGCTTCTTGCGCAGTGCTTTCATGCGTTCAATTTCACGCTTGTAGGGCTCTTTATCTGCGTCAGATCCAGTACGTGCTTTTTCGTACTTGTCATATGCATCCATGCCCTTTGCCATGTTTGCTGCCCAATCATCATTCGATGGGCGCTGCTGGCTAGCTTTTGGTGCAGGACGTTGTGCTCCTGGGAATTCAGATTTTAGACGTTTTTCAATTTTAGCTTTAGCTTTCGCCAAGCTTTGCTTTTCGTTTGCCGTAGGAACTTTGTCTTGCAAAGACGCGTTGATTGCATCAAGTTTCCTGAACAAGTCGTCTGCAGTTGATTCGGGTAGTATAGAGTAATAACGCATTGTGTAATATCCTTGTATGATACTATTTATTACTCGTTCATCCAATTCGACCAATAGTTAGGTACAAAGGTTTTAGTGCCTCGCATCGGGCCAGTTTCAGCACTAAAGATTGCAGTGCGATCGCGCTTTGCATCAGCAAAATAAGCGAACCGGCAACGGTTGTTGTCAACGTCGAGGATTGCAAACGATATTCCGTTTTCAAACATACCCAATGACAGTTCTCCTCGTGCGTGTCCGCCTCGGTCGCTTTCTATTAGATAGTTTGGATGTGCAGCAAGAAGCACTGTGTTGCCAGTTGCTTCAATCTCATCAACAATGTTGAATCCATTACTGTCCTTTACAAACACAATGTCCATGTCTTTAGTCACCGATGTAATCTCCTAAATGCAGATTGCCATCTTTGTCTTCAAGCACTGCAAACGCTACGCCTGTATCGTATTCGTCTGGATCGAGCATAAAGCCACGTTCAGAAACAAAGTCTGTTGCCGGCTTTTTATTAGACAGCCCATCATATCCCATACGCTTAATGGGTATATCGCGGCTAAAGATGCTGTATACATCAAATTCATAGTTACCGCCTCCTGGTTTGCATTTATAGAAGCGCTTCCATTTCTTTGCAGTTGTTGCAGCATCAATGATATCTTCGGTTACCCATTCTGGTATTTTACCGAAGATAGAAAGAACAATGCTGTTATTTTCTGTCATAAAGTCTGCTAGAAACTTTTTACAATCTGCTGTGGTTTTCGTCATGACCAATCCATATCTACTTCTGGTGTGTAACTGTTGGGCTGGATGAGTACGCCGCTTAGTCGAATTGCAGTTGGGCCGCGCCAAAAATAGCACAAGCTCTGCCTCGATGCTAGCCGCTCACTCCATCCAATTGCTCGGAAGTCTCCAATGCATACGCCAGTCGAGCAACTAGAAGCGTCGATGACATCAATCACTTCGCCATCGTTAATGCGTTCAATTGCTAACTCAAGTCTGCACATGTCTTCAAAAAAATTCAGTTGCATTACAGCCTCACTAAATAGTGCACAAGGAGTTTCTTATGCGTCTATTACTTTATACACTACTTATTGCCCTATTGTCAACCGGGTCTATTGCTCAATCACCAGATGTACTACGGGTTGATTCGACAAGCGGTCCATGGATTGATACAATTGATTTGGATGCCAGATCATATGCTTATCAACTAGTAAGCGACAATGTTGGCAAAGGATCTACTGCACTGCGCTTTGAACTGCGCGATGGCGACTGTTTTACAGCTTATCCAGCAGCGCCGGAGACTGGATGGGATGACTGTACACGTGACAGAGAACGTACTGAAGTGCGAGAAAAATATCAAGCGCCGATTGACACTGACATATGGTATTCAATTATGCTTTATATTCCCGACGACTATGTACCAATGTATCCAAAGCAAATCTTTATGCAATGGCATAGTGGTGCAGTCGGACCAAACTTGTACTTCCACCTAAATGAAAACAAGTTTCATGTCGACATCTTGGCCGAGCCACACATGACCACAACGCAATACACGTTTGGCACTGACGTGTTAACAACAGGCACATGGCATGAAATAACTGTGAATGCAATTTGGAGTGGGCGCGACGATTTAGGACGCATGGACTTGTATGTAGATGGACAACGCCTTGTGCAGCACAGAGGTGCAACACTTTCACCAAGTGTTTATGAAGCCGGCATCGGACCAAATGTCAAGTATGGTATCTATCGCAGTCACTTGTTTAGATACGAACCCGAAGGTCCGCATCCAACTCATGTGTTGTACTTTGATGAATACCGCAGAGGCTTTGATTTCTCTGAAGTTGACCCAGACCGTTACGAGGGTGATTGAACTCTACGTCTGTAGACTTTGTTGAAAAAGTCCATCTTGGCCAAATCAAATGTCGACGGATTGGCCTTTAGGTTGCCTTCGTTTAAAAACAACTCAAGTGCACGATCTCGATCAATAAACTTGTTTGACTTGTCATCAATCTTTGGACCCCATCCAATACGCAACAGTGTTTCTAGAATTGCACCTGGTTCGTACCCTGCATCCTTGTAACCAAGCAAGCTTGCCGCAGCGTCGCGCTTCGACATCTTTTTCTTGTTGTGCATAATCAACCCAATATGCGCAAATGTCGGCTTAGGACTAAGCAACGCATCATAAATTATCGCGTGTCTGTATGTATTGGTAAAATGGTCTGCGCCACGAATGACGTAGTTAATGTCCATATCAATATCATCAACAACTGTTGCAAAGTGATAGATTGGCATCCCATCTGCTTTGATTAGCACTTGGTTCCCATAAAGATCGATATCATTTTGGTTTGAAGTCTGTGTACCTGCAATAGCGTCGACCCATGTAGTAACATAGTGTCTATTCAGCAATACTGCGCCGTTGTCAGCACGAATAGCACTGCCTGCATCCAGCATCTTTTCTGCAACATCGTTGTAGATGTCGAGCCGTTCGCTCTGTGTGTAAACTTCATCAACATCAAGCCCGAGCCAGTCCAAGCTCTTGTGGATGCCTTCTAGGGCACCATCAACTGTGCGGCTGGGATCAGTGTCGTCAATTCTGAGGATAAATTTGCCCCCGGAGGCTCGTGCAGCTAGCCAATTAAAATAGGCAGTGCGAGCAGTTCCAATATGGAAGTTGCCGGTCGGACTTGGTGCGATTCTCGTGTTGTACATAACAGCCTCTTCTAGTTACAATGTTGATGTTATACTCGTGCGACAGATTATGCAATGTTTAAATGACGTCCACTAATGGTTTGACTCCAATGCACTGACTCGACCATCTATAGACAGATAGACATGCGCACTGTTAACAATTGATTCGATGTATTACAAACTTTCAACATACGTTAATTGTCGCTGTGTCTCTGTAATATATTTATGTCGTCTGATGTATGATTTATGTACACTGAGTTGGTTTTTGAATGTATTAATTTTTCAACATCGGTGTATGGTTTAGATAACATGGCGGAAGGACAGGGAATCGAACCCTGGATACTAAAAAAGTATTACGGCTTTCCAAGCCGCTGCATTACCGCTCTGCCATCCTTCCAAATTAGTTGTGCACTTCTACCACCTGTCTTGGGGAGTTCTAAATCCGTTAAGCATCGTTGTTTTGATGCTCTCAGGTCCCACGTATGCACTTGTCCGTCTCTACAAAACGGCCCCGACGTCACCTACCTAAGAAGTAGCACAATCCCTCCGACGTTCTTAGCGTCTTTCAGAGCCAGTTAGTGACAGAACCCTAAAACTGCCGGTTGGTGGGTTTTTAGCGTGTGGTCCTTACCAATAGGCATACACACGGCTCTCTCTGGTGCCCCGAGGGAGAATCGAACTCCCACACCATAATGATACTAGATTTTGAATCTAGCGCGTCTACCAGTTCCGCCATCAGGGCAATCTTTTATTTGTCTTCTTCAACAGTAATATGGATCCACGAATCGTTATAACCTGGACCGCCGTCGCCTGCATCTATCATTGCTTGATAGGATTCATAGCCTGCTGCCCACCAACCATCTCGGTTGTGAACAAACGATTTCAGTTCGTCTTCGGTTGGCTCGTTGTCATACAAGTCACTGTACTCGTCGCCACTTTCACTGTGTCCAATTACAATCCAAGTCATGTCTGTTCCTCAATTTATAATGATCTTGCTAAACCCCAAACGGGATAACTCTGGGATCATGTCGGAGTTTGGAATTTGGTGGGCACGGTGGGAGTCGAACCCACACGCACTATGGCCACAGATTTTAAGTCTGCTATGTCTACCATTCCATCACGCGCCCTTATTATCATACGTTTATATTACTTGATCGGGCTAGCTTATGCAAGAACTATTTTAGTTTCTGCGCATTGCTGCCGCATCTTTTGCTGCATTCTTGTTGTCACGCCTAATGGGCATCAAGTTGCTTTTGTGTGTTGTTACAATACCAGCAATTTCGTTGCCAGTATAAGTGGACTGTGCCTTGGCCGGACCATGTGCTGGTATTGTATCGCTTGTCATGCGCGGCGACGAGTAGTCCGGAATGTCGTTAATGCCAGTCCGTTTGCCTTGTGCATTGGTCGGCAGCTTGGTCTTACCAACACCTTGTTTCTCTAACCATTTTTCATGTGCTTCAAGTGCAGCTTGGTTTTTCTTGCTTGGCTTCTTCTTATGCTTTTTGGTGTTTAGTGAAGACATGCCTTTAACCAAATGCATACTCATTTGAGTTCAGTCATCTGCTTTTTCCTCCCAAAAGTCTACTGATTCGGAATAATATCCATTACTAGTACCATACCAACGCAATGTTACAGTTCCTTTTATGGTTCTGATTGCGTAGAATGTCCATGTTTGAGATTCGTAATCTTCTGGGTCTTCGTGTGGAGTTGTAGCCAATTTGTCAAGAAACTGTTCGTCGGGTGTAAGTACACCTCGGCGTGCCTCATCTAAGTCTTCGCTAGCTGATTCGTATGCTGCTAATATTTCAGTTCCAAGTATGTCTTCCCAGTCGCCAATTACATCGTCGAGCGATACAGATTCACAACAGTCTTGCTGGTGCTCCATTATGTACTTTTTGCCGCATGTAGTATTAAAGATAACTTGTTCATCGGCGTTTCCGATGTTGACGCTTTCGATTGTCTTGCCAGTTAGTAATTCAATTCCCCTTGGCTTCCCCCATGGTGACATCGCTATTCTCCCTTAAACGTATTGCTATCTCTGATAATATTGCCACATCACAGCATTGCAATAGCTGTGCACAGCGCCTTCTGTCAAGCCTGTTGTGTGGTCGTGTTGCAAGTGAACTGGATAACGTGTAAAGCCCGGAGGAAACAGTTTCCAGTTTATTTTGAGTTTTTTGATCTCTGCAGGCGGCTGTGCATTGAGTGCGCTGTCGCAAAACAAACACATGCCATTTTGCTGATCAGCATAGTAATCTCGTACCATACGCTTTTGAACTGCATTGAGTTCAGTATACATTGCTGGCAGTTCAATTTTCATGCGTTCACTGTCTCCAAATATTCGTAAACTGCATCAGTTGTTGTAAACATCTTTGTACCTGCGCGTGTTGTTACCATTATCTGATAACCATAACAGCGTATCAAGCCAAAGCCTGGAAACCTACCGTTTCCAATTAGTCGTGCATTCCATCTTGTTCTACGTGGAACCGGATCGTTCCACTCATGTTCAATGCCGAGTATTTCACCACATCGCGCAAGGAACGCTTTCTTTTCTTCATTTGTCATTGTCTAACGCCTGCCATGTCCTATGCAATCGATCAAGCACGTCCTTTGGTGCGTCATATCGTTTCGCATACATGTATTCACGCTTTGCATTTTTTGCAGGCGTAGATAGCTGTTCAGTTGGAAGGTGTTTTTGATATTCGTGTTTCATATACATTTATAACACAAAGTGGGCCTTTGTGTCAATAAGGATCTTGCATCCAGCTTATATATAATTCATTGTCAGCAATCATTAGGTTATTCAATATGCGACAGCGTTCTTGAAAAGAGACACCTTCAAGATCATTAGCTAAGGCTTGCCGTTTGAGTTCTAATTCAGTTGGTTCGGTTTTAAAAAGTTTAAAGACTTTGTTAAAGAGTTGCATGTTATACCTCGGTGTGTAAAATTAAACAGTATTTGCGATGAGACTCGAACTCATATCTCCGGATCAAAATGCTGCAAGGCTTCCGGTGTCTTACCATTAGACGACGCTCGTACTGCTCGGTCCGCTCCTACATCAAGTTCTTCTAGCGCCCCCGCCTTGCAGTGTCATTGCTTTCACACGGCTTTCACTCGGCTTTGCTATCATGCCTGTCAGGCCCTTCCCCTGCGCACGGTTTTTTAAGCTTTGCAACATGTTACATGATAGGTCCACTCCGCTTCCACCTTGCTTCCGCAAAGTCTTACAGTTTGGTTCTTCTATTGCCCCTTGATGCGGTGGCATACGATTACTTACAAAATACGTTTTCGAAACTTTCGTACTTCGATAATTATTTCAGAATCTAACACAGGGTTCGAAAAATCAACATGTTTTCGAATATCACCGATAATAGTGCTAAATGACATGAGTATGTAATTTCTTTTACCGCAGTTTCGCATACCATTAGCAATTGCAGCCCGGGCACTGTGTAATGTGATTTTTTCTACTGCTCTAGGCTTTTCGGGTTGTTCATTGCGCATTCCATTTAGCGTTGTTGCATTTTCTAGAAAATGATTTCTATCTTCATCTGAATTAAACATAATGCATGAATTAGATGACTCACTTGAAAAGTTCAAAAGATCTTTTTCAAGTATAAAATAGCTATCTTTTTTATTTACAAAACAAGCAGCCGGCGATAATTCAGGGCGGCTATATGGATTTGAATTAGACCAAGTATATACACCTTTACTGCCAACATAACGTTCGCTAGATTCTAATGTGTGAGAAGAAAAATATTTATTACCAATAATTAATCTCGGCGGCGCAAGTTTTGTGTAGAAATTTATTTCTTGTTCAATGCTATCAAACATAGATATATCCTTTATTTCTGTTGTTATTTATATGCATCGTCTCGGCTTGTCTAATAGATAAATAACATAACACAGAACGAGGAATAACACAATGTCAGAAGATATGAGAAAGCTAATTAATATTGTCGAGTCATACCGCAACGTTTTAAACGAAGCGCGAATCGAAGATAACCCCGATGTTAAATATGAGCTTGCTGGCGCTACAAAGGCCAAAACCGCTGCTGAAGAATTTTCAAAAATTACTGCTTTCATATCCGGCAAAACAAGTGAACTGTTTACCAAGCTTGCAAAGAAGTTTAGTGAAATTGATCGTCTTACCAAGCGTATACAGCAATTGCGTGATGAAGTAAATCAAGAAGCTAAAGATCAAATCGACGCACTGTTTAATGCTGAAGACGAAGTGTACACGCGATATATTGAAACGGTTAGCTTGAGCATTACAATGAGCAAAGCTATCGAAGAACAAAGAACACAAACTTCTAATCTCAATGTAGATGCATTTATTACTGATGTATTGGCGTTGGTTGGTGAAGATTTGCAACCCACTGTTGAAAAGCTGCTTGAGCAACATACAAAGATATCAACCAAAATTCGTGCTGCACAGCAAGGCCGTGTAAGTGTAAAGATTCCAGAATCAACTCTTAATGAATCTGATGTGCTTGCTAAGGTGTCTAACTTTGTAAAAGGATTTGCTGCTAAAGTAATGCGTTGGGCCGAAGGTTACGACAGCAAACTCAGCAACATTGCCAAGCGTTACAACCTACATTAACTTCCGATCCATGCAACTTGTTTGTACCCTTCGGGCCACTGTCTAAGGGATTCAGCAGTTCTGTGCCAGCCCTCTTGCAGTTCAAGTTCATCGCCATCCATTGTTAGGATGATTGGTTCCTTGTTGATGTTTTCGCCACTTGCAATTCGATCGCGTTGCGCTTGGTAGCGCTGATCATTTGCTGCACCGCCAATCAACTCTTTTAATCTGCTCTGTGTAAAGCTGTCAAAGACATCAATCGTAACGGTGATCTCTCGCTTTGTCCATGTCAAGCTGTTCAACCATTCAACAATTTCAGGTTCAATTTGATCTGGAGCGTGATGGTAATTTTTGTATACAAAGTCTTGTAATACATAATCAGGCGTGTTTGGAAACAACTTTTTGAAGTATGTCATTGCGCTGTTGTCGCGTTCGATTAAATTTGCATGTCTCATAGCAATATTTATCTTATTTGGTAGCCGGGTAGGTTTGAAACCTACATCTTCTGCTTCAGAGGCGGTTGGGTTAATGTTCTGCCTTACCCTACCGGCAATTGGTTTAGCTGACGGTGGCCTACTCCGTATCTCCCGGGTATGAACCGGGCGTGTTAAAACCTTCTAATAAATTACACTACAGCATTTTAGGTTTGAGGATGCAGGACTCTAACCTGTTGTCTAGTTACTCATGACACGTATCCTATGTACTCGTGCTGGACATCCTCAATATTGGTGGCACTAGTTGGGATCGAACCAACCTACTCCCAGTTATGAGCCGGGCGCTTGAACCTACTCAGCTATAGTGCCTTGTTCTTTAATTTGGTGGACTGTAGAGGAATCGAACCTCGTTCTAAAGTGGGCACATTTTAAGAAATGTGGCAGTTTCCAAAACCAACAAAAATACAGCCCTTAATATTGATCATCTTCTTCATCGTCATAATCATAATCATCGTCGTCGTCCCAATTTTCTTCTGGGAAGTCCATGTTATCAATATTCATATCCCACATGTCGCCCGGACTTGGTGTTTCAGCGTCAACGTTAGCATATATGAATTCGATGATTTCGTCAATGAATTTTTCCAGCTTCATATCTTCACCGCGTCCAACAACAATGCCCGATGCGTGATCAAACAAATATTCGGACACATCTGGACTCATATTTCCATACTTGTCGATAAATGCAAACGGTGCACGCCAGTCGTTGCCCCAACCGTTGTTGTAATAGTCATAATAAATCTTTGTCGCAGCACGCCAAAGTTCACCACGCAGTGTGTCTGTTTCGCCGCTGGATGGAACAAGCTCTTGCAATTCTGCTGCCTTGTCTTCATACTGACCATTGTTGTCCCAATAGCGTCCGCCTTGACTTGCGGATTCAGTTAAAGTGATTAACTTGCGCATGTATTCTGATTCTGTTAAACGTGTCATCGTGTGTCTCCTGTTGTGTATATTTATACACGATGGAGTAATTTTAGTCAATGGTGTATCAAGCTTTAATCAGACAGGACAGAAGCTCGGCTGCCATTGCGTTGGCCACAATATGAAGCTGGAAAAACCATTGTGTTCTTCGTTACTGTCACATCCAGCTAATATGAAAAAAGCTTGATACAAACGTATTTATTTGTACCAAGCTTATTGTTTCGTATAGGCGGCTTTACAACCAAGTTTCTAAATGCCTAGGTTGGGCTTAACTCAGAGAATGTTTTCCCGACTCACATAGCTTTGAACTGCTTTGCTTGGCGGAACAACTTAATGGCCTCGCCTCATCAGCTGGGAATGTATGTTAACCCTCTGCCTCTTAAAAAATGTAATATACCGCCTTATAGAATGCACACCCCGTATCTGTCTATCTGTTGTGCCCGTCGCCAGGCTTACGCTCTATCACAGTGCCCGCAAGTCTGGTCTACACCCGGTCGCTCACTGCTCGAATATATTACAAGTTGTAATGGTGGCCAGTAGGGGAATCGAACCCCTAAAGTTCTTACTAGGTCCGCACCGTCACGTCAACCGGCCGTATAGTTTGCTTTGTATAGTATACCAAACATATCTTTAGCTAAATCCTCGATGAATACATCCGCTGCATCTTTATTTAACGAAACATGTCCAATAGTCATGCCGCGCAGTGTTTGCAAATCATCTAATTTTTCTTTCCAAGTCGAGTTTGAATTATTAATATCATCAGCGCGGAAATCAAACTCAGCTTGTTGCATGATAATCTCTTATTGGTCCTGGGAGTGGGACTCGAACCCGACCCTATATGGTCCACAACCATATGTGCTAACCACTAACACTATCCCAGGGTTTGTTTCAAAAAAGTAGTGCGCCTGCAAAAAATGCAAGCACCACTACCAGTGCAACGATTGCAAAGACAACTGTTAGTCGCTTTGCAATCAATTTGTCAAGTTCACCGCCGCTAAACATCTTATCCAATCATTTCTTCAATGTCATTCTCATTGTGCGTAACGATCCGTGTCCAAACAGTGTTTCAGTCTCGCCCTTGCGAACTAAACGAAGCATGTGTTCGAGTGGAAAGTCTACTTCTGAAACATAAGCCTGTGGGCTTATGCCTCTATATTTGTATTTGTAAGTAGGTTCTTCTTCATCCAAAAACCTACTTAACCAAATAATCAAACTTTTGATCACTGCGTTTTTCATTGTTTAGCCAAAAATCGCTCGGGCTTGTGCTTCGGTGCACTTCTTCATTGCGCCGCGCACTGTTACAAAACCGTATGGGTAAGTGTGACGCGATGCTTTGTATTCAGTAAGCCGTTCGCCTTTGCGCCCGACCATGTTCAAACCAAGTGCTGCAACTTTTGCTTTAAGCATACGGTCTGCGGCTGTTTCAGCAACTGCACCGCTTGCAGTTTTTACAACGCCTTTAACTTTGATGTTAACTTCGGTTGCATTGAACGACATGTTGCCAACGTCAAATTGAAAACCAAGTCCGGCTTTATTAAGTGCAGCTTGCATTTCAGTGCGCAGTGTACGAAGTTGTGCTTTAGTAATTGACATATTGTATTCCTTGTTTGCTAACTTACTCTTATACAATATAGTAAAGCATCATGGTATGCAACCATTAATTGGTACCCCCGGAAGGAATTGAACCTATCCGTCATCGGCTTCGAAGGCCTAGTCCGTCCCAGCGGCGGAGGTGTTATTTTGGCGGAGAGCCCGGGAATTGAACCCGATGGACTTTAAGCCCA
>Ga0102810_1000129_pt1 | contig 23904 bp, 20 predicted proteins | sample ColrivemetaGS573_FD_84506 | JGI IMG/M metagenome (GOLD analysis project Ga0102810, IMG submission 84506) | Estuarine microbial communities from the Columbia River estuary - Ebb tide ETM metaG S.573 | ecosystem: Environmental > Aquatic > Marine > Intertidal zone > Estuary | place: USA: Columbia...
ATTTCGCGAGGGTTTCGTTTTAAAATTTCTCAAAAAGTACCTTGATACCCAAGTTCTTTGAGTGTATGATGATATATCTTATCATATTGAATAATTTGTTCTCTATACGTTGATGTTTCTGCTTTTTCTATATAACACATCAACTCGGTACAACTTTGTTTGGTAATCGACCTTTTCCAAAAAAGACGCTTAATGATTCGTAAAAACATAATATAACAATAAATATCTAAAAATTAATCAATATATCACTTTTTGATAGTTTCATGAAGCAGATTTTCTGCTTTATCAACATCACCTAATCTCTTAATAATATCAAGTAAATAGCTATGTCGCGCAGGAGTAAAAAGATAAAAATTAATATATTTTTTGATATAATTATCAACAAATTCAATACTATTCTCTACTTCGTCATAAGTATATATTACTCAATCGCTTCAGGTTTTTGAAAGAAGTAAATCACCTTTTTCGTTTTGATGAACCCTAAAGAACAAAGTTGGATAATGCTTTTGGAATAGTGCGTTTATAATATCATGATGATCTAATATATATTTTTTATACTTTGGTTTTGTTAAAAGCGACATAATATTTTATATATCAAATCAAATAATAAGACTCGCATCATGTTCTGAAAGATGAGAAAACTTAGGTGCAAGAAAGTTATGTATCTCAATTCCAGGAGAACTCGAACACACATTTCTTCTTCGTATCTCATGAAACTCTACAGAAGGAAATATTACCTTTCATCATGCTTGAAGAACAATTGCTTCATCTGGTTCTCGAAAAGTACTATCATGCGTTACTGCAAAAACTACTTGTCTTCGAATCGCTTCATGTACTCCATGATTTTTTTCCTGCTCGTGCTCAAAAATATATCTTTTCTCTCTATCACTTAACAATACTACTTCTTTAATTCATTGAATAGATAACAATACTTGTTTTTCTTGCACAATAATATCTTGCATATTTTCATATATTTCTTCTGTTGTATCTTGTTTAGCATCTATTATTTGAGACTCTTTTTTTGAAAATATATCTTCTTTTCAAGAAATAACCTCATCCAGTACTGAAATATTTTTTCTTTCGTCCTCAGAAAGGTTATAGAGATAATTAACAGCCCGATACACTCGTTGTATGTGAGGTATATGCGTTGCTTCTAAATCACCAACAGCTCATGCACTACTTCGAGCAAAAAATGTTCCGTAACCAAACATATAATGAAATATATTATTCTTTGAAAATGCCATATCTCGAATATTTTTATAGTGAATCGACATATGAAATTTAGAAAAAATTCCATTTCTTACCTTTATGATAATCTTTTCGTTTGAAATGATAAAATATGATTTTACCCAGAAAAAATAGTACCACGCAAATATAATAAAACCTCAGAAAAGTATTCAAATAAGCTGAAAAAATATATTCCATTCAAATAAGAAATTCCCCAGTATATATATTGCAAGACTATATGGAAGAAATATTCGTAAGAATTTTGAAAACACTACAATAAAATGCTGATGTGTTTTATAGAGTACGGTATCAGTATATTGTTGCATATTTTATATTTGAGAAATATTTATAGGATTATTTACATCAATCCCCCACTTTTATGGATTCATTATAGTATATTCTCAAGTTTTTTCTAATCTACTTCTTCAATAAATTTACAAATGCTTCACTTGGAAGACTTACTTTTCCAAATTGTTTCATTTTTTTCTTTCCTTTTTTCTGCTTATCAAGAAGTTTGTTTTTTCGAGACACATCTCATCCATACAAACCTGCTGTAACGTCTTTTCGAAATGCTGAGAGTGTTTCCCTGGCTACAACATTTGATCCAATTGCTGCTTGAATCGGAATAGAAAACTGTGCACGAGGGACAACTTCTTTGAGGTTTTTTACGATTTTACCTCCCATATATCGTGCTTGATCTCGATGACACATCATGGAAAGTGCTGCAATTCTCTCCCCTGCTATGAGAATATCGAGCTTCACAAGATCATCTTCTCGGTATTGTAAAAATTCGTAATTGAGAGAAGCATACCCACTGGAAAGTGATTTCATTTCATCATAAAAATCACCAATAAGCTCATTCATAGGAAGCTCATACGTAAGCATTACTCGAGTTTGATCAATAAATTGTTGATTTTTAAAAATTCATCGACGTTCTTGTGAGAGCTGCATTAATACTCCAACATACTCAGTCGGGCTAATCATTTCTATTTTTGCAATAGGTTCTGAAATACTTTCACAATTTTCTCTCGGGGGTAAATCTTCTGGATTTGAAACTGAAAGAATTGTTTTTGTTTTTCACTCATGTTCTATGAGTTCTGGAAAAAGTCGTGAATATTCTGATTTTTTATCTCCATACATACGAACCTTATAGGTTACTTGCGGAGAAGTCATAATCACATCCATATTAAACTCCCGAAAGAGTCGTTCTTTCACGATATCAAGATGAAGAAGACCAAGAAAACCACAACGGAATCCTTGTCCAAGTGCTGCAGAAGCTTCAGTTTCCTTTTGAAGAGCTGAATCGTTCAGCATCAATTTTTCCATAGCATCTGCAAGTGCTGGGTATTCATCAGTCGCCATAGGAAATACTCCTGCATAAATAAAAGGAGTTACTTTTTTAAAACCTTCTATTGCTTTTGCCTCTGTAGGTTTTGTTTTTGGACCTTCAATCATTTCTGGTTTCCAAAGCGTATCTCCTACTTTTGCATCACGAATAGATTTGAGTCCCGTGACCACATATCCCACTGACCCATTATCGATAACTGCACTACTCGTATAACTCGGTGCGAAATACCCTACATCAAGAGCTTCTATTTTTTTTCCTGTATTGAGAAAATGAAGTATATCTCCTTTGCGTACCTCTCCAGAAAAGACTTTTACATAGGATACAACTCACCGATATGAGTCATACTGACTATCAAAAACAAGTGCTTTCAGCTCTTGATTCTCTACTTTACTTTGAGATGCATATACTACTGGTTCTGGAATACGTTCCATAACTGCATCAAGAATTGCTTCTACATTTTGACCTGTTTTTGCAGATACAGGAATAATATCTTCTTTTTTACATCAAAGTAAGTTTATGATTTCTTCTGAAACTCTTTCTGGATCTGCTGCAGGGAGGTCTATCTTATTGAGAACTGGTATAATCTCGAGATCATGCTCAATCGCGAGATACACATTTGAAAGTGTCTGAGCCTCAATTCACTGAGAAGCGTCTACTACAAGGAGACATCCCTCTACAGACGCAAGACTTCGAGAAACTTCATATTGAAAGTCCACATGTCCAGGAGTATCAATAATATTATACTGATATCCTTTCCAATTCATACGAACTGGTTGTAGTTTAATAGTGATTCCTCTCTCTTGCTCTAACTCCATCGTATCCAGCATTTGACCATGCTTCATATCACGTTTTTCTATTGTTCCAGTAATCTCGAGGAGTCTATCAGCTAGAGTAGATTTTCCATGATCGATATGAGCGATAATACAAAAATTTCGAATTTTACTAAGTTCCATTTTATGAGCTCGTACTAAAGAATAAATTTGCTGTAGTGTAGTGGAAATATAAAAAAAGTAAACTTTGTTTATGAGAGTATGAGAGAAATTTGAGAACGCGTAGAAAAGAACACTCTCTCAAGGAACAGTGAAGACTTTTGAGGAATCTGAGAAAATTCTTGAAAGATAAGATGTAAACTTCAAAAACTGAGTGCAAGAAGTATTACAAAGCTCATAAATATCTTCATTCCCACTGAAAGTGTTTCTGTAGTTTCTATATTTTGATTTCCAGTATTTTGTCCTCAAGTTTTTATAATAAATTGTGGATTTTTTGTGAGGTTTGACTGTTTAACAGTAACTTTTTTTTGTTTTGTTGGAAGAAACCAAAATGCTCTATCTCACATTGTAAGTTCCGTTTCACCTGAATGATCTATCAACATTTCCTCTCCTGATCTGAGAATAATTTTTGTATCAAATACATAGCTTCACGCTTGAAAATTCTTTGAAACAAATCTATATTTTCATGATATATCTGGCATTCACACGAATACTCTTTGTTCTTCTTGATATATTTCTACACGACTTCAGAGCGGAGCTTTTCCTGAAACTCTCAGTCCATCATATTTGAGAACGAGAAAATTTTGAGTAAATATTTTTGAAGTACTTGGTGTTTTTTCTACTTCTTTTTCCTCTTCAGAAAATAAAAGAGGTTCATCGAGCAAAGTAAGAGTTTTCTCATCTGAAATAAGTACAAAAAAATCTTGTGAAACAGATTGCTCTCATTCAGTGAAAGTAATAAGTTCTATATGATATTTCCCTACTCATTCTAACCAAAAAGCCTTTGGGTTTCTCTCCTGAGAAAATATTTCTCCATCTTTTTTCCAAATATAGCTTACATCTTCTCATCATTGAAGTATTTCAGCATCAAAGTTTACATAACATTTTTCTACTCACAAACATTCAAGTGTATTCCCAGAAAGTGTTTTTCCTTGACTCAATGCTCATTGAAGAATAATTGAACTTTCAAGATATCCGCTATGAGAAGATAGTTCTGAAATATTTTCAGATATTTCACCTGTTTCTTCTCATCTTTTCCAAGCGACTACTTCTTTTTGTATTGCTCCAATCTCATATTGAGAAGCTTCATTATATACAAAAAAATGGAATACTTTTCTATTAGATTCATTATCTTTTTCATATATCTGAAGAGAAAGTTCGTGAATCCCTTCTGGAAGTGTCACATATCCAGGATTACAACGAGTATGAGTTGTAGGACTTGATGGAATTCCCTTTCGAAACTTCCACAAACACATTTCATCTAGATGTCGCTTTTTATATTCTAGATTTATTTTACAATCTAGTTTTTGACAATAAAAATATTTTCCAGATCCATCAAGGCCACTTTGTACAATGATATTTGGCCTGAGAAGTGTGAGCTGATTTGTATAAGATTCAGTCTCATCATATATTACCTGATATTTCTCTTCAAAAATAACTTCTTTATTTGTTTTTTTCAAAATAGAAATATGTATAGAAGTTACTGTTTTTGGAAATACTATAGTGTTTGGATTGCATTTTTGCTCCTGTCATGTTTCAAAAGAGAGTCAAAAATCAATCATACACTCATAATCCTTTTCTGGGAATTCTGAAGTGAAACTCTCCTCAAAATTAAAATTTATCTTACACTCATCTTTACTCGTATCACAATAAAATATTTTCTCTTCCTCATCAAAATCTACATAACTTGGGCGTTGTAAGGAAATATTAAGTGTCAAAATTCAAGGTTCAATCACAGCCCCTGTTTCGGAATCATCTACAAAAAATAATGCTTCTCCTTTCGTAGAACTCGAATAAGTAACTGAATCTTCTAGAACATATTCTGGATTATACAGAAAGAGTTCTTCATTGCTGTTATTGAGAATAATTTTTGTTTCACTTCGAAAAAAAACTTTTTCTTCTTCTCTTAAAAATATTTCGTCTCAAAATATATACTGTTTTCCAGATGCATCTTCAAGAATATATCCAGAAAGAGTTTGTTCTACATCAGAAATATTTTTCAAACTTATATACTCAAGATTTGTATCATCTGTAGTATTTGGCATAAGTTCAATGATTTTAAACTCAGCGAAAACTCAGACACACCAAAAAATATATACTCCAAACATGAGAAGTATTCTTACAAAAAAAGTATGAATATTTATTTTTTTATTCATACTTTTTATATATACAAAATATACTCTTTTGCAAGTATTTTCTCTTTACTTAAAGAATTTTGTCCATATAAATCGAGTTAATACATTCAGTGCATTCGACATTTTCTGTCCTTTTGCAAGAGAATACTCAGTATACAGAATATCTACTGGAACCTCCTTGTGTTTCAAATGTTTTTGAGAAATAATATCAATAATTTCTGAAGCATGTCCCATACCATCTATCGTGATAATAATATCTTTGAGTGCTGATTTTTTCATATACCTGAAACCATTATGTGTGTCTGAAAGCTTTATATTACTGAGAAAAAAAGTAAAAAGTATCCCCATCTTTAAGAGTATTTTTTTCTTGAATGAAATATTTGTTGTACTTTCTTTTAAAAAACGTGATCCTAAAAATATATCTATCTGAGAATCTTCTTGTGCATATTTCTGAAATTTTGCTACATCCTGAATACTATGTTGTCCATCACTATCAAAAGTCACCACATACCCCTCTTTTCCTCCATACCTTCGGATATATTCAAATCAGGTCTCAAGAGCGGCACCTTGACCTCTATTTTTATAGTGATGCAATGCAAGAATAGTATCTCAAAATCACTCCAGAATGACTCGTGAATGATCCTTTGAACCATCATTTACTACGATAATATTTTTATATCCTGCCTCAAGAACCGTTTGAATTGTTTCTGCAATTACTTCTCATTCATTATATGCTGGGATAACAAAAATTTCTTGTTTTTCAGTAAATTGATACTTTGGAGCATTTTGAAGAGCTATCTCTCGTATAAGAACTGTTATATCTTCTTTATTTCCTTCAAGCTTTCTGAGAAGTAAAAGCACAAAATAAATCAAAAATATGATAGAAAGATATACGAGTAAATCAGCTCCTCGCTGGAGTCCAAATACCTCTCCCAATATTTTCAATGCCTGTGGAAATACTGTAAAGACCATAAGCCCCAGACCAATAGCCAAAAAAACTATAAAATGCAGAGCATTAAACTTTTCTCTTCTAGCTATATCAATCCCCAAGAGAAAAATGATGATTCCTGAAACAATAAAAAATATATCGAGTAGATTCATAGATACTTCTTATAAATATTCACTTGATATTAGGAAAAATATGGTTGAAGTAAAGATTTATTTTTGTATACTTATTTTTTATTTTTTTTACTTCATTACTCTATGAATAAAATTTATGAATGAATTAAAGATTGTTATTATAGAGTTTCCGCAAAAGGCATTATTAAAAATAATGAATGAAAAATTCTTTTCGTCCAAGAAGATACTGGTTTATGGGATATCCCTGGAGGGTGAGTAGATCATTGAGAAGAATTAAAAGAAGCTTTAAAACGAGAAATATACGAAGAAATGTGACTCGAAGTTATTACTATCAATGAAGAAATTTTCCATATAAGTCTTACTGAATCATCTGGAATATGAAGTCCTAAAAGACCTATATGTCTTATTTTTAGAGAAATCACTGTAAAAAATCTTGATTTCACTCCAAGTTCTGAGTGTCAGATTTGTTTTTGCAGTCCAAAAGAAGCATTAGAAAAACTAGACCTCTATTATCCAAATATCAAAGTAATACAAGAACTCATACAAAAAGAGGAAGCTTAAACTTCCTCTTTTTTTGTTTTTTCAAACATTTCTTCGATATCCTCACGAATCTGAGATACGAGTTGTAAATCTGTAATATCTGCAATTTTGAGATCTGGAAGTCCAGACTGTCGAACTCAGTAAACCTCACCAGGACCACGAATCTCTAGATCTATCTCTGAGAGTTCAAATCCATTATTGGTTTGTTCCATTGCCTTAAGTCGGTCTGTTGCTTGCCCTGATGTTGGGAAAAGATAACAGTATGACTGATATTGTCCCCGTCATACTCGACCTCTAAATTGGTGAAGCTGAGAAAGTCAAAAACGTTCTGCTCCCTCAATACACATAATACTTGCATTGGGAACATCCACTCAAACCTCCACAACGGATGTAGATGAAAGCACTTGAATTTTATTATCTTTGAAGTCTTTCATAATTTGCTCTTTTTCTTTGGGTTTCATCTTTCCATGCAGCAGTCCTACTTGAAACGGTGAAAATATATCTACTAAAGACTCATAGGTATTCACTGCATTCGCAAGATCTATTTTTTCTGATTCTTCCACGAGTGGTGATATCCAAAATACTTGTCTTCCTTTTTTGAGTTCTGATTCAACAAAAAGCTCGATTTGTCTTCGCTCTGCATCATTTTTTGCGACTTTTGTGTGGATTTCCTTTCTTCCTTTTGGATATTCTGAAATAATAGATAAGTCTTGATCTCCATAGAGTGTGAGAGCAAGAGTTCGAGGGATCGGAGTTGCTGTCATATTGAGATTATGAGGAATAAGTCCAGATTTATTCCCCCATCATTTTTCAAGTACCTCTCTCTGCCGTACTCCAAAACGATGTTGTTCATCTACTACCACAAAGCCAAGATTTGCAAAATACACATCTTCTTGTACAAGTGCATGTGTCCCAATAATCACATCTACATTTCCAGCTTTAAGATCTGATTTAATTGCTTTTTTCTGTGAGGCTGTCGTACTTCCCACAAGCAGATGAGAAGTTAAACCAAATTCTATAAGCATTTTTTCCATACTCGCAAAATGCTGACGAGCCAATATTTCTGTTGGAGCCATAACAGCTACTTGGATTTTTCATCCTGAATATTTTTTCCCGGGTGCAACCTCACTCTTGAATTCTCTCTCCTCGAGGAGAGAGAGGCTAAAAAGTCTTTGTTCTAATATATTATAAATATTTTCTACATCTTCTTTAAGGTCATCATTTTTAATTCGAACAATTTGTATGTTATGAGCTTGTATAAGTTCATCTCGTATATTGTCGTATTCTTTTCGATTTTTATGAATTTCTCAATCTAATTCAATAACTAACTTCTTTTCATCAGAATAAAAATCAGCAATATATCTTCCAATAGCATGCTGCCTGCGAAACTTAAGATTGTGAAACCTTCGGTTTCTTAGAAGTCACCATAACACTTCTTCTGTTTGTGTTTGAATATCTCTTAATTCTCTAGAAAGTTCTTTTACATAATCGGGAACCTGTTTGTATCATTGCCTTATACTGTAGTCCTCCTCTCCTCGAGGAGAGGAGATTCAGAGGTGAGGTCGTGTCTGTGAGGATAACTTCTCACTTTGTTTAATAGAATGAATAGTTGCAATAAGACTCACTATCGTCTTCCCTGTCCCCACATCCCCTTCAAGTAAACGTTGCATACTATGGGCTTTTTCCATATCTTTAAGTACTTGAAAAAGTGCTACTTTTTGTCCTCCTGTGAGATCAAACGGTATATGAGTAAATATTTCTTTTATGTATTCTGCATCGAGAGGAATAGCAAGAGATTTTCCTTGTGAATCATCAAAGCGTTTATGTTTACTCGCTATCGCAGTGAAGTTAATTTGATAGAGCTCCTCATAGGCAAGTCTGTATTTTGCAATATCTATATCGTGGGAATTTTTAGGGAAATGTATCTTATGAAAAGCCTCTTTTCTACTAATAAACTTATATTTTTGTAAAATGTTTTCTGGAAGATTTTCTTCAATTGCGCCTATATATTTTTCTAGGTTTCACATTTTGGACTCTATCCATGTTCCAGGAATATACTGAGCATCAGAATACACTGGAACAATAGCTCCTGAGTTTTTTGAGAGATCTGTTTCTGGGTCTGGTGAGTTAAACGTCACTTTTCCATAGTTGTATTTTACCTTTCCAGAAAGGAGTATTTTTTTTCATTTATAGACTCCAAGTTGACTCGCAAGATATTTTCTATTAAACCAAACAGCTTCAGCCAGAAAGCCATTTTTATCCTCTATGATTGCTTTTGTAAGGAGCTTATTTCCACCGGTACGAGTAGTTTCGAGAGATACTAATGTAACCAAAATCGTATTTTTTTCTTGGAGATTGATAAGCGAAAAAGTATCAAGAACTTGAGTCCTATCCTCATAATCTCGCGGGAAAAATCGCAACATATCCCATACTGTTACAATCCCAGCTTTTTCCAAAGCCTTAATATAGTTCTCCGTTGTGCGGAGCAAAGATTTAGTAAGTTTATCTTGAAGCATAATCGCTGTATTGAAGAAAATATTTCTTTCACCTTTTCTAAATAGTATTGAATATTTCCCTAAAATATATAGACTATGATGAGAATTATAGCGAGAAAATCAAGTATTATTCTCGATAACTGTAAAATAGATATTATTTAATAATAATTCTTATGAAAAAAATCACTATTTTTCTCAGTATATTTGTATTACTTCCCTTAACAGCTTGTAGTAATATCACAGATCCTATCATATCTGAAGATACAAAACTCCAAACCTGTCCTGATGAAATGATAGACAATCAAATGCCGAGAGTAGTTTTTGATGATGCATCATTAGCAAATGCAAATAATACCAAATACTATATCCTCGATGGAGAAAGAAGAGAACTGAGTGAGTTTGATGAAGATTGGGTAAAAGAAAACTGTAAAGTAAAAATTCAAACCGTATACTAAATCTATAGATATTTTAATGATTACCTTTATAAGTTTTTTAAAAGAATGATAGTAAGTTTATTTAAAGTCTTAAAAATGCTAAAGATATATTTTTTATTAGTAGTATTTAGTATCGTACTTATATCATGTTCAAATAATGATACTTGGCAATGAACTTTTTATCCTAACTGATGTTTAAATTGTAATGAAAATACTCAATATAGTCCTGTATTTGATAATTATAGTTCGTGTAAACAATGGGTTCTCAACAAAGCTTCAAATAGAGATTTATATAGTTGCGATAAAAATTGTACAACTCCAAATGGTTTTTGAATAAGACAATGTGAAGAAATAGTTAGAAACTGGAAACCCGTACTTGAGAGTGTAATTTTTGAAGAATACGAATGAAACTAAGAATCTATTACAATATCTATCCCTGAAAAACAGAGGATGAATTAAAATATTTTTCTATTGATACTAAATGAAAATTAGGAAAATTTTTTGATGCTGATTATGATATGAATTGAAATATAATTCTGCACAATGGAGAAGAAGACTTTATATGACCAACTATTGAAACAAGAGAATTTAATTGTAAATATGATAATACATATTTATATGAGTTTAGAAGAAATAGATTAAACTATAAAATAACATTTTATCACATGCATGAAAATGATAATTGATACTTACCTCAAATTGATTGATATACCTATCTCAATCTTATTCAAAGACAAAAAATCGAATATATATTTTGACGTCATTGGATACAAAAACCTGAAAATATTAAATGGCTGTTTTCTATTCCCGTTTCTATTATTACAACTTTATTGACTCTATATTTTACGAGTCTTTACAAATAACCTTTCAAGCTTGCTTTTTATGTCTTTTTTTATACTATTCACGACATAATTTTTAGCTTGCATACTATGCAAAAACTCTTAGAAAAATACCATATAGAACTCTCTCCAGAGGAACTTGAAAAATTTCAAAAATTTCTTGAGATTTTCATGGAAAAAAATTCACAAATTAACCTTTCAGCTATTCGAGATAAAGATGAAATTATAGAAAAACATTTTATAGATAGTTTGATGCTTGGAGCATTTTATGATATTGAGGGAAAAGTTGCAGACCTGGGAACTGGTGGAGGTTTTCCTGGAATTCCTCTCGCTATTGTGAGTCCTGATACTGAGTTTACACTGATTGACTCGGTTGCAAAAAAACTGAAATGTATTGATAGTTTTGTGGATGAACTCTGACTGCTTAATGTCGATACGCTTTGCTGAAGAGCTGAGGAAATAGGACAAGATACAGATCATAGAGAAAGTTTTGATCTTGTCGTCTCTCGTGCAACTGCCTATTTTCCAACTCTTCTGGAATACACACTCCCTCTTCTCAAAGTATGATGAGTATTTGCAGCATATAAACTCACTGATAAAGAAGAACTCTCTTCTACAAAAAAAGCATTATCTCGACTCGGAGGAAAAATCATGAAAGTAAAAAATTATGATATCGCAGAACAAGAAAGAAGTATTGTTTTTATAGAAAAAATAAGTACAACTCCTTCAAAATATCCTCGAAAAGTAGGAATACCTCTTAAAGAACCAATAAAATAATGATCTACATACTCCCAACTGATACCTGTTATGGAATAGCTTGTGCTCTCGATGATAAAGCCAGTTATGAAAAAATATATAAAATCAAAAAACGAAACCATGGAAAAGCGCTTGCCATCATGGTAGAGAGTTTTAAATGGCTTCGAGAAAATACAGAGCTCACAGATGAACAAGTAGATTTTTTGGAGACCTATGAAAAACCTTTTACGATACTCACTGATTCTCGTCCTGTACGACTCTTTTTAGAATTTCAAGATGAAAATGAAGAATACTTCATTAATAAAGATGTGTATGAGTATATCTCCTTTCGTGTTGCTTCAAATGATATAGAAGAAAAGATTATATCTAAAGTAGGTCCTATTTGGCTTACAAGTGCAAATCTCTCTGGTACCTGAGAAACCTATAATATTGAAAAAATTAAGGAAGACTTTGCATACTATCTCGAAAAAGAACTCGTGAAAATTCTTGGAAAATACTCTCTTGACGAAACTACTCCTCCATCAGATGTATTTCGATTTATTGGAGAAAGTGTAGAGCTTGAATACCTCAGAAAAAATTAAGCATTAACTCTGTTGAAGTTCTGCCATAAGTGGAATTGCTACAATCCCAATTTCTGAAAGTTTTTGAGCAATATCAATATCTGGATTGGGATATGAATGGAGAAAATAATTATAAAAATCCATAAATTCTCTTGGAGCTTGTTCTTTTAACTTCCAAGAAGAATACAAATTCATCGCATTATTTATATCTTCTCCCGTAAGTATAAATCCATCAAGATATTCCAAAAGAGGCTGAAACATATCTAAAAATTCTCAAAATCATTCTCTGTCTACCACATCATATCATGAATCGTAGAGGTATTGTTCATAAAGTCACATATCTTGTTCTGCTGACTGAGTGGGAGATGCTGATGCAATAAGAATAGCAAATACAAGGACAGAAAACCTTTTTTTTACTCTCCGAAAAACTTTTACTCTTGCTTCTCTATCAATACTCTCGTAGAGTCTTTGGAAATTATGAGCATTACTTCATAACATATGAACCATATACCTTAGAATAAGACAATAAGCTTGTAGTTTACTCTACATATTTTATAGAAATATTCAAGAAAAAATCTCCCTTCTGGGAGATTTTTTCTTATGCATTTGCAATATGATCATTTACATAAGCTCTAAAAGCATGTCCGTCTATTGCACCATCAGACCTTCTTGAATACCGAGATATCGCTGGATTTGCATTCGCAACAGTCTGGGCAGAAAGATTATTTGATGCAAATACCCAGTCTGGTGATCTCCCAAGTGATATCGGAAAGAATGTAACTCTATACAGATCTTCGACTGAGTTGAGTCTTCCAGCATATGGTCTAAAATAAGCTAATACATAATCCAGTTGCTGTATCCCTGACATACGATGAAGTGCCTGTGTGGTTGTTCCAAGACTCCTTGCTGTAGCAGGCATAAATTGTATGAGTCCTGTCGCTCCACCATTATTATTTACTGCTTGAGGGTTAATACCACTCTCTGCTCTCATCACGATCAGCATATGATCAGGATTCACTCCAAGTTGTTCACATATTCTGTTCAGTTTTGCAAGAAATGCCGGATCACGAGCCAGTGCTTCATTTGATCTTGCTTCAAATTCTCCAGTTGATGCCATATATTCCTCTAGAGCATCTTGAAAATTTTCATGAGGTGGTTTCACTCGTATTTGATTCGTTTCACTGTCAAACTCTATTGCATCTGCAAGATTTTCTTCTATATATCTCTGGAGTAGATTTCTATCAATATCCATAATAAATGGTATATCTATTGTGTTTCATTCAGAGGTAAAAACATTTTCATACATCCATGAATCTATTTGTTCTCTTCGAAATTCTTCTATACGCGCGGTGTTTGCATTTTCAAAATCTTCAGGGCTTTCTGTTTCAGGATCAAACTCCCTCTTTTCTACTATTTCGATTCTATACCCATCATGAATCGCAAGATAGCGTCCATCTGGAGAATAATACCCTGGACGTGGACTGTGACCTCGAGTTCCTTCTATTCCATTTATTTTTACTTTATATATTTGTGAAATATCAAGTATATCCCCTGCACCAATAGCTCTATCTACACTATAATTTCCACCAAAATTTACAAGAAAAATATCTCAGACTTCCATAGCATCCTTTCTTGCTCTTCCTTCTGAATTTATAAGAAAAAGACTTGCAAGATCTATCCCAACTGATTCCAACAGATAGATATCATTTGCTGATATATGTTCAAGTCCACCAGCTGTCTCTATAATTTGAGTGAGAAACGCTTGCTGATCAGAGGAAAGTCATTCTATACTCTGTATCATATTTGTAAGCTCACTAGAAGCTTCAGTAAAAAGTGCTGCTCTCTCATCTTCACTCATTGCTACATCAGCCTGGATTGTTTCATTCATTAAATCTTGAAGAGCAATAGTCGTTTCTCCTTGTACTTCAAGTAATTCTAGACGTAATTCTTCTCCACTGAGTTCACGGAGTTGTCCTTGTAAGAGACTTATACGACCTATAAGTCTTCTAAAATCTGATTCAGGATTTGCTAACTCTTCCTCTGTGAGATCCTCTACACTATTTAAAATACGGAAAAATCCTTGTTCTAGAATAGTGAGATGTGTTTCTGTAATTTCTCTCACATTTATTACAGCTGAGATTTCAGCTTGGATTTGTTGTAACTCTATAACTCTTTCTCTTTGTTGTGGAGTTAAATGTTCATAGGTCTCACCCATTTCAGACTCACTCTCTGCGCGCGTTGGTCCAACAGGAGACTCTAACAAACAGCTGAAAGTAAGAGATTTACACTGAGCTGTAATATGATTGAAAAAATACATAATTTATATATAAAAAATAATACTCTTAAAGAGTATCATTTTTTTGAATTTTATGCAAAAATCTAAGTCATAGAAGTTGGCATATATATTTCGTACGTTCCAGCTGCAAAACCTGGATTACTTCCTCCTGGGCTTCTCGCTACTTGACCAAAATAATATCATCTATTTTGCCCAAGTGCTATTTCTACATGCCCATAATTTTGACGTGGAACAGATCAACCTGTTCATCTATTATATGAAATAATAGCACCAGCTGGGGCTTCCTGAGGAGTACAGTTTAATTTTTGAAATTGATTTGGTCTCGATCTACATATTTCTGCCCACGCATATCCATGTCTTCCAGAGGTTGGGAGTCATCTTATACCAAACGCATCAAGTGCAGCTCAAACATTTGCCCCACAATAGAATGGTTGACCATTATATACTGGATATCCACTTGATTGAAGCCATTGTGCAAGTTGTGCTCATGTATTTCCATATCTTTCAACATCTTGTGGAGAAATACCTATACCTGAAGTATAAGAAGTAACATTTTCTCAATTCAACCCTGCAAACTCTGCTCAATTTTCTCCATTAAATAATTCCAAAATAGTTGCTAATATGAGTCCTATGAGTCAGGAAGATCGTAATCATTCTAAATCAAGTGCTTGGCTTGGCCCTACTCTTTCTGCTAAATCTGTTATACGGTTTTCAATATCTGGAGATCTTCATTCTACTCATACTCATGGTAATGCATCACTTAAAACTCTTAAAGTTCAAGTATCCAATGTTCACAAACCTCTTTCTAGTGCAGCTAATTGTACATCTCTCTCAGTTTCTGGAACTCAAGCTAATTGAGTGTCAATTGCTTCTCTTTGAGTTCTCACATCTTCAGTAGAACGCAGTGTTCAAATTTGAATTGTTTCTGATTCTCTCACAAAGAGTCTTCTTGCAGGAGTATTACTTGAAGCTTCACTATAAAATTCTCATAAAAGTCCTCGTCTCGTATACTCAACTCCGTCTACTACAAGAGAAGAAACAGTTTCAGGAAATATTTGACCTGCTGTAAGTCGTTCTAAATCTCTATTATGGATTCACTGATAGGTAAAAGTCATCTCAAGATCTTGGCCAGCTGAAAGATTTTGAATATCTACATTTCATCGAACAAAGTATGGAAGTCTTTCTCATTGAGGTATTTGTGAAATAAAATCCGTATCTGATAGCGTTCCAAGTGCATCCATATTTTCAAAACCTCTCTCATCAATAAGAGACATAAGTTGTTGGAGTCTTTCAACTCTTTGTTGTAGAAGAGTTTGTTCATTCGTGTCATCAGATTCAGCAATCTGATCTCATAAATCTTGAATCCATAAATGTATCTGTCGAGTTCAAAATTCTCTGATAAGAGCCTGAAGTTCTGCATCACTCATTTGAGTATCACTCTCAAGTGTTTGTAAAAATGCTTCTCTTCCTTCATTTGTCATGCGAAAATCAATATCTTCTTGTGATTCTCAAGATACAATTGCTTCTCTTACTTCTTCAACTTCTTGAGTAAACTCGGCAAGACGAAATCGTATGATATGATCTACATGTTGTTGTTCTTGAGTAAGAAGCCTATATTCTTCTAAAATTCTTCTATACATATCTCTGAGTTGTGTAAACTCAGGATCTTGTGGATCAAGATTTGGATTATTTTCAAGATTTCATCAAATAATCCTGAGTCTTTGTCATAAAATTTGTTCTGAAGCTTGTATTCACTCTAATGCATCTTTAATTTCATCAAGTGTATCAAGTTGAGCTTGTCTCTCTACTGATACTCTTTGAGCAGGAGCGGCTTGAGTCTCATCATCTCCTCCTCCACCTGGACCTTCAGGTGAAACATCATATGAAGCAAGAGACATCAAAAACTGTGAGCGAAGTTGTTCTAAAAAATACATATAAATATGTAAAAAAATAATACCCTTATAGGATATCATTTTTTTATTTTTTATGCAAAATTATGATGTGAGAGAACCTCACCCAGTACTTTTTCATTGATGAGCACGTAATGTAGCAAGGATTGGCAATACACCTACTCTTCCATCTCGTGCATTTCGATCAAACTCTCCATCTCTCACAAACATTCCTCATTGCCCTTCATACGCTTCCGTTCAGGCTAATACATATGGACTATGGAGTCATCTTTGATTATATCCCATCCCATTATATCTTTCTGCAAACTCTGCTTGTCCTGCAACATCATCTTCTGAAGGTCTTCCATATTGATAGTTATTTTGAGTGAGCGCATGTCTTGCAGCTGTTCCCCAATCATGAAATAATAATCATCTTGGCACCAAAGTAGTAGTTCTCCCAAGTGGTTCCCCATTATGTAAATAAGTTGAAAAATTGAAACTTGATTCCCTATAATGAATACCAGCGATAAGCTCCCATGGAACTCATGTAGCTGCTGCAACTTCTTCATATCTGGATTGATTTACAAGTGCTTGTTGAACTGCTTGGTCAACTAAATGCATTTTTTCTGGAACTACTTGTATATCTCATGATTCTAATAGTGCCAAAATCTCTGGACTTGGAGTATAGTTTGCAGGTGGTCAAGATACTCCGTTTCTTCTTCCATAGGATACAGTCCCTGTTTCACCATTCATAAGTCTTCCTCCACTGTTATACGGAGCTGCTGTAAACACAGATGCACCCGTACTATCATCTAGATTGATAGTTCCATCTTCATTAAATACAAATCATAAAGCTTCTGCTGCTTCTCGCGTCATAGGTACGTGAATCTTTCCATCTTCTCATCGAAATCTCTCCATCAATGTATCAAACTCAGCTTGATTTGTTGGCATTTCTAAACCATGCTCTGTAACTAAATTTTGGAGTCTTCACATTTGAGTTGCGAACTCAGCCATATCAGCTCCAAAAGTTTCTGGGTTAAATTCTGAGTTACGTGTTCAATTAAATTGATATAACTGCTCCAATAATTCTGGACTTACACCATTCTCAGAAGAAAATTGATCAAAAAGTCATTCCCTTACACTTTGTATTTGTTCTTCATTCAATATTCTTACCTCTCATGGTCTTTCACCTCTTTGCAATACAATAGCAGCATTAATTGCAGCTTCATCTGTAATATCACCTCATTGAGATCTTATCATAGCCTCTACTGAAAGTCTCTCGGCATCATTTGCTGGAACTACTGCTAAAATAGCTTCTGGATTTCCACTTCCATATCTATCTGTATTAGCAATTTCCTCAGCTGCGGATCTTCGAGCAATTCTCTCACTTCTTGCTCTCTCTGTTTCTAAGCGAGTCGTCATTTCTGCTGTAGTTTCTTGTGACCTATCAGCCATTTCTCTCACTCTCTCTTCTTCAGGTGCTTCATTAGCTCTTGCCTCTGCTTCTCTTGCACGTTCGGCTGCAGCATCTGGAGTCCAACCTGGTGTTCAAGGTCATTCTTGAAATAAACAATATATTCCTGATAAAAATTGTTGTGAAAATTGTTGTAAAAAATACATATTGAAGTTATAAAAAGTAATTAAGCTACAGGTCTTTCACTCGGAGTTCTCTCAGGTGCTGCTTCTCGTGTTGCACCAAGTGCTTGTTCTGATTGAAATCCATATCCTCCTCCAGCACTATTCACAGCATTTCCAAGTCGTATCATAAATTCTTGACTTGCTCCAACACAGCCCCAAGTATTTGTTCCTGGATATCTTCACTCTCTTACTCCATGCCACCATCTTCCTCCTCTTTCTTGTCATTCTGGAGAACGTATACATGCTCACAATATTGATTGTGATGGAGGACTTGCTGGTTGTCAAACTCACGCAACTGTTGCTCCATTAAAATGCTGCACTCTTCCCGTTTGAGTTCTTCTATCTCCTGTACCACCAGAACCAGGGTCATGATCTGCAACCACATTTGGTCCGTATCCATTTCTTCCGATAGAGATTGGTGCTTCCTCTACTCTTGTTGGTTGTCAAGGATAGGATACAATAGCAGCTAAACCTGGCATTGTAGAAATAGCCATAGGGAGATTTGGGTTAATTTCTCACTCTGTATTTGCAAATTCAATCGCTATATCATGCCATTGAGATGGAAATCGAGCTTCTATAATTTCTTTATTTGCTTCTATTTGTTGAGGACTTCCTCGAAGGTTTGCAACTTGAGATTCTGTGAGTTCACTTCAGCCAGGAAATACCGTTAAAGTATCATATGTGATATCTACTGCTTCAGGAGAAACTGAATTCGGAATACCAGCAAATACTTCCCCATTAGCAGATGAAGGACCACCTGGAGGACCTACTACCGTCCCATTTGGCATTTCTGTATATCCTGGGGTAGTTGGATCTATACGGAATCCCCCTGCTGGATCTTCTTGTACATTTATTCCTAAACCTCTTGCAGTATCAGGATCGATAGCTGGTGGTACATCATCTGTTTGCATCAGATAATCATAGAGAGCAAGAAATGCCTGTTCATTTTCTGGAGCAGGAATCCCTCTTTCTTCCATCACTGCTTGTATTTCTGATATTGACTGAGCCATAGCTCTTAGGTTCTCAGCTGTTTCTTCTGCAGACCATGTTTGTGCTCATTCAAATCAAAGAGCTCTGAGTGTCCTCATCGTTTCTGGGTCTACTCCAGTTTCAGCTGCTATTTCTGTAATTAAGGCTGATTCTATTATTTCTCGCTCTCAATCTGTGATAGTATTTGTATCAAGAGCTGCTAAACGACTTGCTAGTATATGCTCTCTTATTTGTATATCTGTTATTTCTTCACCTCCACCCGCTTCCATAGTAAGCGTAGCTCTTGCAGTTTCTCTTTCTCATTCAGAAGATATAAGATATTCTGAGACTTCTAAATCTGCTGGAACTTCAAAAGGTCTTTCAACCTCTCTCCCTTCTGCTTCAGTGACAGTTGCATCCATTCTTTCTCATAGTTGACTTGTTGCCTCTAGCATCCTCCTAAGTTCTGTTTGTGGGTCTTCTCATGAAGGATCAGGAACATCAGGTCAAACTTCTGGCCCTTCAGCATTTCTCAGAGCTGGGTCAATATCTACCTGAAAAGCAAATATACTGAAGAAAAATTGTTTTTTAATGTGTTGTAAAAAGTACATAGATAAAATATAAAAAGATAAAGTGTTTAAAATATATTAGGCTCCTCGCCTTTCAACTGCTCCACTCGTATTTATTCTGAGCGGATGTACAAATTGTCCTGCTTGAGAATAATCTGCATAATCTGGTCCATGTACGGTAGAATATCCTTGCCAAGAACTTCCACTCTGTATATCTCGAATTCCCCCATTCAGTCCTGGTTGCCTTCCTGGTTCAAAAGCCCATATTTTTGTAAGTCCTCCTACAAGAACACCACCTTGACTGCTAATAGTTTGTTCTATATAAGCTCTCTGAGTCGCTGTATTTTGTCTTTGTATTTGAAGACTGACTTGATTATTCTGAGGTTCCATCCTTCCTCTTACCTGAGCTTGCTCTCTTGCAGCATCTGTTTGAGCTCGAGTAGGAAGTTGCAGACTATGTCACTGAGCATAAGCTACAGCTTCATTGCTACTTACTCCATCTCCATTTACATCTGGTGCATATGTTGGATTTGAAATAAATTCTAAACTCCCACCTGCCATCGCAATAGGAAACATTTGAAGAGGTTGTGCATTTTCTGCCATTATTTTATCTATTTGCTCCTTATCTTCTATAGATAGCTGCTCATATACTTCTGCGAGTCGTTGTGTTCCTAGTGTCTCTTCACGAACCATAAACTCTCACTGCCTATTTCATGGATTTTCATCTACTTCTCATGCGGGTCCATCATAGTTAGGAAAAGCCTCACTTCCTCCTGGAGGTGGAGAATATACATCTCATCCGCGAGAGTATGTTCCATCTGGAAGAACCTGTACTGGATCTCCTCATTCAGTAGTAGTTCGAAGTCAGGGAGTTGTAGGATCAATCTGATATCCTCCTCTCCCATCTGCTATAACATCATCTCGAGATTCTCTCTCAGGAGCAGACATTGGATCAACGCTTCTTAATTCATGTAATCTCATAAATTCTTCTGCACTGAGTTTTGAAATATCTACTCATTCTTCTTCTGCAAGTCGTTGTGCTTGCTCTGCAAGTTGTGTATAATTTTCTACGATATCTCACTCTTCCCATGATTGAGCTCCGTCAAAATCCATAGCTCGTAAATCTATAAGAAGCTCTGGATTGATTCATTGTTCTTGCGCAAAATCTCGAATATATGTACCTTCCAAGATTCTTCTCGGTCCATGTTCTGTACCATCATGAGGGATTTCTGTTGCCTCGATTACTTCGAGTCGAGTTTCAAAAAGAGTTTGTCTCTCTTCAGCACTTAACTCAGGAGTTTCTCACTGTACAAACTCTCTCCCTAATACAGTTGTCATCTCACTTTGTGTTGGAATCAATCGTTCTTCAAATCTTTGTCTTTCAGCCTGTGCAATAGTAACATCAAGTTCGTGGTATTCTCTGCTTCAGCTTCTAAATCTCTCTCATAGCATCTGACTTACGTCACTGAGCTCTCATAAGATATCTCTTTCACTTGGAGATCAAATTTCTGGTTGGATGCGAGGTCATAGAAGTTCCTCTTGCGTTGTATCTCCTCCTTCTGGTCCTACAGATAAAAATACTGTTCCACAGAATTGAATTCTTATTTGTTGTATAAAATACATATCTATGTATTAAAAATAATATCTCTTTAAAAATATCATATTTTGAATACATCCTCCACTTATTACTATTGCATATTTATATTTTGTATTTCTTGTTGAGTTTCTGTATAGCAGTTTTGTCTCAGAGAATTATGAAGACTATGAAATATAGTTTGGTAGAGAGACGTTCTTGTTTGTTCTCATACTATTCCATCATCAGGAAGAGAAAACTCTCTCTGAAATGCGCGTACCGCACTATAGGTTTTTGGTCAAAATACTCAAAAATATCTCAATTCAGAAATCCTTTCACAATCTCTCTCTTCAGGAGAGATATCACAATAATTTCAAATAAAGTCACTCATTTCTAAACATCATAAAACTACGAGTATTCTTTGAAGTTTTTCTATGAAATATGCTTGTACATCTAAACTATGAAGCTGTAAAAAATAATCATCCCTAGAAAATGAAATATTTTCTTCTCATAGATCATAATATCTTGAAAAAAAATCTGAATCTCTAAAAGATTCATAGCCCTCAAAAAATGGAAGTTCAATTCCATTTACTTGATCTTGAGTTATAGAAAAATTTCTAATTTCTTCTCTTGTTAAAATTCTTCTTGAATTTTCTCACTCAAAACTACATTCTCCCTCTTCTCACATATAAAGGCTAATACATAAATAATTCATTGTATTCTATCATATAGCAAAGAAGAAACACAAATATTTTTCTTCTTTTCAAAAAATAGATATACTCTTTTTATATACTCTTTATAATCTCTATGCAAATTAGTATTGATATATTTTTTGTTCTCCTCTCTCTTTGCGCTATTTTACTTTGTGCGATTTTTATTACGGTGATTGTTTTACTCATAAAACAATCAAAGAAGTGACATACGGGAGAAGTACAACTCATCCAAGATCAACTTATACATCTCACAAGGACTTTAGACTTTAAGCTCTCTGAAAGTAATAAAACTCTTACTGACAATATGAGTAAAACCTTTGCAAGCAGTTCAAAAATCTCAGAAGACTCCAATAAACGTATCGAAGAAATCACTAAAAAACTCACCGAACTTGGAGAAACAAATAAACAGATTCAAGACATAGGAGCACAACTGAGAGGTCTCGAAAATGTTCTCAAAAATCCAAAACAACGCGGAAATCTCTGAGAATACTTTCTCAAAGAACTCCTCGAAAATGTGTTTTCGAGAGAACAATATAAACTCCAATTTGGACTCTCTACAGGTATTGTGGATGCTGCTCTTTTTCTTGGTGGAAAAGTGATTCCCATAGATGCAAAATTTCCTCATGAAAATTATGAACGACTCGTAGTAAGTGAAGATGAATTTTCTATCAAAAAATATTCAGGGGAACTCAAAAAGGATATTAAAAATAGAATAGACGAAGTTGCAAAATATATTCTTCCTGAAGAAGAAACGACTGATTTTGCTTTTATGCTGATTCCAGCAGAATGAATGTATTATGATATGTTTATCAATAAACTCTGAGATATTTCTCCAAGTAAGCTTATAGAATATGGTTTTTCAAAAAAAGTTATTATTTGTTCTCCAAGTTGATTTTATGCCTATCTCCAAACTGTATTACAAGGTATGAAATCTCTACAAATTGAGAAGCAAGCAAAAGAAATTCAGAAATATGTCCTCAAACTTCAAAAAGATTTGCATCAATATGAAGAAATATTTTGAAAACTTTGAAACTCACTTTCAACAACGGTAAATCACTATAATACAAGTAAAAAACGTCTTGAAATAATAGATAAAGATATCTTTAAGATTTCACCTGAAGCACAAGATTCTACAAATACTTTACTTGATATTGACATCCCAAACAACACAAGATAAAAGCATCTTTTTGAGAGTGGTCAATCGATTCTTTGTATTTCCTCTTACTTCCCTCTTACTTTTGATTAATATAGTACTTGTGTAAAATAATATTTTACCTTTATATTTCTAACTTTTTGTTATGAAAAAATTACTTTCACTCATAGTGACGCTTATGCTCCTTGGAGTGGTTGCACCTCTTGCATCTACAGTTAACGCAAGCGAGGACGATGATGATAATAGTTCAAGTGTAGAAACATCTGATTCAGATGATGAATACGAAGATAAAGATGATTACGAGACTAGTACATCTTCAGATGATGATGATACGAGCACATCTTCAGATGATGATGATTCTATAAAGCCGTATCCTGGAAATCCAAACAGACCCTACCCTGGAAGCACATCAACGTACAAACCAAGGCCAAATGGTCAAGAAATGAAAGAAATGAAAATGGAAATGAAAGAAGGGATTCGTATGAATAGAGATGAAGCAAAAAATAACAGAGAAGATTTCCGAATGGAATATAAAGATGATATCAAAGCAGCAAGAGCTGAACTCACTGATGATCAAAAAGCAGAGCTAAAAGCGCTCAGAGAGAATTTTGAATCTGAAATGGATACTCTTAAAGAATCATTTAAAGCTGCAAGAACGGAGGAAGCAAGAAAAGAAATACAAGAACAAATGAAAACACTTG
>Ga0102810_1000133_pt1 | contig 23723 bp, 18 predicted proteins | sample ColrivemetaGS573_FD_84506 | JGI IMG/M metagenome (GOLD analysis project Ga0102810, IMG submission 84506) | Estuarine microbial communities from the Columbia River estuary - Ebb tide ETM metaG S.573 | ecosystem: Environmental > Aquatic > Marine > Intertidal zone > Estuary | place: USA: Columbia...
CACATATATGAGTAAAGAAAAGGCACTTGATGTACTAAAAACGTATTGGGGCTACCCCGGGTTTCGTGGATTGCAAGCCGATATCATTGCGCAAATCTTAAGCGGCCATGATACTATAGGACTGCTACCTACAGGTGGCGGAAAATCTATATGTTATCAAGTTTCAGGTTTAGTACTACCGGGTGTTACTCTTGTTATTAGTCCGTTAGTAGCTCTAATGAGTGACCAACAAAAAGGTCTTGAGGACCGTGGAATTAAAAGCTATCATTTTAAAGGTTCTTACACTCCACGTAAACTAGACGAAGCTTTTAGAAACATACGGTTTGGCCAGTATAAGTTTGCTTTTGTTGCTCCCGAGCGACTGAACAGTGAATTGTTCCAGGAATACATAAAGCATGCAGATATTGGCTTAATAGCTATAGATGAAGCTCATTGTATTTCGCAATGGGGTTTCGACTTTCGACCATCGTACCTAAACGTAAATATTCTTAGAACATTGAAGCCTGATGTTCCCGTTCTAGCCTTAACTGCATCAGCGACTCCTAAAGTAAAAAAAGATTTAGCCGAGGCTTTACTTATACCGAATGCAAAGGTGTTTGAAGACTCTATTCGAAGAGCTAATCTTAATCTGCACATAAAATTCACTCCTAATAAAGAGCGACAACTGTTTCGACTACTCGCGCGTTTAGAGGGTACAGGTATTATTTACGCTAAAACTAGACGAAGTTGCGAATCTTTAGCAGAACTACTTAAGAACAATGGTCAGTCCGCAGACTACTATCATGCTGGTTTATTACCAGACGAAAAAGAACAGCTACAAAATGACTGGCTTTCGAATCACCTTAGAATGATAGTTAGTACCACGGCTTTCGGCATGGGTATCGATAAAAGCGATGTCAACTGGGTTGTGCATTGGGACGTACCCGATACTTTAGAAGGATACTACCAAGAAGTTGGCAGAGGTGGTCGCGGAGGTCAAGAAGCTTTGGCGTACCTACTTTTTCATCAGCAAGATGTAGCAAGGTTACAGAAACAAATAACGGATTTACCGAATCCCGTGAATGCTCTGGAGTTCTACAATCGATTTTGTAGTAGGTTTCAAATTGCGGTAGGTACAGGTGAGGACACTACTTATCCCTTTAGTATTGTTGCTATGGCAAATGATTTTAGAATGAGTGTACCTGAGGCCTTATCCTACATAAAATTACTTCAACATAGAGGCTATTGGCAATTTCAAGAAAGTAGTCAAGTTTGGCCGGCCTTAGAGTTTACTAGCAAACCCCTGCAATGGGAAAAATTAGAACGACAAGAGGGAGAACTGCTCATACAACTACTGCGCTTATATCCGCACGCCATACACCAACCCGCTCGTATTCATCTCAAGAAATGTGCGGCTATCGCTATGCTTACCCCTGAGCAGTTTGAACGGAGGCTTTCATACTTCGAAGAGAAAGGTCTTATAAAGTACCTCCCCGAAACATCCGGTAGTTCTATCACCCTTATGGATCCTAGGCCCCATAAGAAGCACCTGCATTTTCCAAAATCATTTTTAGACAGTTGGCTTCAAAGTAAGGTTGAAAGAGCTCAAGCCATGCTGTCATTATTGGAAAGCGAAGAATGCATCTTTATTGAATTATCAAAGTACTTTGGCCAGGATACTCATGTGCAACCTTGCGGGAAATGCAGTAGGTGTTTACATGACCATTATCCCGATGAGCACAAAGTAAAACAGCTCCTTTCCAAAGGGAATACAATTGACGATATTTGGTTTGATTTAAATTGTTCAGTAGATGAGCTTAGAAGATTTGGATAAAAGCGTAATATATATGGGAACGCCGGAGTTCGCGGTAGCTCCTTTGAAGGCATTGATTCAAGCCAACATCTCTGTAGTTGCTGTGGTCACTGTGGCGGATAAACCGGCCGGGCGTGGTAGGAAACTGAATGAGAGTGCCGTGAAGAAAGCGGCGAATGACTTTGGTATTCCTGTACTTCAACCAACATCGCTAAAGGATACAGCGTTCCTCGCTGAATTGGCTGCTTTTAATGCGGATCTATTTATAGTAGTCGCATTCAGGATGCTACCGGAAGCGGTTTGGAATATGCCTCCGTTTGGTACGTTTAATCTTCATGGTTCATTGCTACCTGCGTACAGAGGGGCTGCGCCTATTAATTGGGCCATCATTAACGGAGATACAAAAACCGGTGTAACCACCTTTTTTCTAGATAAGGATATAGATACTGGTTCTATCATCCGACAATCAGATATACATATAGAAGACAAATGGACTGCAGGGGAACTTCATGATGCAATGATGCCTTTAGGAGCCGACTTAGTGGTGGATACGGTTCATTCAATTTTTAAGGGACAATGTACACTTCAATCCCAAAGCAGTGAACTTGCCACACACGCTCCCAAATTAAATAGGGAAAACTGTCGTCTAGACTTTACCAAATCTCCAAGTCAAATCATAAGTCAAATTAAAGGTTTGAGTCCGTTTCCGGGTGCCTATTTTGGAGATTATAAATTCATTAATGCCGCAGTATGTGCAGCCGAAATAAGCAGTATTAATCCAGTATTATTTCGATTAAAGGGCGGTTTATTCCTTAAATATTCCAAAGGAAATATCGAAATCACGTCTATTAAAGCTGCTGGAAAGCGCCAAATGTCAGGAAAAGACTTTGCTAATGGCATGCAAATAGATGAATTACCGCTGATTTAATAAGTTTTTAATCTCAGTTTTTTAGCTGATTGTGAATAATTTCGCTTAGTTATTAACTTTTTTTGGCTGAAGGCCCGAAAACACTTGCATAGAAGCAATTTTCGGCTATATTTGATAAGCATTCGTATTAATAACAACTAAAAACTAATTGCAATGAACAAAGCACAATTGATCGACGCAATGGCAGCAGACGCTGGCATCTCTAAAGCACAAGCTAAATCAGCTTTGGATTCTTTTACTGGTAACGTAGGTTCTACACTAGCAGGCGGTGGCCGTGTATCTCTAGTAGGTTTCGGTTCTTTCTCTGTATCTGCACGTGCAGCTCGTGATGGTCGTAACCCACAAACTGGTGCAGTAATCAAAATCGCTGCTAAGAAAGTAGCTAAGTTTAAGGCTGGTGCTGACCTAAACGGTAAGCTCTAATCTTAGGACTTATACCTTATCAAAATGCCTTCCTTCGGGAAGGCATTTTTTTTGCCCATACGCTAAGGTTGTAACCGTTTGTTGTCCCATTCCCCATCCTTAACCGTGTAGATGATTCGATCGTGGAGCCTACCAGACCTACCCTGCCAAAACTCAAAAGTTTCAGGAGAAATTAAGAACCCACCCCAAGATTCCGGCTTAGGAACAGCACTTCCCTCAGGATAATGTTGCTGAAATTCATTGAACTTCGCTTCTAGCGCATTCCTATCTTCTATCGGCTTGCTTTGGTCAGAAGCAGCCGCACCTATTTGACTAAGCCAGGGTCTCGTCTTGAAATACTTCTCGTTCTCTTGCTCATCAAGTTTACTTACCGTTCCTGTAATACGTATTTGACGCTCTTGTTCACGCCAATAGAAAAGCGAACTGATATTTGGATTCTCAATAAGTTGTTGCCCCTTGTTTGATGCATAGTTTGTATAAAATACCAAACCATCTTTACGCACCTCTTTCAACAACACAATTCTATTCTGGGGTATACCGTTTCCATCTACAGTAGCAATTGCCATCGCATTGGCATCTTTTACTCTTAAAAGTTGATAACTCTCAAACCAATCTTTAAATTGATCAATAGGGTTTTTCTGTAGATTCGCTTCAAGCAATGAATCGAACTTATAATCTTCGCGAATGTTGTGTAAATCCATACTACTAAATTAGTGTAATGCAAAACAAAAACCGTCCACAAAAAGGCGTACTCTTAATTTCTAAACCGCTTATCGGTGACGGCTTTTTTGAGCAATCGGTTGTATACCTAACAGCTCACGGTAAAGACGGTTCGCTTGGATTCACCCTTAATAAGAACTCTTCCCTCCTTGCACAAGACTTTATGAATCAACTTCCTGGCGAGGACCCTATCTATTACGGTGGACCTGTAGAGCAAGATGCGCTCTTTTATTTACATACGATGGATACGCTAAACGGTGCAAAGCAAGCCGGGAATGGCCTGTATTTAGGTGGAGATTATACGGTTTTACAAGAAGCCATTAGAACTGCTCGAGCGTTGAATCTTGAATCGGTACGATGCAAGTTTTTCTTAGGTTATAGTGGTTGGGCCGCTGGTCAACTTGAGGAAGAAATTAGTCAAGGGACTTGGATTGTACTGAAACCTCCATTTGAAATAGAACCACTAGAGCTTACTAGTGAGGCGTGGCGTAAATACATGAAGACATTGGGTGGCGAGTTCGCACTATGGGCTAATGCACCAGAAGATCCTTGGATGAATTAAAGGGCACCTAAGACATTGAGCTTCCGGTTGATCATATCAATCATCTCCTTCGCTTTGCTTGCACCAAATGTCTTTTTACGGTACTGCTCAACCCACTGAATACCGCGAATTGTATTTGTGATCCAAACTTCATCCGCTTTTTGTAAGTCAAATGGGTTAATTGAGGCCTCTTGTACTTCGAGTCCTATGTCCTTCGCCCAATCGAGTACATTCTTCCTAAAAATGCCTCGTAATGCGCCATCTTCTAAAGGGGCGGTGCGTAGAATGTTGCCTTGAACTAGAAAAACATTCCCGTAATTCGCTTCGACCAATCGCTTAGCATCATTAACTAAAAGAACCGCATCGAATTGATTCTCTTGGGCATAAATGCTTCCTAACACATAGGGCAAGGCATTGCTACTTTTTAATGTAGATAGTAGCCCTGGCTGTACGTAATGATCTTTAAAAAGCTCCACTTTCAAGCCTACGTTATTTAAAACGTAGTCCTTCGTCTCGAGCGGGTCCAACTCCATCCACCAATCAATCGTATTACTATTTGGCGTATAAGTACCACCTCCGCTGCGAACGATTTGTAATCGCAAGCGACCGTTTTCAAATCCGCGTTCCTCAGCAAGCCTCAATGATTGATCCACAATAAATTCTGGAGTAAACTCCATAGGGATTGCCATGCGTAGAATACGCATACTGGCCATCAATCGGAAATAGTGATCTTCTATGAAGAGCAATTTACCCTCACGCATCCTGATGGTCTCAAAGACACCATCGCCATAACGTGCTGCACGAGCTAAAGCAGTAATGGGTAGTTTCTCGAGTTCTTGAAGTTGCGTATTGAAATTAATCATTTGGGTTTCCTTTATCGTGGGCAAATCTATGGCAAAAAAAAGTCCCCATACGTTCGTATGAGGACTCTATTAACATTAAGCGCGGTCGTTTAGTTTACGACGATGCGTTTGACTTGGACACCATTTTCGGTAGCTATTTGCACCAAATAGATTCCATTATTCCAATTCGACACATCAATGCTTAAACTGTTGCCAGTGGCATCCGAAGCGTACACTACTCTACCGGTTATGTCGAAAGCTTGTACACTTGTAAACGTGCTGCCATTCGTTCCTTTTATAGCCACTAGATCAGAGGCTGGGTTTGGATAAACCTTGAACGATTGCGCCGTTTCAACGATACCTGCCGGTACCCCTTCTGCTTGCAACACAGTAGCCATACGTGGTACTATAAATGACATAACCGTATCCATCCAAGCTATTGAAGTACTCTTCACATTTGGATTTGCATCAGTTGCGGTTATATTTGGATCATTTGGATCATACCAGTTCCAAGGAGAAGTATGTACAATCCATGGAGTTGCTGCTTGGGCCGGAGGAATTTCAACTGTATATAAACACTCTTCACCAGTTGGATTAGTAGACTGTTGATCTACCCAAACTGCATCAGTATAGTTTTCGTTTATGAATATATCATTATTTCCGAAAGCGTTGGCCGCTTTAATTGCGCCGTATGATCCGGTTACACTAACAACTGCAAAGAATTGTGCTCCTATTGGTACGTAGACCATTCCTGTGTCATACGGGGCAAAGAAATCGAATTTACTATGGATACTCAACATCGGTACATCACCTTGTTCCAACCAAGCACCATCTCCCATAGCGCCTCCCATATTGATAGTCATAAGAATATCATCCGGCATACCTGGGTGATTAATAAAATTACGACCTGGAGAACTGTAGTCCATTGTTGGTAAACCTGAGGCAGTCTGACCAGTGACTACTACCTCCGCACCAAAGCCGTCTATATCACCGACGATAGAAGTGTCGACATAAGAGTCGCCAGGAAGAACAGGCTGACCGAAGATGCCGGTTGAATCCTGATACTTAAATTTGTTCGGTCCTGCTACCTCTGAATGTTTGTCAATAGTTGCATAGGCAAATGTTAAGTAACCTCCAGAACCTTGTCCGACCATAATAGTTTTACTAGCATCAATACCGAAAGGGTTATTCATTCCCCCGGTTAAGTTTAAAAAGCGTACTAAAGCTTTCGCATCTTGGATAGAATAGTAGACCGCCAGCAAGTTACTCCCACGACGTACATCTAGATTGGTACTGTTTGCCAGCCAACCTAAACGGTATGAAGCGGCAATACTTACATATCCCATCTTAGCAAATCGGCTACACATTTCGACAACCGCACTGTCTTGACGCGTTCCAAGTGGTGAGCCGTTTATCCCTTTTGGTAGGAATGAACCAGTGTGCCATACAATAACAACTGGACGATTCGTCACTGTATCTACAGCAGGTGAAGGCATATAAAAGTCTGCTTGCAACGGCTGAAGATTCGTTCCTCCAAGCAATGCAGAATCTATGTAAGGGTTGAAATTGACGCCATAACTGACATCTGAGGATACAATAATTTCATTGTCATTGAATATTTCAGTGGTGTAGCGTTGTGCTACTACGGTTACTGAAAACAGCAATGAACAGAGTAAAAAAGTAATCTTTTTCATAGGCATGTTCTTAAAAGAGAGGTTAATTAATTTGAATACTTAGATAGGCCAACCTCCCAACTAAAGGCCCCCCAAATACTTGATATACTTTATTGTTTAGGACGTTACTAGCGCCTAATTTATATGTAATGGTACGCTTTTTATCTGAGTTTTCTTTTATTCGCGTCAGTGATACTTGTGCGTCACATAAGCCGTAAGAGGGTATAGAGCCTGTAAATTGGGGCGATCCTTCAAATATAAAACCCTCAACCCATTTGTAATTCACACCAGCACCAATAAGCTTTGAATTATCATTCTTCCATGGGTAATTACGAATATTCCATCCTAGATTGAACTTGTGCTCTGGTGTATTAAAGGCCGGTACTATAGGATCTGTAACTGCAGAGGTAAGTTTATTCCAGCTGTAATTACCAGTTAAAGTCTGATAATCACCGACAAATGTGTTCATACCAATACTAAAGCCTTGAGTCGTTACTTGCTCGGTTGCATTCGCAGCAACGCGATAGACCTGCAATGACTTTAATCTGTCAATCGCGGTTGTACCTTCTTCAATATCCGCTCCTATAATGTAACCTATAAAATCATCATAAAGACTGTAATAGTAATTTGCATCCACAAAAATGCGTGTACCTATAGTCGCTCGGTAACCCGCCTCAGCAGTTTTCACCTTTTCTGGGCGAATAGCGTCAACGTTGAAATAACCAAAATCATGTGAAAGTCTTTCATTCGCAGGTTTACCTAGATAGTCGGCAATGTTATCTAATGTAACTAAAGAGTCAAAACCATTTAGATTACCTAGAAGTACCGCTCTACCTACGTTGTAATTTAAATATTGATCAGCTAATGTTGGATTACGAATAGCACTTGAAAAACTTACACGGAAAGTTTGATTCTCAGTGGCCTTGTAAACAGAAGAAACTGCCGGAGAAACCAACGCTTTAAAATTCTGATTTTTATCGACCCTTCCCGTAGCACTTAATTTGAGTCGCTCATCCAAAAAGGATTGTTCCCATCCACCATATATACCCGCTTCTCTATTGGTAATTATGGTACCCGCTGTATCTGAGAATATGGTTCCTGCGGATTTTGGAGTGTACAAGCGGAAGTTTCCGCCTACTCTTACCACTGCACCATTGTCGTATGTAAAGGTGCGCTCACCTTGTGTATGATACAAGGCTGATTTATCGTAAAACCTGCTGCCCCCTTCTGTGAAAAGAGTCGAAGTAATGTGGTTTTTCAAGTTGTTAAACTCCGATGTACCGGGAATTAGTTGATTTGCGAAACTTTCTAGTTCCTCAATCGTAACTGCACCTAAGGCGTCAGATGCTGTAGCTATCGATACATTATTTCTGTTGTCTTCGTGTAGTTGGTTGAAAAAATCCGGGTTACTTGCTATCAATGAATCCATTATAGACTGATACTGACTCATAGGAAGGCTGTTTGCCGGAGCCCCAGGCATGGCACGAACTTTTGGTTTATTAAATATATTCCAAAGGCCCGTGTAATACAGATTGTAGGATTGATTCGATACTACGCTGTCTTGCATTCTTAGCGCTGTAAAGTAGGCGTCGTAACTATTACCAGCATCTTCATGGGTCGAATAAGCGCGCCAAAACCACTTGTCTTTTTTTTGCAGCTCCACCCTATTCTGAAGAAATAATATGTCTTTGAGACTGTATCTATTATCCCCTTGATAAACAGTTGTACCTGAACCAAAATTGACCGCATAAATAGCGGTTAAATCCTCCTTGATTTTATAGTGTAGTGCAGTGGTCAACTTTATGTTTTCAGTATCATAATCCACTAAATACTTTTCTTCAATGCCAGGACGATAAAATCTACCTAATCCAGGAAAAGTCTTTGTATCTCCACCATCGTCCCACCAATCTTCATCACCGTAACGATTTACTGCATCATACCCTCCTGGGTTTGTGGCATCATCTAGACTTACTTCAGTAGGATCCATATTGTTTGCCTGCCAATCATCCGCCTTTAAAGCAAATACGTTGATTTTATACGCAAACTTTTCATTTACTTTTGCCGCCCAACGTACGGAAAACTCGGTGAGATTTCGCTCCCCTGCTTTTAAGCTTGCGCTCAATCCAGTAAACTGAAATGGATCTTTCGTTTGCATGGCTATTACTCCGTTAAAAGCACTGGGACCATAAAAGGCTGTGCTCGCACCTGCGATAACATCAACAGTTACGATATCTAGATCCGGTGCACCTAGGAAATTACCTAAACTAAAATTCAATCCTGGACTTTGATTGTCCACTCCATCTATAAGTTGCAGCGACCTAACGGGAGAAGTACTGTTGAAACCTCTCGTATTGATGATTTTAAACCCTATACTCGCGCTCGTCAAATCGACGCCTTTTAATGTGCCTAAATGATCGTAAAAACTGACACTGGGACTTTCTTTAATGGCCAATGCATCCATACTTTCAACGGTAAGGGCACTTTTTTCTTGCTGCGCACTCAAACGTTGTTGCACCACGCTAACTTCTTTAAGCAGGTTTTGATCCGGTTGTAAAACGATTCTATTATCAGTCGTTCCTATGGTTTTGAAATCTAATGATTGAAATCCCATACTTTGAACGCGAACAGCTGCGAGCTCCGCATTCTTCCCATAGATATTTAAGGACCAATTCCCGTCAAAATCAGTCACTGTACCAATGTTTGTGGGTGTTGATTGATTCAACAATAGGACGCTTGCTCCAACAATAGGCTCTCCACGAGGATCAACAACTGTTCCGCTAAGTTGTGCGTACACTGAACTGCCGCACAAAAGTGCTAGAAAAAGAAGGGTTTTGTTCATTCCCTTAAAGTAGAAAGATTTTCGATTAAAAAAGGTGCCTATACCTCTTATTCTAACTTATTTGTTAGCAGCACGTTGAAGACGGTCATTCACAGCTCGACCTAAACCGTATTCAGGCAATAAGTGAACATAGATATTTGTTACTGGAGCCCCACCTAATAATCGCAATCCTTTAAATAGATTACAAGCAGCTTCCGAATCTGATTTTAGCTCACTCAAATTAAAGCTGCTACCATGGGCTATTGTTTCACCCCAATAGAGTATTCCTATTCCATTTGGATTACTATTTGACTTTAAAGCAGTCAAAAGTGCATCTCTATCATCGAACAGCTCAACAGGAGTACCCGGATTGTAATGCGATGTAAGCATTCCAGGTGCACTGGGGTTAGAAGAACTTAACTCCGAAGTAATAGGACCAAGAACTCGTTGTAGTTGTTCCAACGCCATACCTCCTAAGCGCAATACTTTAGGTATGTTCGAACTCATATCGACAATGGTACTTTCAATACCGACACTACAGGGACCTCCATCCACTACGCCGGAAATTATGGAACCTAACTGGTCCAATACATGTTGTGCCGTTGTCGGTGAGGCAAAACCAAACGGATTTGCGCTTGGCGCAGCAATGTAAAGACCACTAGATTGCAGTACCTCTAACATCACAGGGTGTGCCGGAATTCTAACTGCCACGGTGGCATGGCCGCTCGTTACAAGATATGGAATCCTATTATTTTTAGGTAACACCAACGTTAATGTTCCCGGGCTAAAAGCAAGGCAAAGTTGTTCTGCTGCTTCTGACAATTCTGCAATCTCTTTAACAGCATCTAATGTAGGAACGTGAACAATCAGCGGATCAAAACTAGGCCTGTTCTTAGCCTTAAAATCCTCTGCTATTGCTGCCTCATTGGTAGCATCAGCACCCAATCCATAAACTGTCTCTGTAGGTAAGCCTACTATTTGCCCCTTTAGCAAAACATTAACCGCTTCTGTAACTGAAAGTATCTTACCCATAGCTTAAGGAATATGCATGTATTTGTGGGTCTGTAAGCTCACCTTCCACTTCGGATTTGTCATCACATAATCAACAATAAAAGGCATCATTTCATCACGTTTACTCCATTCAGGTTGCAAAAACAATTCGCAGCCTTCATGCATCTTAGCAGCATGCTCTTCTGCCCACTTAAAGTCGTTTTGATTGTAGATGATTACCTTTAATTCGTTTGCAGCATTGTAGTAGGTCTCCTTAGGTTTAGCTGTTTTCTTTGGACTTAAACAAATCCAATCCCAATCTCCTGTTAGCTCGTACGCTCCCGACGTTTCCACATACACTTGCATACCCTTCGCTTTCAATGAGGAAACTAAGGGCTCCATATTCCAGGTCAACGGCTCACCTCCTGTGACAACGACCGTTGAACTGTACTTCTTTGCATTTTCTACAATGGCCTCGATAGCCGTTGGCGGATGACTATCTGGGTTCCAACTTTCTTTTACATCGCACCAATGGCAACCTACATCACAGCCACCTATTCGTATAAAATAAGCGGCCTTACCGGTATGAAAACCTTCACCTTGTATAGTATGAAATTCTTCCATAAGAGGAACCACTAGTCCATCTCTTATGTCCGACTGCTGATAGCTGGATGAGGTTTGAATATCTTTCACTTAGTCTGCAAGCTCTGTTACCTTCATCGTATTCATCATCAAAGCGGCGCGGGTCATAGGTCCTACACCACCTGGTACAGGCGTGATAAAGCTACATTTCGGTGCCACCGCATCATAGTCAACATCACCCAGCAACCTAAAGCCGCTCTTCTTGGTGCTATCGTCTACTCTCGTGATTCCTACATCAATGACACATGCACCTTCCTTAACCATATCTGCTGTTATAAATCCAGGACGACCTAAGGCTGCAACTATAATATCTGCATTTCGGCAAACATCTTCAAGGTTTTGAGTACGACTGTGGCCAAGTGTTACTGTACAATTTCCGGGGTAATTATGCTGACTCAATAAAATTGACATAGGCGAACCTACAATGTGTGAGCGACCAATTACGACACAATTCTTACCCTCAGTAGGAACTTCATAGCGACGTAATAATTCCACAATTCCTTGCGGAGTGGCAGGAATATATGTGGGAAGATTCAGTGTCATTTTACCGACATTTTGCGGATGAAATCCGTCCACATCTTTTTTCGGATCTACGGCTAACAATACTTTAGTTTCATCAATATGCTTGGGTAATGGGAGCTGAACAATATAACCGTCAATGTCCTCGTCATTATTCAGCTTACCTATTGCTTTAAGAAGCTCATCCTCCGTGGTTTCTGAAGGAAGCTTAATCAACGTTGAACCGAACCCGACCTCTTCACAATCACGTACTTTGGCATTTACATAGGTTCGTGAAGCTCCGTCTTCCCCCACTAAAATTGCTGCAAGATGAGGGATTTTTTTGCCTTGTGCCGTTAACTCTTTGACCTTTATAGCCAATTCTTGTCTGATTTTGGCTGAGGTTACTTTTCCGTCTAAAACTACCATAGCTTATTTTTTAGCGCATTCCGCGCATCATATTCATCATGCCACGTTTACCACCGCCACTTTGCATCATCTTCATGACTTTACGCATGTCTGTAAACTGCCTTAATAAGTTGTTTACATCCTGAACAGTTCGACCAGAACCGGAAGCAATACGTTTTCTGCGTGATCCGTTAATGGTATCTGGCTGCTGTCGTTCTGCAGGAGTCATGGAATTAATCATTGCTTCAATATGCTTGAAGGCGTCATCGTCTATATCCACATTTTTTAAGGCTTTCCCCATTCCTGGAATCATACCCATTAAATCTTTCATGTTCCCCATCTTCTTGATTTGCTGGATTTGCTCCATAAAATCATCGAAACCGAATGCATCCTGAGAGATTTTTTTACTCATTTTCCGAGCACTCTCTTCATCAAATTGCTCCTGCGCTTTCTCCACAAGACTCACTACATCCCCCATTCCTAAGATACGGTCAGCCATACGGTCCGGATGGAAGACGTCTAAAGCCTCCATCTTCTCGCCAGTACCAATAAACTTGATCGGCTTATTGACTACGGATTTAATAGTTAACGCTGCACCTCCTCTAGTATCGCCGTCGAGTTTTGTTAGAATAACGCCTTCAAAATCTAAAACATCGTTAAATGCTTTGGCAGTATTCACAGCATCTTGACCCGTCATTGCGTCCACTACAAACAAGGTTTCTTGAGGAGCTACGGATTTGTGTATCTGGCCTATTTCATCCATCATTGCAGTATCAACAGCCAAGCGACCCGCAGTATCTACGATGACCGTGTTGTAACCTTTGCTTTTGGCGTGCTTTACCGCGTTCTCTGCGATACTAACCGGATCCTGATTTCCAACTTCAGCGTAGACCTCTATGCCCAGTTGCTCTCCCAATACCTGCAATTGATTGATTGCAGCAGGTCTATAGACATCACAAGCTACCAACAGTGGCTTACGCGATTTCTTGCGTAGTAAATAATTGGCTAATTTCGCACTGTGCGTCGTCTTACCGGATCCCTGAAGACCCGCCATGAGTATAATCGAAGGTGATGCAGTAAGGTTCAAACCTTCTGCCTGACCGCCCATCAATTCTGCCATCTCATCACGAACAATCTTCACCATGGCTTGACCTGGTTTGACCGCAGTAATAACGCCTTGACCTAAGGCTTTTGCTTTAACCGTATTGGTAAAGTCTTTTGCAATTTTAAAACTAACATCAGCCTCTACTAGAGCGCGACGGATTTGCTTTACGCTATCCGCGATGTTTAATTCAGTTATCTTATTGTTCCCTTTGAGAATATCAAAGGCACCTTCTAAACGGTCACTTAAACTTTCAAACATGTGCTTAAACGTTTGGTATATTTTCTAAAGTCGCTAAAAAGAACTTCCAACTCTTCTGAACTGAACTGATCTGGCATTTTTCATCCGGCGAATGTGCTCCACGAATATTTGGACCGAATGAAATCAGTTCCATTTCAGGATAGTTGGTTCCTAAAATTCCACATTCTAGTCCAGCATGACATGCTTGAATTTTAGGTTCATCCTTAAAGAGCTCACGGTACAACCCGCTCATGGTGGTAAGAATATTGCTTTTAGGATTAGGTGCCCAACCCGGGTAATCACCGCTTAAATCAACAGCACATCCTACAGTTTCAAAAATCCGCTGTATTCCACGTGCCAGATCCATCTTCTCGGTCTCTACTGCACTGCGCGTAAGACACATCACGGTAAAATCACCATCCTTTAAAGCTACTCGAGCGAGATTATTCGACGTCTGAACTAAACCGGCTATATCTGGAGACATGCGATAAATCCCATTTGGGCAAGCATAAATTGCACTAATAATTGATTGGGTTGCCTCCATAGAAAGCGCCGCTTCTGGACGGTCTATGGATTCGCAACTGATCTCAATATCTGAATCTGTGGTGGCGTGTTCATCTATAAATTCTTCTCCAACTCCGGTAATTACCTCTTCGAAAGAATCTTCACTACCGTTCCATAAAACATGAGCAACACTCTCTCTTGGAATAGCATTGCGCAGGCTTCCTCCATCTAAGGCAATCAATTGGATTCCATCGCCCAAACGATCAAGCAAACGGTTCATTAGTTTATTTGCATTACCCAAGCCTTTATGAATGTCCATACCACTGTGTCCTCCATTCAGCCCCTTGATAGTAATCTCATAAGCAATCGCATCAGTTTGTATGGGTTCCATGTCAAACGTATGTGTAGCAGTAACATCTATACCACCTGCACAACCAATGGTCAATTCGTCGTCGTCCTCAGTATCGATGTTCAATAGAATCTTGCCGTTTAACATTCCTCCTTTGAGCTCCAATGCTCCAGTCATTCCTGTTTCTTCGTCTATCGTAAAGAGAGCGTCAATAGCCGGATGTGCGATGTTATCTGAAGATAATACTGCCATTATAAAGGCCACACCCATACCATTATCAGATCCAAGCGTTGTGCCTTGTGCTTTTACCCAATCACCTTCGACCAACATCTTAATCCCTTCCGTATCAAAGTCAAATATGGTGTCATTATTCTTTTGATGAACCATATCGAGATGGGCCTGTAATACCACCGGAGTCTTGTCTTCCATTCCAACAGACGCCGGCTTACGAATGAATACGTTTCCAATATGATCCACCTCAGTGGGTAGGTTGAGTTTGTGGCCGAAATCGACCATGAACTGAATCACGCGCTCTTCCTTTTTAGACGGACGCGGAACTGCATTTAAATCTGCAAAGTGATTCCAAACGTTATTTGGCGCTAAGGCCCTTACTTCATCTCTCATCTTACATTCTATTTGGCACTTGGATACCCAAGCAATTCATCGAAGCCTTAATTACTTCGCCTACTTTCTTACTCAACAACAAACGGAAGACAATGCTTTGTTCGGTTTCCGCTTTTAAAATGCTATTATTTTGATAAAATCCATTGTATTTCTTCACCAATTCATAAGTATAGTTAGCTAAAACTGCCGGAGAAAAGTTTCTAGCCGCCTGGTCAACTACATCTGGATATTGAAGGAGTGCTTTAATTACTAAAGTTTCATCCTCGTTCGGGGTCAAAGCTGTCCAATCCAATACTATGCCTTGCGGCGCCTTGCGCTGGAGGCTTTGAATTCGTGCATGTGCGTACTGTATAAAGGGACCAGTATGTCCGTTAAAGTCTATGCTTTCAGCAGGGTTGAAAAGCATGCGCTTTTTTGGATCGACTTTTAAAATAAAGTATTTTAATGCACCTAAGCCCAGTGTGGTAAAAAGTTCTTGTTGTTCCGCTTCCTCGAGACCGTCTAATTTGCCTAGTTCTTTTGAAATACTTTCGGCATCCGCCACCATTCCATCGATTAAATCATCGGCATCCACTACGGTACCTTCTCTACTTTTCATTTTACCTGAAGGAAGATCGACCATCCCATAGCTTAAATGATGCAGTTGCTCCGCCCATGCATAGCCCAGTTTCGATAATATCAAAAAGAGTACTTTAAAATGATAATCCTGCTCATTTCCAACGACATAGGTCATCCCCTTTGCCTGGAAATCCTTGAATCGCTGAATGGCCGTACCGATGTCCTGCGTCATGTAAACGCTAGTACCGTCACTTCGAAGGACCAATTTGTGATCTAAACCATCACTCTCAAGATCAATCCAAACAGATCCATCTTCTTTCTTATAGAAGACGCCCGATTCCAGTCCCTTGGCGACATCGTCTTTACCAAGGACATAGGTTTGGCTTTCGTAATAGTTCTTATCAAAGTCTACTCCCAATTTCGCGTATGTGGTATTAAAACCGCTATACACCCATTCGTTCATAGTTCTCCAAAGCGCTACTATATCAGTATCTCCTTGCTCCCATTTCAAAAGCATCTCTTGTGCTTTTAATAGTGATGGTGCTTGTTTTTTAGCTTCCTCTTCAGTTCTACCTTCAGCTATTAGTGCCTTGATCTCTTTTTTATAAACCTGATCAAATTTGACGTAGTATTTGCCCACCAAATGATCTCCTTTCAATCCTGAGGAATCCGGTGTTTCACCATTTCCATATTCTTGCCAAGCCAGCATAGACTTACAAATATGAATGCCTCGGTCATTGATAATCTGCACCTTAGATACATCAATACCATTGGCCTTTAAAATCTCAGCAACAGAATAGCCAAGAAGATTATTGCGAATATGCCCCAGGTGCAGAGGTTTGTTCGTATTTGGCGAGCTGTATTCTACAATATAGGATCCTTTTGATCCCGGCGCTGGAAGACCAAAGTGAGGGTCTGAAGCGAAAGTTTTGAATTGGTCTACATATACCCCGCGATCTAAACTTAAGTTTAAGAACCCTTTTACTACGTTGTAACCAGCCACAGCAGACATTTCTAACAGCTTCACCCCCAATTCTTCTGCTACTTCTTCAGGTTTCTTTTTAGCCGCACGAACGAATGGGAAAACTACCAGAGTAACATCACCATCGAATTCTTTTCGCGTTTCTTGAAGCTCCGGCTGTACCTGAACACCATAGAGCTCATTGAGCGCTTTACTTATGTTTTGTTCTAAACTCATTTATGCCGTTTTTGTCAAATATATTTCAGCCAACATGCAACGTGCACTGCCTCCACCAAGCGTTTCAATGGTATGCAAATCGCTGTGAAGGATGGTGTGGTATTGCTGTATAAAGTCAATTTGTTCTGCAGTTAGTGAGCTGTAAGCACTTGAACTCATCACTAAAATTAGTTGGTTCGCAGTTCCTTTGACAAGCAGCATGTTTCCGGCAAAATTACTTTTTTGTGCCACGCTTATTTCTAGAACCTGTTTTCCGCTATTACGTATGGCAGTCTCTACTCCAGCCCGCTCAATTGAATCATGAATAGTATCCAAACAAACCAATACATATTTGTCCGTTACGCACATCATCACATTCGTATGATAAATCTTCCCTATACCATCCGGAGTATTTTGATATGCAGTAAAAACAACGGGTGTGTAGTCAAAATCCTTACAAAATATTCGGAATAATCCTTCATCTGCGCGCTGCGACTTCGCTAAATAGGCAATTTTAGCATCGTGATCAAGCACCATAGAACCGGTACCCTCTAAATACCTCTCCTCGTTCTCCGACGCTGTATAATCTATAGTTGAACCGATTTCATAGCCTCGACGTTCTAGTTCTTCGTAGATATCAGTTCGTCGCTCTAGTCGTCTATTTTCTGCTTTCATGGGGTACAAGGCAATGCGCCCATCCTCGTGCATACTGATCCAATTGTTTGGAAAGATACTGTCGGGTGTATGCGGTTTTAGCGTGTCTTCTAAAACTTCGACCAAAACACCTTGAGCCCGTAAATTTTTGACGAATCCATCGAATTCCTCACCGGCCAATTTTTGAGCATTTTGTTCGCTTGTCCCCTTCTTTTGATAGAAGTTGTCTACGGCCGTTTGTTCATTCAGAGTGAACGCAACGGGTCGTACCATCATCAATGTGTTCGTCGCATTTTTAGTCATTACACGCGCTTTATAGGCATGGTTGTACAACGCAGTAAACCGCCCATTTTTACTATTTCATCGTACACGATACTGTGTACATTTAATCCTCGTTCCTTTAGCCAGTGTTGCATGGCCTGGCATTTTGCCGAAACAATAATATCCTTTGGACTAAAACTAAATACATTAGTCGCAAGTGAGTAGGCCTCTTCGGGCGAACAACAGTAGACGTTCGTTTCCCCATACCGCTCAATTAACCACTGCACATCCGATTCGTTTTTAAACAAATGCGGTGCGATAAGCGCTCCACCGCCAATAGGCTGAAAGGCGCAATCTAGATGCAAGGACCCCTTCAGTGGATCATGATCGTCCTTGTGCAGCTCAAACCCTTTGAATTCTTTGGCAGGAAATTCATCCGCCAAATAATCCATTCCCCTCATATTAGTCCGTGCCGTTTTATAGCGGTCAAACGTTTCATCATTGCTTACTCCTAGAAATACATGGTCATTATCAACAATGACATCTCCTCCCTCTGCAAAGCAATCTTTAGGCATCATGATAATATTACACGACGGAATGGTTTCTTCAATTTCAGCCATCGCGTCGCACTCTTTTGCGCGGTCAGCGATGATGTTTGGGATAATGTATTGATCTTCGATTACAAAGGCAATATCTCTTGAAAAAACTTGATTTAATGAATGAATCAATGAGGGATGCAAGACTTTTACACCATTTTCTTCTAAAATAGCAATCAAACGCTCAAGTTGCGAACTACATGCTTCTTCTTTTGGAAACACACCTAACTTAACAGACTCATAACTGCGTGCATCATAGCATTCCTCCAATTCTGGCATTCCCCCCATTTGAGCGGCTAAACCAACAACTACAGTATCTAAGCGCCCATATTCGTTTTGAATTTCTGGTAGAATTTGCATGAAAAACTGTTTGAAAGGCGAAAATAAGGCTTTAATGTGTTGATAACGCTATTGAAAGGCCCGAGTTTACTAACCACTACAAGCTTATTTTTGAATACACAAGACACCGACACCCATGGCAAAAAATTCCGCTAAAAAAGCACGAAAAGAACCGTCAAAGTTCTCTGTTCAAATCAAGCAGCTAACTGCTGATACTAAGGAAATTACAGATGATCCTACAACGAAAATTTTCGGTTCGCTCTTAGTAGTGATGATTGGTTTCTTTGCCGGTATTGCGATTCTTAGTTATTACCAAAATTGGACACAAGACTTCAGTTTGTCCACAACTTCAAATGAAACATTCACCAATCCAGGCTATGTAGGGAACATTTTCGGAAGACTTGGAAATGCGGTCGGAACGCTCCTGGTTCTTAAAGGTTTCGGTCTAACCGGGTTACTTCTTCCGCTTTGGTTAATGTTTTATGGACTTAAGCATGCTTTCGCATTAAAACGTATCAAACCATGGGTGCTCTTTAACCACTTCTTAGTAATTACTCTGCTGGTTTCTATGTTTTTTGGATGGTTGGCAAGCGAACATCCTACCCTTCTATCCGGACTTTCGGGCTTTTATATTTATTTGAAACTTGCTCTTTATTTGGGTCGAATGGGCGTGCTTCTGGTCCTCTTTACAGTTATGATTCTTTATATCGTTGTTGCACTTAAAATAAGATCGCTCACATTTAATTGGCGCGCACCAAAACCTATGCAATCAACAGATGACCAGCCTGTCGAAACCAATCTTGATGCCTCCGGTGAAATTACTCTGGAGCCTGAAGAGTATTCGGCAAGCAAAAGCATAAAATTGGCCCCGGAACCGGAAGAAGAAGAATTACTTCCTGAACCTGCACTAGTTTCAAAGTCGAATGTTGTGAGTAGAGCGATGCTCGATGATGCGAATAATGAGGAACCTTCGGAAATCGATGTAGTAGTTGCTGTACATCAAGAAGCCATTGAAGACGACAAGTCTATTAACAAGAAAGTCAAGGATTTCGGTGAATACGACCCTACCCTTGATTTAAGTAAGTTTCAATTGCCTAAAATAGAGTTATTGCAACCCTACGGTGATGGGAAAATTACATTTGACAAAGAAGAAATTGAGGCCAATAAAAATCGAATTGTAGATACCCTAAAGAACTACAATATTGAGATTAAGGAAATCAAAGCTACCATAGGTCCAACCGTTACACTCTATGAAATAGTACCGGCTGCAGGTATTCGCATTTCGAAGATCAAAAATCTTGAAGACGACATTGCATTAAGTTTAGCCGCATTGGGTATTCGAATAATAGCACCCATTCCAGGAAAAGGAACCATAGGAATCGAAGTGCCTAACGCAAATCCACAAGTCGTAAGTATGCGACAGGTTATTGCCAGCAAGAAATTCCAAGAATCTAATATGGAACTACCAGTAGCGATGGGACGCACCATTACCAATGAAAATTTCATTTTTGACTTGGCAAAAATGCCACACCTTCTCATGGCAGGTGCTACAGGACAAGGAAAATCAGTCGGTTTAAATGCAATATTGACCTCCCTTTTATATAAAAAGCATCCTAGTCAGTTAAAGTTTGTATTAGTAGATCCAAAGAAGGTAGAATTAACCCTCTACAACAAAATTGAACGCCATTATCTCGCGGTACTTCCAGATACTGACGAGGCCATTATAACAGATACTGCAAAGGTGATTAACACGCTCAATTCATTATGTATTGAAATGGATAACCGTTATGAGCTGCTGAAAGGCGCAATGGTTAGAAACATAAAAGAATACAATGCCAAATTCATCGCACGGCGCCTAAATCCTGAAGAAGGACATAAATTTTTACCCTACATCGTTTTGGTGATTGATGAATTCGCAGATCTTATCATGACTGCTGGAAAAGAAGTTGAAATGCCCATTGCTCGCTTAGCACAACTTGCCAGAGCCATTGGAATCCACTTAATCGTGGCAACACAGCGTCCTTCCGTCAATGTGATTACAGGAATAATAAAAGCGAACTTCCCTGCAAGAGCAGCCTTTAGGGTGACTTCTAAAATAGATTCCCGCACTATTCTAGATGCAGGGGGTGCAGATCAGCTTATAGGTAAGGGAGATATGTTATTTTCTCAGGGTTCAGACTTAGTTCGACTTCAATGTGCTTTTGTAGATACTCCTGAAGTTGAAGAAATATGTGATTTCATAGGCAATCAACAGGCATATCCTACAGCATATCAATTGCCTGAATATGTCGGTGAAGAAGGTGGTGGTGTTGGAGATATAGATCCTTCTGACCGTGATTCTTTATTCATGGATGCTGCACGGTTAGTCGTGCAAAGCCAACAAGGATCGACCTCTATGATTCAAAGAAAGTTAAAGTTAGGCTACAATAGAGCGGGTCGTATTGTTGACCAGTTAGAAGCTGCTGGTATCCTGGGACCGTTTGAAGGATCGAAAGCTAGACAAGTTTTAGTACCCGATGAAATCGCTTTGGAACAAAAATTGAAAGGAGATGCGTAAATTCGCCGATATGAAATTATTCGCTTTACTTCTTTTTCCCTTTTTAGTTCAGGCTCAAACCCACAATACTGCAAAGGATTTGCTCAATGAGGTTTACGAGCATACCCTTGCGCTCGAAACGCAACATATCGCTTTTACCAATACTATTAGTGCACCAAGCAATGGCGGCATGAAAGAGCGTTCGTCTAAGGGTGAGCTTTTCGCCATAGGAGAGAAAGTACGAGTTAAAACTGACGCATTTGAATTCCTCTCTGACGGATCAAAAGCATATTTAATCTATCCTGAAGATGAAGAAATTGAAACCACAGCTTCGGATGAGGAAACATCACTGAGTCCTGCGGATATCTTAAAAAATTATCAAAGCGGTTACAGCTATAAAATGGCGGGTAAAACAATTGGAAATAATGGTACAACCATACAATATGTTGCTCTCCGTCCCGTTGCTAGTGAAGAAGTGAAAGAAATACTCATTGGTATCGACGTTAAAAGTCTCCTCTTAGAAATCTATACCCAGTATGGCACCAACGGTGTGAAAACAGTGTTCAGCGTTGACTCCTACGAGATAAACGTTCCTTTAGATAAAGAGATGTTTAATATCAATTCCAGTGAATTTGAAGGCTTTTATCGTCTGTAAAAACGAATGAAAAAACTAGACCTTTACGTCTTAAGAAGTTTTATCAGACCATTGATCCCTACGCTAGGCATCATGGTCTTTTTCTTTTTGATGCAAATGGTTTGGAAATATGTAGATGACCTAGCGGGAAAAGGAATCGAATGGTACGTTTTACTAGAACTATTGTTTTACTGGGCTGCGAGCGTCGTTCCATTTGCACTCCCTGTAAGCGTTTTATTCGCGTCGCTTCTAACGTTTGGTAACTTTGGTGAGCATTATGAGCTCGCGGCAATGAAAAGTTCAGGTATTTCTCTATTTCGCGGGATTCGTTCACTGATTATACTGAACATTGCAATTGCCTTTGGAGCGTTTTATTTCTACAATAACGTGATACCAGTTGCTAACCTCAAAGGCCAAAGCCTCCTGATCAATATCTCTAAGAGTAAGCCCGCGTTTCATATAACCCCTGGTATCTTTTACAACGGTTTTCAAGGCTACAGTATTAAAATCGGAAGCAAAGAGGGCGACGGTGAGCAATTGCTTAACGACATTTATATCTATGATCATAAGGAGGCAAAAAAAGGCAACCTAAAGGTATTAACAGCTGCCACTGGAATGATGCGTCCAGTCGCCGACAATCAATATCTTGAAATTGAACTCCACAACGGCGCCACCTACGAGGATATTGATAAGAAATTTCGTGAGGAGCGGCAGAAAATGCCTTGGGCACGAAGCGCCTTCGACACCGCCTACCTCCGCTTCCCGCTCACAAATTTTAGCAATGCCGATTTATACAAGACGCGCCGCAAAGATTTTATGATGATGAATACGCTGCAGTTGAAAGAAACTGCGGACACCCTCGCTCTACAGATTGTAGAACGTCAGCAAAACTTCACTAAAAATTTGAAAGGAAAATATAAATTTGATTACATCGATGTGGCTAGTGGCGTATCCACAGATATTCCAAAGGAGAATGTTATGGGCAACTTACATAGCGGTATGCGACTCAGAGCCTCTCAAAATGCCATTAGGCTTGCACGAAGTAATCTTGATTACTTAAAGCAAATGCAGCGCGAGATGAATTGGCGTAGAGAAACGAGAATACGTCATTACCTCGAATACTACAAGAAATTTGCACTTGGCGCTAGTGTCTTGATCATGTTCTTCATTGGAGCTCCACTTGGCAGTATTATTCGCAAAGGCGGGATCGGCTTACCTTTAGTTATATCCACTATCGCCTTCTTAATATTTCACATTTTAAATACCACATTTGAAAAAATGGGTAGAGAGCTTTTGCTAGATCCTGCTATAGCCATTTGGTTACCCTCTCTGATTCTTGCTCCTATCGCGCTTTGGCTCACGAAAAGTGCTTCGAGCGTGACTTCTCTTGTCTCGGGCGAATGCTTCAGTACAATCATGGCTCGATTAAACTCTAAAAAATCCTAGTGAAGAAGCTTCTTATACTTTCTAATAAGGTGCCCTATCCGTCTCAAGACGGTAGCTCTATTGCGATGGCAAGACTTCTCGAAAATATATTAGCGTTGCGGACTTTTGAAATCACTTATGGTGCATTGAATACTAAAAAACACTTTAAAGACCCGAAGGATATTCCTATTGACATCGCGAGAGCGATCAATTTGAAAGTTTTTAATGTGAATACCTCTCCCACGATATACTCGGCTTTAAACAACCTATTCTTCTCCCGTGCACCTTACCATTCTATCCGTTTCTTCGTAGAGCCCATGATTGATTGGTTGCGTGGTTTTGAAAAGAATCAATTCGACTTTGTTCTTTTAGAAGGTGCATTTATGGGCGATTATATAAACGAAGTAAAAAGAATAGGGAACCATTGCACATTACGGGCGCACAACTTA
>Ga0102810_1000144_pt1 | contig 23099 bp, 21 predicted proteins | sample ColrivemetaGS573_FD_84506 | JGI IMG/M metagenome (GOLD analysis project Ga0102810, IMG submission 84506) | Estuarine microbial communities from the Columbia River estuary - Ebb tide ETM metaG S.573 | ecosystem: Environmental > Aquatic > Marine > Intertidal zone > Estuary | place: USA: Columbia...
GACCTGACCACCTTGCGCCAGGCGCTGGGGGTTTTGCCCGAGATCAAATCCGGGTTGATAGCCACTCAACGCGATTCTCTGGAGCAATGCGGAGAAAAAATTAAAGTCCTGCCTACATTGTACGAACTGCTATGTGCCGCGCTCGTCGACGAGCCCCCTGTTCTGATCCGTAACGGTGGCGTTATCGCTGAGGGTTATGACGCCGAGTTGGATGAACTGCGCAACCTGTCTGAAAACGCCAATGAGTTTCTGTTGGCGTATGAAAACCGCCAAAAAGAAGAGTCCGGTATTGCCAGCCTCAAGGTGGGGTATAACCGTGTGCATGGGTATTTCATCGAGATCACCCATGCGCATACAGACAAGGTTCCATTGCACTACAAGCGCCGCCAGACATTGAAAGGGGCGGAACGCTACATCACCGAAGAACTGAAGGCATTTGAAGACAAGGTGCTTTCAAGTCGGGAAAGGTCCCAGGCACGCGAGCTACATTGTTACGAGCAGTTGGTAACCAGTCTTCAGTCCGAACTGGAGCCTTTGCAGGCATTGGCCGCAGCTATCGCTCGACTGGATGTTTTATGTGCGTTTACCGAGCGCGCCATAACGCTTGATTTCTGCCGCCCGGAACTCAGCGAACAAACCGGCATCGACATCCGCGGTGGCCGTCACCCGGTGATTGAGCACGTCCAATCCGAGGCATTTACACCCAATAACTCGGTGTTAAACCCGCAACGGCGGATGTTGATTATCACGGGCCCCAATATGGGCGGTAAATCGACCTATATGCGCCAGACAGCGCTCATATGCCTGCTGGCCTACTCGGGCAGCTGGGTACCCGCCTCCAGCGCCGTTATCGGCCCTCTGGACAGGATATTCACGCGTATTGGCGCTGGTGATGATTTAAGCCGGGGACGGTCCACCTTCATGGTGGAAATGACCGAAACGGCCAATATCCTTCACAGCGCGAGTCAGCACTCCCTGGTGTTGATGGATGAGATCGGCCGTGGAACCAGCACCTACGACGGCCTGGCTTTGGCCTGGGCGGTGGCGGAGTACCTGGCACGTCAGGTTAAGGCCTACACGTTATTCGCAACCCACTACTTTGAACTGACCCACCTGCCGGAACAGCTTGAAGGCGTGAAGAACGTTCACCTTAAAGCGGTGGAGCACGGCGACAGCATCGTCTTTTTGCATTCTGTCGATGACGGCCCGGCCAGCCAGAGTTATGGCTTGCAAGTGGCCGCACTGGCGGGCATCCCGAAAAACGTATTGCGCCAGGCACGTTTTCAGCTATCAAAACTGGAAAAGGGCAATAACGACAGCCCTCAAATGGGCTTGTTTACAACCTATGAAGAGCCGGAACCGGAACTCGAACCGGATAACCCCGTACTGGATCAACTGGATGACACCGACCCGGATGACTTGACCCCCAGGGCCGCATTGGAGCTGATTTATAAACTCAAGGCCTTGCGTGACCGCTGATGGTCAAGTGGCCTTGAGATTAATCCAGGCCACTCTTAAAGCGCACTAACCGCCGTCGCTGACGCTTGTCAGGGCGCCCTTCACGCGCGCCGTCCTGCTGCCGGTCCAGTGACCTTTCCTCGGCAAGCTTTTCACGCGTCAGGCGATTGTCTTCTGACTCTTCATACAACGTGCGGGCAACAGTGGCCGGACCGCGCCGGGAGGAGAGTTCAAGCACGGAAACAATGTACTCATCTTCGCCACGCTGAATACGCAGTTCATCGCCAACATTGAGCGTACGCCCGGGCTTCGCGCGGTTATCATTAAGCCGCACCTTGCCACCTGATACTGCTTCGCGCGCAACCGAGCGCGTTTTGAAAAAACGGGCCGCCCAAAGCCATTTATCCAGCCTTACAGAAGATTCCATATGCAGATTTTAAACCGGGTGAGCCAATGTTGACATTAAAACCACACGCCGGAACTGAAAACGCCACCGGCAAGATACCGATGGCGCTTCATTTCGCAAACAAGTGCGGGGTCGTGTCTAAGGCAGAACTTAACCCGCCTTAAGCATCAGTCGATTGACGCGTTGTACGAAACCGGCCGGATCATCCAACTGTCCGCCTTCCGCCAAAACCGCCTGCTCGAACAACAATTCAGCCCAGTCTTTGAACTCTTCTTCAGACTCTACCGCTGAAACCTGCTTGAGCAACAGGTGGTCCAGATTGACCTCCAGTACCGGCTTGCTATCCGGCATGGCCTGACCGGCCTGCTCCAGCATACGACGCATGTGCATCGCCAGTTCCTGCTCACTCAATACCAGGCAAGAAGCCGATTCGGTCAAACGCTTACTGGCACGCACTTCGGTCACTTCTTCCGCCAGCGCTTCGGAAAGACGTTTCAGTAATGGATCCGTTTCAGCATCGTTTTTCTCGTCGTCTTTCTTTTCGTCATCGTCCGAGCCCAGATCAACATCGCCCTTGGCGATAGAACGCATTTTTTTGCCTTCAAACTCGTTGAAGTAACCCATGGCCCATTCGTCAATCCGGTCTGACATCAGCAATACTTCGACGCCTTTTTTGCGGAATATTTCCAGATGAGGAGAGTTCTCGGCTGCTTTGCGGTTTTCCGCGGTGACATACCAGATAACGTCCTGGTCTTCTTTCATACGCGACACATAGTCGTCCAGGCTGACACGCTGCTCCTTGGCAGCATCAGCGGTGGTGGAGAACCGCAACAACTTGGCGATTTTCTCACGGTTGGCCGTATCTTCAACCAAGCCTTCTTTGAGCGCGTTGCCGAACTCATCCCAGAACTTGTTGAATTTTTCGACGTCTTTGTCAGCCAGACGTTTTAACAAATCCAGACTGCGGCGGACGACCGCGGAACGGATTTTCGACACCAACTCATTTTCCTGCAATAACTCGCGGGACACGTTAAGCGGCAAGTCAGCTGAATCGACAACGCCCCGCACAAAGCGCAGGTAGTGGGGTAGTAACTGTTCCGCCGCGTCCATGATAAAGACCCGCTTAACGTACAGGCGCAGACCGTGACGCTCATCACGCTGCATCATCATGTCGAGTGGCGCCTTGGATGGCAGGTACAACAGCGAGGTATAGTTCTGGCTGCCTTCAACGTGGTTATGGGTCCAGCTTAAGGCGTCTTCGAAATCGTGGCTTATGTGCTTGTAAAACGACTGATATTCGTCACTGCTGATTTTGGATTTCTGCAAAGTCCACAAAGCAGAAGACTGGTTGATCGCTTCCCATTCGGGCTGCGGTTCCGCTTCGGCATCATCGTTATCCTCTGCCGGCGGGTTTTTCATGTAAATTGGAAAACCGATGTGATCGGAATACTTGTTCACCAAAGAGCGAACGGACCAGGCAGACTGGAACTCTTTTGCATCTTCACGCAGGTGTAAAATAACTTCCGTACCCTGATGGGGCAACTCAAGCTGTGAAATGGTGTAGTCACCGGTACCTTCCGATTCCCAACGCACACCGTCAGACGGTTCACTACCCGCAGCGCGGGTCATCAGGGTGACCTTGTCGGCGACGATAAACGAGGAATAGAAACCCACACCAAACTGCCCGATCAGGTTAGAGTCAAATTCTTTATCTTTGGAAGCGTTCTCAAGGAATTTACGCGTGCCTGAACGTGCAATGGTGCCGATATTCTCCACCACTTCATCGCGCGACATACCAATGCCATTATCACGAATGATGATCTGACCGGCCTCTTCGTCAACTTCAATTTCTATTTTTAATTCTGAGTCGCCACCCATCATGTCTGCGTTTTGCAGTGCTTCAAAGCGGAGTTTGTCACAGGCATCCGAGGCGTTTGATACCAATTCGCGCAAAAATATTTCGCGGTTGGAATACAGCGAATGAATCATCAGGTTCAGTACTTCGCGCACCTCAGCCTGAAACTCATGTTTTTCGGTTTTGATGTCTTTTTTATCTGCAGTTTTGGTCATGGAGGTTCCCAATAAAATGAATACTACTGCCCAAAGTTGGGTCGACTGGCGGACTTTCAAGGAGACCGCTCATTTGTACGGCATAAAAAAAAGCCCGCAATGCGGGCTTTTTTCTAATTGGGATGGTGTGATCAGCCCAGCTTTTCTTTGATACGTGCAGCCTTTCCTTCCAAACCGCGCAAGTAGTACAACTTGGCACGACGGACATCACCACGACGTTTCACAGTGACTGAATCAATCAGTTTGCTGTGTGTTTGGAAAACACGCTCTACACCTGTTCCGTGTGAAATTTTACGAACCGTGAAAGCCGAGTTAAGACCGCGTTTTTTAATCGCGATAACAACACCTTCAAAAGCCTGCAAGCGCTCGCGATCGCCTTCTTTTACCTTAACGCTAACGATGACGGTATCGCCTGGATTGAAATCCGGTAATTCGCGGGTCATTTGCTCTGCGTTGATTTGCTCAATGATATTCATCGTTCTGTCCTTTCCAAATAAGCCACGTTTGGGCTTTAACAATCGATTTCCAATTCAAGGCGAAATTCTTTTAACAGCAACTTCGCCTCTTCATCCATTTCCCTGCCTTCCAACAGGTCCGGACGTCTTAGCCAGGTTCGACCCAACGCCTGTTTTCTGCGCCAGCGACGAATCGCTTCGTGATCGCCTGACAGCAGCACTTCCGGTACCGTTTTAACATCCGCCACTTCAGGGCGAGTGTAGTGCGGATGATCCAGCAGACCATCCACAAACGAATCTTGTATTGCCGATTGTTCATCACCCAGCACGCCCGGTAAAAGCCGGGTCACTGCGTCGATGATGACCGCCGCGGCCAATTCGCCGCCGCTGATAACATAATCGCCAATTGACCATTCTTCATCGATTTCGGTTTCAATCACCCGCTCATCAATGCCTTCATAACGCCCGCAAACAAGTATCAAACCCTGCCTGCCGGCCAACTCGTCAACTCCCGCATGGTTCAGTTTGCGGCCCTGTGGGCTCATCAAACTGACACGGGTACCGCTGGCCTGTTCCTTTCGCACCGCCTGGATCGTTGAGCTTAAAGGCTCTACGGCCATCACCATGCCCGGACCGCCGCCATACGGTCTGTCATCTACTGTCCGGTGTCTATCGGTTGCCCAATCCCGGGGGTTCCAGGTTTTTAACTGAACCTGTCCTTCCCGAATCGCGCGACCGGTAACACCCAAACCGGTTAACCCTTCCAGGGATTCCGGAAACAGCGTGATCACATCTATACGCATTGATTCTTACCAGTTCCCGCTTAAAACTCGGGATCCCAGTCGACTTCAATCAATCCGCTTTCAAGATCAACACGGGTTACGTATTGTCCCTGTATAAACGGCACCAGATGCTCCCGATCTCCGCGGATCACCAGTACATCGTTAGCGCCGGTTTCCATCAATCTTTCAACCCGGCCCAACACGTCACCTTTGGTGGTGTGAACTTCCAGGCCTTCGAGATCAGCCCAGTAGTATTCATCAGCAGCAGTTGCCGGCATTTGCTCACGCCGGACAAAAATCTGCTGACCCACCAATGCGGCGGCCTCACTCCGGTCTTCATAGCCCGGCAACAAAGCAACCACACCTTTACCCTGTTTGCGTCCGTCAACAATTTTGACCTGACGCTGGTCCTCTCCAAGCAACCATGGCTGATAGCCAAGAATTGCTTCCAAAGGCCGGGTCCAGGAATGAATCTTCACCCAACCCTTGATACCGTGAACTGCGGATATATAACCGAGCGCAACCGGTTGGTGCGCACTCATCGCGCAATTCCTACGATATCAGTCACAGGCCTTTCAGGCAGCGCTGCTCCGAGCCTGAGTTACCAGGTTCTGTACGCGCTCACTAAGCTGTGCGCCTACACCAGTCCAGTAATCAACACGTTCCAGATCAAGACGGAGACGTTCTTCCTGACCACGAGCCAGTGGGTTAAAAAACCCAATTCTTTCAATACGACGCCCATCACGCTTGTTCCGACTGTCTGCTACCACGATGTGATAGAAAGGCCGTTTTTTAGCGCCACCGCGTGCCATTCGAATCTTTACCATTCTTAAAACCTTTTGCTAATGCCAATTAATTGGCCGGATTTTTCCTGTTGACACCATGTCAGTTCAGGCAAATCCACTGCTGATTCCGGCCACGCAAGTATACTTCCGTTGAGCCGGCTCCACGAAACCGCACATTTTAACCGTGTTTGTACCAAAAGAAAACAACAGCTTGTGCTTTTTTATTCAAACAGGCCCTTCCCGCCATGGCCCGGTGATCGCAAACGTCATACCCGGACTGTAAAGATTGACGAACATCCACTGGCCATCGGCTGAGAAACATGCCCCTGCCCACTCACTGCTAACCGCAGTTTCACCCAAATCATGACCACCATATGTGGCCCGTAATTGCGGGTTGACCTGACAAAACGCAAACAACCCGTCCCGCGCGTTAAACCCGGCAATGTGCTGGCCCTTTGTCGCCAGCCCGAGCCGGTCTTCACAAATGATCAGGCTGCCGCGCGGACTGAAAATAATATTATCCGGGCCCGAGAAGCTGCCGCTTTCATTGGCTTCAAAAATCAGTTCAACCGTTCCGCCGGCAACATCCAGCCGAAATATCTGCCCTGCCTTGGCCGCACCGCCGGACTTCGACGTGAAATAGACCGAACCTTCATTATAAACGCAGCCTTCCAAAGAAACGAATGCGGATCCACCCGCAGCCATCCCCTGCGCGACCACGCCGGCGCCATCGTGGGTGCCCGGTGTATGGCCCTGATCGGGCTCGGCAATATCCACCCAGCCGCATACCATTGGTTTGTTCGACACCAACACGCCTGTCAGGTCCTTGTAGCCCTCTACCTTGAGCATCTGCAGTTTGCCGCCGGCCTGCAAGTTACCTGGAATATCCGGCAGGTAACGATAAAAACCGGCAAACGGGTCACGGTCTTCTGTCATGTAGACAGCGCCGCTGGCAAGGTCGACTGCCGCGGCCTCGTGATAAAACTGACCCATGGGAATAATGGGCTGAGGATCAGACTCTCCTTCAGGGTGGACCTCAAAAACATACCCATGTGGCTTTTGAGCATTTTCCAATTGCCAGAATTTCTGCCTGAGCTCAACACCATGATGCATCAACGAAGGCGTCACCGGACCCTCTTCACAGGAAAGCCAGGTTCCCCATGGTGTAACCCCGCCCGCGCAATTATTAACGGTGCCGCTCAAACTGATACGCGAATCGACCAACCGTTCCAGACGCGTATCAAACTGCAATGTAGTGGTTCCGCCACCCGTACAATCCCATGCTTTCTGGGGGGCGCCGAGCGCACCGGAAGACCCGCGTATTTCATGGTTGCGTATCAATGTCGCGATACCATTTTTGGTGTCTACCACGCCCATCCCATCACAACGGTCAGGACTCGGGTAACCGTCACCCAGGGTTTCCCCTGCCCACGCAAAGCTGTGGTAACGGAAACCTTGCGGCAATTTCAGAATAGGGAGCCCGGTGGTCTGGTCATTGACCGCTTTTAAAGGCCCCAGAACCGCGTGGAATTTGGGTGGCGTGCCGTTTGTGCCGAGACGCGACCAAGCAGCCAACCCCAGACCGAGGCCACCTGCGGCCACCAACCCGTGCTTCAAAAAACTGCGTCTGTCGGTGCGCACCATTAATCAACTCTTCAATCAGGAAAATCGACCGGGCGGCAATTGGCCCTTTAAACTGGCCATCTTCCGCATCATGCCTTTCATGCCGCCTTTGCCAAACTTTTTCATCATGCGTTGCATTTGAGAAAACTGTTTGAGCATCCGGTTAACATCCTGAATTTGGGTGCCCGACCCGGAAGCGATACGCTTTTTGCGCGAACCACGGATGACATCCGGGAAGCTTCTTTCTTGCGGTGTCATCGAGTTAATGATGGCGATCATACTAATCGTGTGCTTGTCGTTGACCCGGTTTTTTACCTGGTCTGGCAACTCGCCCATGCCGGGCATCTTGTCGACCAGGTTGCCGAGCCCACCCATATTTTGCATTTGTTCCAGCTGACTGCGGAAATCTTCCAGATTAAAGCCCTGCCCTTTTTTGATTTTCCTGGCGAGCTTTTCCGCTTCCGCTTGATCAACGTGCCGCTGGACATCTTCAACCAACGACAACACATCGCCCATGCCCAGGATGCGCGAAGCAACCCGCTCAGGGTGAAACGGCTGCAGCGCCTCGGTTTTTTCGCCAGTGCCGACGAACTTGATCGGTTTGCCGGTAATTTGCCTGACCGACAAAGCAGCACCACCGCGGGCATCACCATCGGTTTTGGTCAACACGACACCGGTAAGCGGCAATGCGTCGTTGAACGCGCGCGCCGTATTCGCCGCGTCCTGACCGGTCATGCTGTCGACCACGAACAGCGTTTCATGCGGATTAACCGCTGAGTGCAACTGCCGGATCTCATCCATCATATCGGTATCAATATGCAAACGGCCTGCCGTATCAACCAGCAACACATCAACAAATTGTTTGCGCGCGGCATCCAACGCCTGCTTGGCTATTGCAACCGGCTTATCCGTGGCGGATGAAGGGTGAAAAATTACGTCCACTTGTCCCGCAAGTGTTTTCAACTGGTCAATAGCAGCCGGACGGTAGACGTCACAACTGACAACCATGACTTTCTTTTTGGACTGCTCTTTAAGGTGGCGCGCGAGCTTTGCCGTGGTGGTTGTTTTACCGGAACCCTGCAGGCCTGCTAACAAAACGACAACCGGCGGACTCGCCTTCAGGTCGAGGGCTTCATTTTCCTCACCCATGATCCGGACCAACTCGTCATGGACAATTTTAACCAGCGCCTGCCCGGGCTGAAGGCTGCTAATAACCTCTTGCCCAAGCGCCCGCTCTTTAACCTGCCCAATAAAAGACTGCACTACCGGCAACGCAACATCGGCTTCCAACAATGCAATCCGGACTTCACGTAAAGTCTCCCGAATGCTATCTTCAGTCAAACGTCCTTTGCCACGCAATTTTTGCATGGTTTGGGTCAATCTTTGGGTCAGGTTATCAAACATTATTTACTCCGCGATTCAGCAGTCAGGTATTATAACGGGTGACAACCTTTAAGCGGCACGGAATTCGCGATGCATGACAATATTTTATTAATTACAGCAGCCAGCTACCTGGCATCCGTCATACTGCTTTATAGCGCGGTAGCGGAGAGTTCCAGCAGCAAACGGGCGCTGGCAGCCGGCCTGACCCTGTTGGGCGTGATTTTGCACACGTGGGCTGAAAGCCAGCACTGGCTGGGTTCTGTAACACCTCATGTGAGCCTGTTAAACATTCTATCTTTGTGCGCACTGGTTACGGTGGCAATCCCCTTGTGTACATTCCCGCTGCGCAATAGTCTCTATGATGCCAGCCTGGTCGCACTGCCGTTGTCCGTCGTGATTTTGCTGGCCGAAGGACTCATTGACGCGCCCACACTGGAAATCACCAAAGGGTCGACAGAAATCTCCATTCACATCATCACTTCAGTGGTTGCTTTCGGTGTCCTCAGCATCGCCGGCGTTTACGCGGTGTTTGTGGCGATGATCGACCACTTGCTGCGCAAGCATAGCTTTAACAAGTTGGTGCAAACACTGCCGGCACTGGAAACACTCGAAGGCTTGCTGTTTCACCTGATCAAAGCGGGTTTTGCTGTTTTAACAATCTCCTTGGTAACAGGGTTGGTTTTTGTCAATGATCTGTTTGGTCAACACCTTGCCCATAAAACCTTATTGTCACTTTTTGCCTGGCTGGTATTCGCACTGTTATTGTGGGGACGCTGGAAGCGCGGTTGGCGTGGCCGGGTGGCAGTGCGCATGACCCTCGTGGGAATTGCCCTGTTGCTGTTATCCTATTTCGGCAGCAGGTTAGTACTGGAAATTTTGCAGCGCGATTGGCGCGGCTAACACTCCACACAGGATCTGACAAGATTTGGACGATATACCCTTAGGCACTCTTTACACTGTGCTGGTCATTCTGATCATTCTTTCCGGCTTCTTTTCAAGCGCGGAGACTGGCTTGATGGCCATCAACCGCTATCGCCTGAAACATTTGGCCAACAGCGGTCATCGCGGCGCACGTATTGCACAAAATTTGCTGAATAGACCCGACCGTCTGATCGGACTGATATTGCTTGGAAACAACATGGTTAACATCCTGTCGGCATCCATTGCGACTGTGATAGCCATGCGTATATTTGGTGATAACGGCTTGTGGATATCAACCCTCGTAATGACAGTTGTGGTGTTGATTTTTGCTGAAGTTGCGCCCAAAACAGTGGCGGCTCTTCACCCGGAACGTATTGCCTTCCCAGCGTCGTATGTTTTGGTCGTGTTGCTCAAAATTCTTAACCCTATCGTCTGGCTGGTCAATTCATTTGCAAACCTGCTGTTGAGGCCCTTCGGTGTAAAAACCGATGTCGTGGCACTCGAACGTCTTAACCGGGAAGAACTGCGCACTCTGGTCACTGAAGGCGGTCAGATTTCCAATGACCATCAACGCATGCTCGTCAACATTCTGGATCTCGAGCAAGCGTCCATTGAAGACGTGATGGTTCCTCGCGGGGAAATCGTCGGTATTGACCTCGATGATGACTGGGTTGACATTCTGAACCAACTGACTCAAACCGTGTATACACGTCTGCCGGTATACAGAGAAAGCATCGATAACGTTGTCGGCCTGCTTCACATCCGCTCCATTATTTCGAAACTTTCATTTGGCGGCCTGCAGTTTGAAGACCTGCAGCGCTCAGTTCAGAAACCTTATTTTGTGCCTGAAGGCACTTCACTGACCCAGCAGCTACTCGAGTTTCAGGGCAAAGAGCGAAGAATGGCGCTGGTGGTTGACGAGTATGGAGATATCCAGGGGCTGGTTACGCTGGATGACATTCTTGAAGAGATTGTTGGTGAATTTACTCCCGAAGGCCGCGGGCGCTCACGCACCATGCGGCGACTGGATGACGGCAACTACCTTGTTGACGGGTCCACGAGCGTTCGCGCATTGAACCGGCGCTTTGAGTGGGATTTGCCTTTCGAGGAGGCACATACTCTCGGCGGGCTATTGATCGAAGAGATGGAAGTGCTTCCAGAAGGAAAGTGCAGCATTAAAATCGGCTCACACATTATGACCATCGTGGAAATCCGGGATAACGTAATTCACAAAGTACTGATCAAGCCAGACCGAACCCGGAAAAACATAGATGCTCTATAACATCCAGTTTCTTCGCTTTGCGGCGGCGATGCTGGTTGTACTTTATCACTGCGCTGCGCGTTTACCCGCCAATGACTCGGTTTTTCAGGGTTTATTCAGCGCTGGTGAAGCAATTGGCTTTGCGGGTGTCGACATCTTTTTTGTCATCAGCGGCTTTATCATGGCCCACACCACAACCCATCATCATGGCGCTGCCAACGGTATTGATTTCGCCAAACGACGATTAGCACGAATTTTTTCGGGGTACTGGCCGTTTTTTATCTTGGCGACTGTCGTTTTCGGCTATTTCCGCCCCGACCACTTTGCAGAATCCAACCTGTTGAAATCCTTTTTTCTGTGGCCACAGCAACTGAACTTTGTATTGCTGGAAATCACCTGGACCTTATCTTTTGAGTTGTATTTCTACCTGCTTTTCAGCCTGCTGATACTGCTATTTAATTTACGCCACAGATACCGCATCGTCTTGGTGTCGACTTTATTGCTTCTGGTTTACAACCTGTACCATCACTTTATCGCGCACAGTTTTAGTCCCGAAAAGTTTTATTACCTGTCTTTCTGGTCGCAGTTTTTGACTTCACCTTTCCTGCTTGAGTTTTTTAGTGGCGCTCTACTTGCCTGGAGACTCACAAAAAAACCAACAGGCTTTGCATTAAGCTGGTTTCTGGCAGGCTGCGCGTTGTTCCTGGCTGCTGGATGGGTCAATGAATTCTACTATTCCGGCTTAATTGAACAAGGCTTTCATACACTTCCAAGAGTTTTTTTATACGGTGCTCCGGCCTGCATGATAGTCGCTGGGCTTGTCCGTATGGAAGTGCAAGGGTTCCATGCACCAAGACGCTTTAGCGCGGCCACGGGCGGTGCGTCTTATGCCATTTACCTTAGCCACATTCTGATCCTTACGCTAGTCTGGAACACGGGCTTTAATCAACTGGTTTCAACGTGGTCATCAAACAGGATGGTCGCGGCTTACGCTTTGCTGATGTTATTCATTCTCGGCTTCAGCGTCGCTCACTACATCTTTCTTGAAAAACCACTGCACCAGTTGTTCAAACGCTGGGCCGGTTTGAGCTCATCCTCTTATCCCCAGAAAAAACCAATCGCCCGTTAAAATGCGGCCGATACAGCTTCGGCCAAACTGCCTACAACGGTGACCGTCATCCCTTCAATGGCCTGACGCGGTTGATTGGCCTTAGGAATAATTGCTCTTTTGAACCCAAGCCCGGCGGCCTCTTTCAAGCGTTCTTCGCCGTTGTAAACCGGCCGAACCTCCCCTGACAGACCGACCTCTCCAAATACCACAGTTTTTGCGGGCAGCACCCGGTCACGGAAACTCGAGAGTATTGCCAGCAACAAGGGCAGGTCTGAACCTGTTTCAGTAATTCGCATACCGCCGACGACATTGGCAAATACGTCCTGGTCACCAAGACTGATACCGCCGTGACGGTGTAAAACCGCCAGCAGCATGGATAGGCGGCTGTGATCCAGCCCAATGGTGACGCGCCGCGGATTGGCCAGATGACTTTCATCTACCAATGCCTGCAACTCCAGTAACATTGGGCGGGTTCCTTCGCGAATGACAGTGACTACACTGCCGGCAGCGGTCTCAGAGTGGCCGGACAGAAATATGGCAGACGGGTTGCTGACCTCTTTCAAGCCCAGGCCGGTCATGGCAAAGACACCCAACTCATTGACCGCTCCAAAGCGATTTTTAAACGCCCTGATAACGCGATAACGACTGCCCTCATCGCTTTGAAAATACAGCACGGCATCTACCATGTGTTCCAGGATGCGGGGCCCGGCAAGGCTGCCGTCTTTGGTAACATGCCCGATCAATACCATCGCGCAATTCATCTGCTTGGCATAACGAACCAACGACGCTGCTGACTCCCTGACCTGGGAAACCGATCCCGGAGCCGACTGCGCCTGCTCCGAGTGGAGCGTTTGTATGGAATCCACCACCAGAAGCCCGGGCTTCTCTTTTTCCGCCACACTTAAAATTTGCTCAACGCTGGTTTCAGTCAGACAACGCAATGCGCCAACATCAAGACCCAGTCGCTTGGCGCGCATATTGATTTGCTGTAGCGATTCTTCGCCGCTGATATACAGACAGTTCAACTGTTTCATCAGGCCCGCCAACACTTGTAACAACAAGGTTGACTTACCAATACCCGGGTCACCGCCAATTAAGATCACTGAACCGGGCACGACACCACCACCCAAAACCCGGTCCAGTTCATTGATCCCAACGCCTATCCTGGCCACTTTTTGGTCTGATACCGATGCCAGCTCAGTAACTTGCTGGTTAGTAGAGCCCGCATAACCACTCTTGCGGCCACCACCGCCAACGGCTGATTGGCGAAACTCCTTAACGGTGTTCCAATCCTTGCAATCGGGGCACTGACCCGCCCATTTACTTAATTCGCTGCCGCATGAGGTACAGTAAAAAGAGTTTTTTGTTTTTGCCACGCTGGTTTCCTTGTTTATATTGTTCTTGTAGCAGATTGAGCCCATGACCTCCAGCCTAAGACAAAAATAAAGAGATTCCTTACAATGTGTCGGTCAGTACTTAGCCATGTTGAGATAATAAGGTATGCGCAAACCGCAGGATCAACAATTAATCGGTGAATCTCCAGCCTTTCTGGAGGTTCTTGAACATGCCTCGCGCGTTGCACCGCTGAACAGGCCGGTGCTGGTCATTGGGGAGCGTGGCACGGGCAAGGAACTCATCGCCTCCCGTATTCATTTTCTTTCGGGCCGTTGGGATTACCCATTCATTAAAATGAACTGTGCCGCACTGGCCGAATCGCTGCTTGAAACTGAGCTTTTTGGACATGAGGCCGGTTCTTTTACCGGCGCAAGCAAACGCAGACTCGGCCGGTTTGAATTGGCTGACCAGGGCAGCCTGTTTCTGGACGAACTCTCGAGCACTTCATCAGGCGTACAAGAAAAAATTCTACGGGTCATCGAGTACGGTGAATTTGAGCGCGTCGGCGGTGCCGACACCATTCGGACTAATGTGCGTATTATTGGTGCTACCAATGAAGACCTCCCCCACCTGGCTGAGCAGGGAAAATTTCGTTCTGACTTACTTGACCGCCTGGCTTTTGACGTCATCACCCTGCCGCCATTACGGGAGCGTACCGACGACATTCTAACTCTGGCCAATCATTTCGCCGTTAAAATGGCTGGGGAACTGGGCCGTGATGTGTTCAATGGTTTCAGTGAAAAAGCCCGAAAACAACTACTTGGATACGCCTGGCCGGGTAACGTCCGTGAATTAAAAAACGTCGTGGAACGGGCAGTGTACAGTTGCCATGATAATAACAAATCTATCGTTGATATTGTCTTCGACCCGTTTGAATCACCCTGGCGACCGGGACAACGCTCCAAAAAAGCTGAAGCAGAGCCGATGGCAATGCCCAACAATCCATACGACTTTAAGCAGCACATGCAGGATGAAGAGGTGCAACGAATAAAAAGCGCGATGGAACATTGCCGGTTTAATCAGAAAAAAACCGCTGAGTTTCTCGGCATGACATACCATCAGTTACGGGGCTATTTGCGTAAGTATGAACTGACTGACTCCGAAGAGTAATCAGATAGTCACTCGCGGAACGCGGCCGGTGACACCACAAATGAGTTCGTAAGGCACCGCATCTGCCCATGGCGCAATGGTTTCCACCGCCAAACCTTCACCCCACAAAACTACCGGATCACCAGTCTTTGCATCGTCGTGCCCGCGTAAATCGAGTGTAATCAAATCCATTGAAACCCGACCGGCAAGCTGCGCTTTCCTGTCATTAACCAGCACTGGGGTACCGCTACGCAAGTGTCGCGGATAACCATCACCATAACCAATCGCAGCCACGCCTATGCGCATATCTTCGGGACAGGTGTAGGCGGCACCATAGCCGACAGTCTCACCCTTTTTGCATTGGTTGATGGCAACCAGTTCACTGGTCAACGTCATTGCCGGTTTAAGCCCGATTTCATGGGCTGACTTGCCGGAATCTGGCGAAATGCCATAAAGCAGAATTCCCGGCCGAACAATATTCCTGTGCGATTGCGGAAAGTTCAAAACACCCGCGGAGTTTGCCAGGGACTGTTCAGCTTTAAGCCCTTTGGTTGACTCATCAAAGCGCTCAATTTGTATATTGGTTTTCGGATTACCTGTCTCATCGGCACAAGCAAAATGGGACATTAAAATCACTGCGCCGACACCCGCCATCGACTCCAACTCATTAAAAACCGCACCCGCATCTGTTCGTGGAAACCCAAGCCGATGCATGCCGCTATCCAGCTTGAGCCAGATCTTGTTACCGGCCATCCATCCCCGCTGCCTGAGCATTTCCAACTGCGACACATGATGAACCACTGTTTCTGCACTCAGGGACTTGGCAAGCTCAAAGTCATCTATATTGGCAAAGCCCTCCAGCATCAACAATCGACCCGACCAACCACCGTTGCGCAACGCCGCGGCTTCTCCCGGTGTCGCCACCGCCAACAGATCGGCGTTCTTTAAGGCGCCTGCCACCCTGGTGATGCCATGACCATAACCATCAGCCTTGACGACTGCCGCGATTTTGCCTTCTGGCACCAAACCCCGAACGACGTCGAAGTTATGCCTGATGGCAGCAAGATCGATACTGGCGATGGTATTGCGACTCATGGTGTAGCCGCTTTAGATGTGTAAACTGCCGGGCAATCCCGGATTTTCAGTGATGGTCATTTTGAAATGAGCTTTCGGGTGCCAGGTTAACAAATCGCAACCACGGACCTTGAAAGGCCAGGTGAACGGTTCCCGTTGAGCCGTTACGATGCTTGCCAATAATAACCTCCGCCTTGCCCTTCTCCCCGCCATCGGGGTGGTATACCTCGTCCCTGTATATGAAGACGATCAGATCGGCATCCTGCTCAATAGAACCGGACTCCCTCAAATCAGACATCAGTGGTCTTTTATTCGGACGTTGCTCGAGCGCCCTGTTGAGCTGGGACAAAGCGACCACCGGGACATTCAACTCTTTGGCAATCGTTTTTAAGGAGCGGGAAATTTCGGCGATTTCAGTAGCGCGATTTTCTTTGCTGCCAGGCACTGACATCAACTGAAGATAGTCCACTACGATCAAATCAATATCATGCTCCCGCTTCAACCGTCGCGCCCTAGCACGTAGCTCAGCGGGTGACAGCGCGGGTGTATCATCAATAAACAGTTTACTTTTGTGCAGCAAGGTCATGGCAGAGGTCAGTTTTGGCCAATCCATGTCATCAAGCGTACCGGTACGAATTCGATTCTGTTCAATCTGCCCCAGCGATGAAAACATTCGCATGACCAGCTGTAATGACGCCATTTCCATACTGAACACCGCCACTGATTTACCGTGTTTAATGGCCGCGTTTTCCGCTATATTCATTGCAAACGTGGTCTTGCCCATGGCTGGTCTTCCCGCAACAATGATCAGGTCAGACGGCTGCAGACCCGCGGTCAGTTTGTCAAAATCCTGATAACCGGTTGGAATACCGGTAATATCGCCTTCAAACGCGTTGAGCTCTTCAATTTTGGCCATTGCCTCCTTGAGAGTATCCTGAACAGATACAAAGCCAGACCCACCACGTGATCCCTTGTCAGCAATTGCAAAAACAAGACGCTCCGCTTCTTCAAGCAAGATATTGCTTTCCCGTCCATCGGCGGTAAATGCACTTGAAGTAATCTGCGCGCCAACATCAATGAGGCTGCGCAGAATGCTCTTTTCACGCACGATATCCGCGTACGCACCGACATTGGCGGCACTAGGCGTATTATTGGCAAGCTGAGAGATGTAATTGCCGCCATCAACTTGATCCGCCTTGCCGTGAGATTCAAACCACTCAGTGACGGTCACCGCATCGCAGGGACGACTCGCTTCGTGCAGATCATGAACTGCTTTAAATATCAGCCTGTGGTCTTCCCGGTAAAAATCCGCCTCACTGACTTTATCCGCAACATGATCCCATGCTGATGCACTCAACATTAGCCCGCCCAGCACTGATTGCTCAGCCTCCAGTGAATGCGGAGGAACTTTAGGTGTTTCAACAATCGATAGTTTGGGTGCGGGCATAAGTGCTTCTTATCATTTAATGGGACAAAAAAAACTGCGAACCATCGTTTGACGATTCGCAGTTCAGCATATCAGAGCATAGATGCCATGACTATTCGGGTAAACGCAAGATCGGTTACTCCGGTTTTACGATGACCTTTATGCGAGTCTCAATATCCGCGTGCAGTTGCACAACGACTTCAAACTCACCAATAGTTCTAATTGGGCCTTCGCCCATGATGACTTCACTCTTGTTGATTTCGTGACCTAACTCAGAAACTGCGGTAGCAACTTCACGTGGGCCAATTGAACCATACAAATTGCCTTCATCACTTGCATTGGCAGCGATTTCAACCACCACATCTTCCAGGCTGGTCCGGCGCGCCTGCGCCTTGCCGAGTCTGTCAGTTGCGGCAGCTTCAAGCTCGGCTCTTCGAACTTCAAATTGTGCCAGGTTTTCTTTGGTTGCAGGTGCAGCTTTACCCGATGGCACGAGGTAGTTCCGGCCAAAACCGGATTTAACCTTTACCAGGTCGCCCAAGTCACCCAGGTTCTGTACTTTCTCAAGCAGGATAAGATCCATGATAATTCTCCGGGGTGATTAGTGATTATCGGTGTATGGCAGCAATGCCAGGAAGCGTGCCCGCTTAACAGCAGTAGCCAACTGACGTTGATACCTGGCTTTCGTACCAGTGATACGACTAGGTACAATTTTACCGGACTCACCAACATACTGTTTCAGGACAGTGAGATCTTTATAGTCGATCTCGGTTACTCCATCAGCCGTAAACCGGCAAAACTTTCTGCGACGCATTTGTTCACGTGCCATGATTATTCTCCCGCCTCTGCGTTTGTCTCGGTGGTTTCTTTAGCCGCTTCAGCCTCGACGGGCGCAGCAACTTTTACTTCTTCAACAGCTTTATCGGCATCTTTCTTTTCTTGCGCTTTCTCGGGTGAGCTGTCAGTGGTTGCACGACGACGCTCACTGTGATCGCGGCTTGAGCGATCTTTTTCTTCTTTCGCTTTAAGCATTTCAGACTGCTCAGTTATAGCAACCTGCCTGCGAACTGTAAGATGACGTAATACCGCATCGTTGAAACGGAAGACACTTTCAAGTTCATCAAGCGTGTCATTATCGCACTCGATGTTCATCAGAACGTAATGAGCTTTGTGCAGCTTGATAACCGGATAAGCCAACTGGCGACGGCCCCAATCTTCCAGGCGGTGAATGCTGCCGCCCTTTTCTTCAATCATTGTACGGTAACGTTCCAGCATGGCCGGAACCTGTTCACTCTGATCTGGATGCACCAGAAAGCAGATTTCATAATGACGCATAGTTAACTCCCTATGGGTTTAAAGCCCTGCAAATGTCCAAAAAATGGTAACCCGGGGCTTTTAAAGCTTCCGACAACCCAACCGCTGGGTGCGTGAAGCAAGGATTTTTTGCTCTGCCAGTGACAGAGCCGACGGATTATATCAGCGTGACCTTTGAACTAGCAAGGCCTGAGGCACTAATTGCAACAAAGCCAATACTTTAGGAAATTGTGAAGCTTTCCCCACAACCACATTCATCGGTGGCGTTTGGATTATCGAATTGAAAGGTTCTGTTCAGGCCGTTGACAATAAAGTCTATTTTTGAGCCTTGTAAATAAGGCAAACTCTCGCGATCGACCACTATTTTCACGCCTTTGTCCTCAAAGAGCTCATCCTCATCTCCACATGCTGAGGCAATGCTAACCTCGTACGCCCAACCGGAACACCCGGTCTTTCTGACCCCGAGGCGTAATGCCAAACCATTCTCTTTTTCAAGAAAATGCTTAACGCGCTGTGCTGCGTTATCAGTTAACTGGATACTCATATTTTTTGTACCATTAGTGAAAATTTAGGATGTCTGCTCTAAAAGACTGTGCGCACCGCGCCGAGTGATTTATTATCTTGGGTCATTTCAACAGAGATCAACCATAACATCATGTCAGCGGTCAGTATCAAAAAAGCACTTAGTGGGGAAATTTCAACAGGAACCAGGGTCAAGATTCAAGGCTGGGTGCGGACCCGCAGAGATTCCAAGGCTGGTTTTTCTTTCATTTCGGTCAACGACGGGTCCTGTTTTGACCCGATACAGGTTGTCGCGCCTGCAGACCTTTCTAATTACAGCGCGGAAATTCAAAAACTCACCACCGGCTGCGCCGTCATCTGCACAGGTGAATTAGTCGAGTCACAGGGCCGTGGACAAAAATTTGAAATTCAGGCTTCAGAGGTTGAAGTAAGCGGGTGGATCGAAGACCCGGACACTTACCCCATCCAGCCCAAGCAACACAGCTTCGAATTCCTTCGTGATGTGGCCCACCTGCGCCCGCGCACCAATACATTCGGCGCAATAACACGGGTACGAAATGCCGCAGCACAAGCCATTCATCGTTATTTTCACGAGAATGACTTTTTCTGGGTTAACACCCCGATTATTACGGCATCAGACGCGGAAGGCGCTGGCGATATGTTCCGGGTGAGTACTCTGGACCTCGCCAACCTGCCGCTCAATGACAATGGCGATATTGACTTTGAACAGGATTTTTTTGGACGGGAGACCTTTTTGACTGTGTCCGGCCAATTGAACGTTGAGGGTTACTGTTTGGCACTTTCAAACGTGTATACATTCGGCCCCACATTTCGCGCTGAGAACTCCAACACTACACGCCATCTGGCCGAATTCTGGATGATTGAGCCCGAAATTGCATTCGCCAACCTGGATGATCTCGCCAATCTGGCTGAAGACTTTTTGAAATACGTTATCAGGGCCGTTCTTGACGAGTGCCCGGACGATATGGCTTTCTTTGCAAAAAGAATAGAACCAACCGCCATTGAGCGTTTGGAGTCATTGCTTAACGCGCCGTTCATCCGCATCGATTATGCGGAAGCCATCGAAATACTAAAAGCCTCCGGACAGAAATTCGAGTTCCAGCCCAAATGGGGACTGGACCTGCAGACCGAGCACGAAAGATACCTGACTGAGAAACACTTCAAAGCACCGGTCGTGGTCAAAAACTACCCGACTGAAATCAAGGCTTTTTACATGCGCCTGAGTGACGATGGCAAAACCGTTGCGGCGATGGATGTTCTCGCCCCGGGTATCGGCGAAATCATTGGCGGTGCGCAACGTGAAGAACGCCTGGACGTTCTGCAAAGGCGTATGGACGAACAGGGCATGGACGCGGAAACCTACAGTTGGTACGTTGATTTAAGACGATATGGCACTGTACCCCATGCCGGTTTCGGGCTTGGCTTCGAACGACTGATCACTTACATAACCGGAATGTCAAATATCCGCGACGTGATTCCATACCCACGGGTTCCCGGCAGAGCAGACTTCTGATCAACCGCCCCGACCATACAATCAGCTAATGTAATGAGACTTGCCGGCAAATCTGCCGGCAATGTTTTATTTGTTTCGGCGAAGTTTGCTATCGAACACCGAACAGACACCTAAAGCCTGAACACTGCTCATCCGGCACGCAATTAACGAGGTTTTATGAGCGCATATAAAAAAGCGGCCGGGATACCTTCCGTGATATCCCAAGCCGCTCTGCGGACGTGTCGCCACCCGCTAATTGCTTCCTTGCATACCAAGGTAAAACAGATCCTTCTGCTAACGAAACAGGGGTCTTCCATGTCAGTTTCGTTCCTTGATGAACACACTATAGCCAACTTTGGCTAAATACACAAGTGTCTATTTACTTTTTTGTCTAAATTCTTTTTTGTCTAAATACATATGCGTCTATAGACAGTAGTGGCTATATTTGCTATGTTACCGTCAAGAATAAAAATTTGCATGTTTCGCCCCTGATGTTTTTGCTGCGATTACGCGGGCCATTGGAGTTTAACCAGTCCACGAATCAGTTGGCTTTAACAGACCAGGAAGGCAAACATCAGTTGATATACCGAATGCATGATGCATGCGGTTATAAAACAAGGAAGTAAAAAAGAGACAGGCAAGGATAAGCCTGTCTGCAGGAAAACGGTAATGCCGTTAATGAACCGAAAGGCTCAATATGCACGAACATGGATTGTTCGAGTTGTGAAAAGGCTCAGCGCTTTTCGCCCTGCAACTGGTGTCCACAAAAGCTGTGGGCACCAAATTTATTTAGTGTCACATGGTTTTTGCTCTTTGCTCATGTAAAAACCATGTATTGAGTGGTATTGATTAGCGAATTTTATTTTAAATAAACGGTGCAAGTCATTGAATAAAATAATATCCTAGGGAGTAGGCTGTAGTAATGCTCACCATTATTTTGGTGTTTGCGCCCTTGACTAGCCTTACTGAAAAGGATTTCGTTAAATTATTCCAGGGAAACGAAGGAAGACTTTAGTGTTAACCAACCCACACCATACAAGACATGAAACAATGACTGAGAATAGCGCTGTCCATCAAGTACTGCCCCTCCTTTTCAGAAAAATCGTCCGGCTTTTAGTCGGAACAATATCATTTCCGATATTAGCCGAACTTCTTAAGACAATATATGTGGAAGAGGCCAAAAGAAAACTTGAAAAGAGCGGCTCAAAGCCTACCAAGAGTGCAGTCGCCCTGATTACAGGACTAGATACACGTGTAGTTAGTGCGGTTTTAAAAGAAAAAACTGGAACGATCGAAATACCAGTTTCCGCAAACCCGGAAAACACTTTAATTGACATTTGGAACAGTGATAAAACATTTCTAGATCCAGAGTCACATAAACCTGCAGTTCTTCCTGTCGAAGGAAAAGGACGCACTTTTCAGACTCTGGTATTAAGGGCCATTGGTCGAAACATTACGGTCAAAACGGTATTAGATAGATTGCTTAAAGGCGGAACCGTTCGAATTGTTGAAGGTGACACGCCGAGAGTGGAGTTGGTTTCAAAATTCTATAATCCAATTTCATCGGATTACGCTCAATCTATAGAAGTAGGGTTACTTGAGTCATCCAGAGTGCTCTCAGCTGTCTTACATAACATAAACACTAACGAAGCGCATAGGGTGCCGCAACAAGGGCGCTGGACTTATCGGCTCGACCCTAAAAACTATAAAAAATTCAGAACTGAAGTTCGAAAATTGTTAGAAAACCAAATTAAAGAAGGGGATGCTCTACTCGAAAAGTTCGAGGAAACACAAAAACGACCTGGTCAACTCACTGTCGGTATCGGTTGGTATCAGTGGGGAGATCATGATTCAGAAAGCATAGGAGAATAGTAATGACTCGTTGGACAATTGAAAAATCAGGGACTGGAATTGAAAAGTCAGGTACTGGAATTGAAAAATCAGGAACTGGAATTGAAAAGTCAGGAACCGGAATTGAAAAGTCAGGAACCGGTATCAGAAAATTTGCTTTGGCGTGTTCATTAGCTTCGCTCGCGTTCACCGCACAAGCTGACATTAATGATTTCCGACCCGAAGGTTCACTCAATGTGGTCATCCAAAACAATGCCTTATTGGTATCCTGGATCATCGATGGAAGTGTATTTTCAGGCGTGTCAACTCTGAATGGTGCTTCAACCAATTTATCACTTACTGAAGTTTCACTCGCCAACGATAGTCAATTTATAAACACGACGGGTGGCGGTACGGGTACGGAAACTACTGGCGGTGGCACAGGCACAGAAACCACTGGCGGTGGCACGGGCACAGAAACCACTGGCGGCGGCACGGGCACAGAAACTACTGGCGGCGGCACGGGGTCAAAAGCAGAAACTACCGGCGGTGGTACTGGCTCAAACACTGAAACCACGGGTGGTGGTACTGGCACCGAAACCACTGGCGGTGGCACTGGCAACGAAACCACCGGCGGCGGCACCGGCACCGAAACCACTGGCGATGGTACTGACACAGAGA
>Ga0102810_1000146_pt1 | contig 23002 bp, 24 predicted proteins | sample ColrivemetaGS573_FD_84506 | JGI IMG/M metagenome (GOLD analysis project Ga0102810, IMG submission 84506) | Estuarine microbial communities from the Columbia River estuary - Ebb tide ETM metaG S.573 | ecosystem: Environmental > Aquatic > Marine > Intertidal zone > Estuary | place: USA: Columbia...
ATTCAAACGCAACTTTACCTCCTTTTAATTTAGGTGAATTTGTAATGCAACAAATTAAAGATCATACTAAAAAAATAGCGTTAGCATTAAAAACAGTTGGATTAATCAATATTCAATTTGCGGTTAAAGATGATATTGTATATATAATTGAAGCCAATCCGAGAGCATCTCGTACAGTACCTTTTATAGCAAAAGCATATCAAGAACCTTATGTTAATTATGCTACCAAAGTTATGTTAGGTGTAAATAAGGTAAAAGATTTTACTTTTAATCCTAAATTAGAAGGATTTGCAATTAAACAACCTGTGTTTTCTTTTAACAAATTCCCTAATGTAGATAAAAAATTAGGACCAGAAATGAAGTCAACAGGAGAAAGTATTTTGTTTATTGATAGTTTAAAGGACGATCAGTTTTATGAATTATACTCTCGTAGAAAAATGTATTTAAGTAAATAACCTTAATACAAACATATTTTAGAGCTCCATTTTGGAGCTCTTTTTGTTTATATCAAATTTGTTTATATATTTGTTTAATTAAACAGAGATTATTTTGAACAATATTAAATCAGAGTTTACAATAAAAGACCTTGAGAATTTTTCAGGCATAAAGGCACATACAATTAGGATATGGGAAAAAAGATACAATCTTTTAGAGCCAAATAGAACAGAGTCTAATATTAGATATTATGATATTCATAATCTTCAAAAGTTATTAAATGTTGCATTATTAAATAATAACGGTTTAAAAATTTCTAAAATTGCTGAATTATCCGATTCAAAAATTGCTGTTGAAGTGAGAGAGCTGGTTGCAAAAAGTGGTGTAAATAACCAAGCATCCAATTCTTTGAAACTAGCAATGTTGAATTTTGATGAAAACATGTTTAATGTAACTTACAATAATTTAATTGCTCAATTTTCGTTAAGAGAAATTTTTAAAAAAGTGTTTCTCCCTTTTTTAAATGAAATAGGATTGTTATGGCAGGTAAATTCTATTACCCCAGCTCATGAGCATTTTATAACAAACCTAATAAAACAAAAAATACATATTAATATTGAACGATTACAATTGTCTAAACCTACTAATTTAGATAAAGTATTTGTTTTGTATCTTCCATTAAATGAAATTCATGAATTGGGATTATTGTATTTACATTTTGAATTATTATTACACGGTTATCAATCAATTTATTTAGGACAAAGCGTACCGGTAAATAATTTACCTGATGTTCAAAAGGTATATAATGCTATATGCTTTATAAGTTATTTAACTGTTGAGCCCTCTAAAAATTCTCTTTTAGAATATATTGAAACTATTGAAGAAGAGGTATTAAATAATTCAAATGATGAGGTTTGGCTTATAGGTAGAAAAGTAATTGAAAATGATGCTGAAATAAAATCTTCTAAAGTAAAAACGTTTAAATCTATAGATGATTTGTTAATATATTTGTAATTTTTTTTAAATTATTTGTATATGTTTAATAAAGAATTATATTTGTTAAACAAAATATGAAAAATAATATAATTATAATAGGGTCAGGATTTTCTTCATTAGCTGCTTCAAGTTATTTAGCTAAAGCAGGCTATAACGTTACTATACTTGAAAAAAATAATGCTATAGGAGGAAGAGCAAGGAAATTTGATAAAGATGGTTTTAAGTTTGATATGGGGCCAACTTGGTACTGGATGCCAGATGTTTTTGAGAAATTCTTTTTGGATTTTAAGAAAAAACCATCAGATTATTACCAACTTGAAAAACTTTCACCTGCTTACCAAGTCTATTTTGATACACTAAATTCAATTACAATACCTGATAACTTAGAGGATATTTATAAAATATTTGAGGATGAAGAAAAGGGTAGTAGTGTTTTTTTAAAAAAGTTTTTAAAAGCGGCGAAGTTTAATTACGAAGTTGCTATTAATGACTTAGTGTACAAGCCTGGGGAATCTATTTCAGAGCTTATAACTTTTTCGACAATAGCAAAAGTTAATCAGTTTTTTAAAAGTATAAGTAGCGATATTAGAAAGAACATTAAAAGTAAAAAGTTAATTCAAATTTTAGAATTTCCTGTTTTATTTTTAGGAGCAAAACCTTCAAATACCCCTAGTTTTTACAATTTTATGAATTATGCCGATTTTGGTTTGGGTACTTGGCACCCAAAAGGCGGAATGTTTGAAGTTGTAAAGGCATTTGTTGACCTGGCATTTTCTTTAAATGTTACAATAAGAGTAAATCAAAATGTTGAAAAAATTGTTGTTGAAAAAGGAAAAGTTAAAGGAGTTGTGGTTAACAATGAATTTTTAGATGCCGATATTGTTATAAGTGGTGCCGATTATCAACATACGGAAACACTTTTAGATGATAAACACAGAATGTATTCTCAAAAATATTGGGCGAAAAAAACTTTTGCCCCATCAGCATTACTTTTTTATGTAGGATTTGATAAAAAGTTACAAAATGTATGTCATCATACACTATTTTTCGATACAGATTTTGATGTACACGCGGTTGATATTTATGATGCTCCTAAATGGCCAAAAGACCCTCTTTTTTATGCAAGTTTTCCTAGTATAACGGATACTTCATTCGCACCAAAAGGTAAAGAGGCAGCAACTTTTTTAATTCCATTGGCTCCAGGTTTAACGGATATCCCTGAAGTAAGGGAAGAGTATTTTACAAAAATTATTAAAAGATTAGAAAAATTAACCAACCAAAAATTAGAAAAGGATATACTGTTTAAAGAATCATTTTGTGTAAACGATTTTAAAACTGAATACAATTCATATAAAGGAAATGCATATGGTTTGGCAAATACATTGTTGCAAACAGCGGTTTTACGTCCAAACATAAGAAGTAAAAAAGTGAAAAATCTTTTTTTTACTGGCCAATTAACAGTTCCTGGTCCTGGTGTTCCTCCAGCTATTATTTCTGGAAAAATTGTGTCAGACCTTGTTCTAAAGCATACAACAAAATAAACATACTACTAACTAAAATTAATATTTATGAAACAGTTATTTGACGATACTTCATTTAAATGCAGTAAAATTGTAACAAAAAAATATAGTACATCATTTTCGTTAGCAGTAAAAATGCTCTCACCAAAAATTAGAGAAGCAATTTTTAGTATTTATGCTTTTGTAAGGTTTGCTGATGAAATTGTTGACTCTTTTCACGATTTTGATAAAAATGAATTGATAAATGAGTTTGAAGCTGATTATTATAAATCTTACAATAATGGGATAAGTTTAAACCCAATTTTAAATAGTTTTCAGTTAACTGTGAAAAAATACCAGATTACAGACGATTTGATTCAAGCTTTTTTAAAAAGTATGAAAGCAGATTTAAACAAAGAAACCTATAATACTATCGAAGAATATAACGAATATATTTATGGTTCTGCTGATGTTGTTGGTTTAATGTGTTTAAAGGTTTTTGTAAATGGAGATGAAGACAAGTTCAATGATTTAAAATATTCCGCAATGAAATTGGGTTCTGCTTTTCAAAAAGTAAATTTTTTACGAGACTTAAAAGATGATTACGAGTTGTTAAATCGTTCGTATTTTCCTGGTGTTAACTTAAAAGAATTAAATTCAGAAGAGAAATGTGAAATAATTGCCGATATTGAAGCTGATTTTAATGAAGCATTGGTTGGTATAAAAAAACTTCCTTTGGAAGCAAAGTTTGGAGTTTATACTGCTTATGTTTATTATAAAAGATTACTAAATAAATTAAATAATACACCTTCAACAGAAATTTTAAATACGCGTATTCGTGTTTCTAATCCGTTAAAATTAAGTTTGTTGGCAAAATCCTTTGTTGTTTATAAATTAAATTTGTTATAATGAAATATTTGGGGCTTATTGTAATATTTTTTATTTCTTTAGGGATGGGGACTCCACTTGAGAATGTAAGAAATCAATTTCCTACAATTAATTCATTAGAGCAAACTGAAAAATATTTAGATGAGCTCGAAAATGAAGAGGATGAAACGTTGCAGGGGTATTTTGCTGCAATGTATTTTATGAAATCTAAATATGTAAAGTTTCCTTTAACAAAATTAAAATATTTTAAAAAAGGTAAATTATTATTGGATGAATTAATAAGTAATAATCAAAACAATATTGAAATTAGGTATATTCGATATTTACTTCAAAGTGAAATACCCGATTTTTTAGGTTATAATAATTACCTTGAAGAAGATTTTTTTCATATAATAGAAAACGTTGAAGCAAGTAATTTGAATAGGAATTTTAAATTAAAAATGTTGCAAAACATCTTGATTTCAAAAAGGATTACTGATCAAAAAGAACAGAAAATTAAACAATTATTAAAAGTTTTATAATGTTTCTACTCATAACAATAATAACATTTGTTTTAATGGAATGTGTTACCTGGTTAACGCACAAATATGTTATGCATGGTTTTTTATGGTATTTTCATGAAGATCATCACCAACCGAGATATCAAAATTGGTTTGAGCGAAATGACGTGTTTTTTGTTATTTTTGCCATACCAAGTATTGCGTTATTTTACTTTGGTGTAGAAGGCGGTCTAAACTATTTGTTTTTTATTGGTTTGGGTATCATGTTATATGGAATGGCTTATTTTTTAGTGCACGATGTTTTAATTCATAGACGTTTTAGGTGGTTTAATAAAACGACTAATAAATATTTAATAGGTTTAAGAAAAGCGCACAAAGTGCATCATAAACATCTAGGAAAAGAAGAAGGTGAATGTTTCGGTATGTTATTCGTTCCTTTTAAGTATTATAAAGTATGACCTCTTTATATTTTATAATAAATGTAGCCTCTTTTTCAATTCCATTTTTGTACAGTTTTGAAAAAAGAATGAATTATATTCAATATTGGAAATCTGTGTTTTTAGCAATTGTAATTGTTGCAATTCCTTTTTTAATTTGGGATGTTTGGTTTACAAATATTGGAGTTTGGGGTTTTAATCCAACTTATTTATTAGGGCCAACCATTGAAAATTTACCTTTTGAAGAGGTACTATTCTTTTTTTGTATTCCTTATGCAAGTATTTTTACACATTATGCATTGTTACATTTTTTTCCGCAGCTTGGGCTACCAAAAAAAGTTACACAAGGAATAACGATACTTCTTTTTCTAATTGCGATTGTTATTATAATTTTCAACTATGATAAATGGTACACATTTGTAAATTTTTCATTTTTTGCTGCACTTTTATTATATTCTTTAGTAGCTAAAGACACTAATTTAAATTCATTCTTCATTACATTTTTGGTTATTTTAATCCCATTTTTTATTGTAAATGGACTGTTAACAGGAAGTTTTATTGAAGAGCAAGTTGTTTGGTATAATGATGCGGAAAATTTAGGGATTAGAATAGGAACTGTACCTATTGAGGATGCTTTTTATGCGTTTGGTATGTTGTATACAGCAATTATTTTGATTGAAAAGTTCAAGCCAAGATTTAAAAAGAAGTAATGGTGGCAAAACAAGAAATTTCAATTTTTTGGTTTAGAAGAGATTTAAGATTACACGATAATACGGCCTTGTATAATGCCTTAAACTCACAATATCCAGTACTCCCAATATTTATTTTTGATGAAGCTATTTTAAATGAATTGCCAAAAGATGATGCTAGGGTAAATTTTATGCATTTAACTTTAAGTAAAATAAATGCAGAATTATTTGAAAATAAGGCTTCATTATATATTAAAAAAGGAAAAGTGAAAGCTGTTTGGAAAACGCTTTTAAATGAATTCAACATAAAGAAAGTGTTTTTTAATAAAGACTACGAACCTTATTCTATTAAAAGAGATGCTGAAATAACTGACTTATGTGTTGAAAATAATATTGAAGTATATCCTTCTAAAGATCAAGTTATTTTTGAAGCTAGTGAGGTTTTAAAAGCCGATGGAAAACCATACACAGTCTATACGCCTTATAAAAATAAATGGTGGAATTTATACAACAGTAAAAAACTTGACTTATCTCCATCAGAAGATTTAATAGATAATTTTTTAAAATTAAACTTTAATTTTCCTTCATTAAAAGATATTGGTTTTGTTGAAAGTAACATAAAAGTTCGATCAATAAATGAAAATGCGATTTTAGATTATCAAAAATTTAGAGATTTACCATCAGTAAATACTTCAAATAATTCGGTGTATTTACGATTTGGGTTAATAAGTACACGTAAACTATTTAAATATGCGATGTCTATAAATGAAGCCTATTGTAATGAACTTATTTGGAGAGAATTTTTTATGCAAATATTGTATCATTTTCCAAAAGTTGTAAATGAAAACTTTAAAGCTAAATATAACTTTATTCCTTGGCGGAATAATGAGGAAGAATTTAAATTGTGGTGCGAAGGAAAAACGGGTTATCCAATTGTAGATGCTGGTATGAGAGAGTTAAACCAAACAGGTTATATGCACAACCGAGTGCGTATGATTGTTGCAAGTTTTTTAAACAAACATTTGTTGATAGACTGGCGCTGGGGAGAAGCGTATTTTGCAAAAAAATTATTGGATTATGATTTAGCTGCAAACAATGGAAACTGGCAATGGGTTTCAGGTACTGGATGTGATTCTGCGCCTTATTTTAGGGTTTTTAACCCTACTACCCAGCAACAAAAATTTGATCCAGATTTTAAGTACATAAAAAAATGGAATCCTAATTATAAAAATATTCCTGAAATTGTTGTGCACAAATTTGCGCGAGAACGTTATTTGGAGGCTATGAAATTGGCTTTATTGTAATTATTATTTTACCAATTTTGAAATCATTCCATTAAAAATAAGCCAGTGAAAAGGTGTAACTGCAAACCAATAAAGCCTTCCAGCAATGCCTTGGGGTCTATATGTGGCAGTTTGGTATAAGATATTGTCTTCAATTTTAAACTCTAACCAAGCTTCACCGGGAATTTTCATTTCACCGTATAATAATAATTTTTTCACCTTTTTATTAACATAAATAACACGCCAAAAATCAAGAGAGTCACCTGTATTTAATTTTGTTGGATGTGTTCTACCTCTTCTTAAACCAATTCCTCCAAACAACTTATCTATAAATCCTCGAAATTTCCATAAAAATGTTGCATAATACCAACCAGTTTCTCCACCAATAGACCATATTTTGTTCATTGTTAAATTCATATTCTTTATAGGTCGTTGTTTTTTATCCGTATAGCAACCGAACGAAGGTACGTTTATGTATTTATGAACATCCTTTTTTAAGCTGCCACTTATAAATGAGTCTTTCCAGCTTGAAACAATACTATTTTGTTCAATTTTTATAAATGCATTTTCTACAGCTTCCCTGTATGAGATTGGATTAATATTTAATAATTGATTTATGTTACTGGGATTTCCAATAATTTCAGTTTCCATACTATTCACAAGTGAAGATGCGAGTTTATAGGAAGTTGAGGTTACAAAATATAGCCAATAGGACGATAATTTTGGAGTCATAATTGGAATGGTAATAATTGTTCTTTTTAATCCTCTAATTTCAGCAAATTCTAAAAGCATTTGTTTGTATGTCAGTATCTCCGAACTATAAATATCAAACGATTTGTTAAATACGTTTTCATTTCCTTTAGCTTTTTGTAAGTAGGCTAAAACATCTCTAATTGAAATGGGTTGTGTTTTAGTATTCAACCATTTTGGTGCTACCATTATAGGAAGTTTCTCAATTAAATCTCGAATAATTTCAAAGGAAGAACTTCCAGATCCAACAATAATTCCCGCTTTAAAAGTGGTTAATGCATAAATGTTAGATTGTAAAATGTTTTCTACATTTTTTCGAGACAATAAATGTTTAGATAGTTTTGTGTCATTCGTAATTCCACTTAAGTATACTACTTGTTTTACGAATGTAGTTTCCATAAAGCACTTAAAATTTTCAGCGCATTTTTATTCTAATGAATGAAATTCACTTGAGGAATTAGACATAGAATGGATTAAATAATAAGCTACATCTATTTGTTTAGGTATATTGATAAGTGTATCAGTTTTTAAAAAATCAGCTTCTGCAATTATTGTATTTTTATGATTTATAAAACTGTTTAATGCTCTTTCTTTATCTCTAACTACACAAATTACAGTATGTCCTTCATTTAATAGTAAGGGAATTAATCGTTTTCCTATATAGCCTGTTGCACCCGAAACTAGAATCTGCATAAATTTAAAAAGATTTAATTGTGTTGTTAACTATATGTTTTTATAGGTATTAAGTTAGAAGATTTATAACAAGTATAACTATTATTCAGATTTATTTTATAAAAGTGCTCAAATTAATTTCATCAATGTTAAAATAAATTATTATAAATTTTTAAAATTATTGATGTGTACTTCGGTTGCTTTTAAATCGAACATTAAATTATAAAGCCCAAAAAATGTTCTATTTATATAAATAAAATGTTTAGAACCTCTATTACCATTCATTTTTTTAAGTTCGGTATTTTTTGAATAACGCTCACCTAATTCTGCAATTTGCTTAAAGAAGTTTGCATCAGAAAAATCAAATATTTCTTGATGAAAAGGTTGTGTAAACAAACTTAACATATCGTGAAACATTGAAGTAAAAAACGTTAATTCTTCAGGAGAATCATCTTCTCTAAGAATCTCTAATTCATATAATTTTTGTTTAAATATTTCAGGATTCTGAATATTTTCTTTTTTTGCCAATTCAAAATATGGAACGTAAAAGTCGTCTGGAATAGTTTTCATACAACCAAAATCCAGAGCTATTAAATCAGCATCTTTGGAGATTAAAAAGTTTCCAGGATGTGGATCTGCGTGTACTTTTTTTAACAAATGGATTTGATACATATAGAAATCCCACAATGCTTGTCCTAATTTATTTGATTTTTCTATATTAGCATTGTGCGTAGTAAATTCAGACAAATGCTCACCCTGCATCCAATCCATAGTTATTATTCTTTCCGAAGAAAATTCTTCGTAATATTTTGGAAATTTCAGGTTTGGAATATGTTTACACGCTTCAGAAATTTCTTTGCTTTGTTTAATTTCAATTAAATAGTTGGTTTCTTCAATTAATTTATCTTCAACTTCTTTAAAATATTTATCAGAATCTTTTCCTTTAATATTAAACATGCTAATAGCAATAGGTTTTACCAATGTTAAATCGCTGGAAATACTATTTGCAATCCCTGGATATTGAATTTTAACGGCTAAAATTTTGCCATCTTTTTCAGCTTTGTGCACTTGTCCAATACTTGCAGCATTCACTGAATTGGCATTAAAAGTGTCAAAAATTTCATTTGGAGTTTTTCCAAAGTATTTTTTAAATGTTTTTAAAACAAGAGGAGCAGATAAAGGTGGAACAGAAAATTGAGATAACGAAAATTTCTCAACATAGGCTTGTGGTAAAACGCTTTTTTCCATGCTCAACATTTGAGCAACTTTTAAGGCACTTCCTTTAAGCTTTTTTAGTCCATCGTAAATATCTTCAGCATTGTTTTTGTTGAGTTTTTCTTTGGCTTCATCTTCAGTGTTTACTAATTTATCTCCGTAATATTTTAAGTAATTCATACCAACTTTTGCACCAGTTTGCATAAGTTTAGAAGCTCTATGTATTTTTGAAACTGGAATTGTATCAATAGTTTTTAGCATAGTTAAATTAGTTTGCGTTCATTTTTTCTTTGTATAAAAATTTACCCAAATCAATAATACTTTTTAAAGGAGTTGAGTCAATAACATCAAAGCTTGTATTTACCGACTTTTCTATAAAAATGTCGGTTTTTTCAAAATTGGCAGAACTATCGTTTAGCCAAAATTTCATAGTAATTAGTAACTGTAGCCAAGCAGTTTCTTTGATGCTTTTCTGTTGAATTTGAACAATATTCTTTTGTTTTAAATCAATAGTTTCAATTTCAAGGCTATCTATATAGTTTGTAAAACTGGTTTTTAAATTCGAGAGAACAGTCAGCTTTTTTAAATCCATTTTGTTGCTATCTAAAGTTGCAACAACATAACTTCTATTTGCAGTTAAGTTTTCGAAAAAGGTGTAGTAAAAACTTAATAGTTTGTTACGAGCATCAAAAGTTTCATAATCTTCGCTTTTTTCTAAAACAGTTATAGTATTGTCGAAAAATGTTTTAAAAATCGATTTTTCAACAGCTTCAAACGATCCGAAAAAGTTGTAAAATACAGCTTCTTCAAATTTATTTTCTTTTGCAAAACTATAAACCGAACTAGGTTTGCAGTTGTTTTCTAAAATATAACTCATATAATAAGTTATAATGTCTAGCGCATTTATTTCTTTCTTTTTAGGCATATCATTTATTTTAAATATTGTTTAATGTAAAAGTAAACAAATTAAACAAAAAATAATAATTTATTTTTACTTTTACTATGTTAAAAGTTTATCAAAGTATAATTAAAACTGATTGTTAATTATAGGTTTTAAATATAAAATGTTTAACTTTGACTAATATAAAATAAACAATATGAATTTTAGAACAGCAATATCTAGAAGAGAGCACTTTAATTCCGCGCATCGATTGCACAATTCAAATTGGTCTGATGAAAAGAACATAAAAGTATTTGGAAAATGTAACAATCCAAATTACCACGGTCATAATTATGAATTAGAAGTAAAGGTTATAGGAATTGTTAATGAAGATACAGGTTATGTAATAGATACAAAACAGTTATCAGACATAATAAAAGAGCATATTTTAGATAAATTTGATCATAAAAATTTGAATTTAGATGTTGCAGCATTTAAAGATTTAAATCCAACTGCAGAAAATATTGCAATTGTTATTTTTAACATTTTGAGGCCTCTAATTGAGGAAAACTACGAACTAAAAATTAAGCTTTATGAAACACCAAGAAACTTTGTTGAATTTCCCTACTAACGGAACAAAACTTAACGGTTTTACTTTTGATGAAATAGGAGATGATCATTTATATACTGGAATTGAAACTCCTTTAATTGAAGATGCTTTTGATATTTCAGACGAAGAAAAAAAAGAAAAAATTGCTGATTTATTTTCACAAATAATGCAAGTAATGGGGTTGGATTTATCCGACGATTCATTAAAAGGAACACCCAAGCGAGTTGCAAAAATGTATATAGAAGAAATATTTTCGGGTTTAAATCCAGAGAATAAGCCAAAGATTGCATTGTTTGAGAATAAATATAAGTACAACCAAATGTTGGTTGAAAAGAATATTCAATTTTATTCTAATTGTGAACATCATTTTGTGCCAATTTTTGGAAAAGTGCACGTAGCTTATGTTTCATCAGGAAAAGTAATTGGACTTTCTAAAATTAATAGGATTGTGCAATATTTTGCAAATAGACCACAGGTGCAAGAGCGTTTAACAAACCAAATTGCTTTAGAGCTTGCAGAAATTTTAGATACGAAAGACATTGCTGTTATTGTAGATGCTAAGCATTTATGTGTAGCTTCAAGAGGGATAAAAGATGATTCTTCTGCAACAGTTACAAGTTTTTACGGGGGCGTTTTTAATACACCTCAAAAAATTGTAGAACTTCAAAATTATTTAAAATTATAAACTATGGAATTAGTTGAAAAAGCGTTAGAATTTGAGCAACGAAAACTTTCATTAAAATCAACAAACGATAGAATTATAACGGCTCAAAAAGTAAAAACATTGATTTTAGGAATAAATGAAATTTATAAAAAAACAAAAAAACCTGAATTAATGGATATTATGAAGCGTTTAACTGTAATTAAGCAAAAAGCTGAAAAACGATTAAAATATTAATTAAATTAAGATGAAAACAATTTTAATTATTGGGGGAAGTAAAGGTATTGGTAAAGCAATTTCAGCAAAATTGTTAGCTACATATAAATTTATAAATATTAGTAGATCCCAACCAGAATTTGAACATCAAAATTTAACACATTACTCATGTGATATATTAACTGATGATTTACCAGACTTAGAAAGTGTAGATACACTAATTTATTGTCCTGGAAGTATTAATTTAAAGCCTTTTGAACGGTTAAAAATTGAAGATTTTAAAAGTGATTTTGAAATTAATTTTATTGGAGCTGTTAGAGCAATTCAGAAATATTTGCCAAATTTAAAGCAGTCTGAAAACGCAAGTATTTTATTATTTAGTACAGTTGCTTCTAAATTAGGAATGCCATTTCACGCGAGTGTTGCAAGTGTAAAATCTGCAATAGAAGGTTTGGTAAGATCTTTAGCAGCTGAATATGCTCCAAAAATTAGAATTAATGCAATTGCACCAACTGTTACGGATACATCTTTAGCTTCAAAATTATTAAGAAATGAAAGCCTAAAAGAGCAAATGATAGAAAGGCATCCGTTAAAAAAATACTTAAGTCCAGAAGAGGTTGCAGAAATGGCTACATTTTTAATTTCAGATAAATCAACATCTATGTCGGGTCAAATTTTTGAAATGGATTGTGGAATCACTACATTTAAGAGTTAATAATAATTTCAAAATAAAAAGAATGAAAATAGCAGGTTTAGTAACAAGTATAATACTTACAGTATTTTTTATAAAAGAAACAAATACAATTAAAATGGATAAAACTCAGCAAGCATCAATATATGATATTTCAATTAATAGCATTATTGGCGAACCAATAAATTTAAAAGATTTTAAAGGAAAAAAAATATTATTTGTAAACACAGCTTCAGAATGTGGTTTTACTGGGCAGTATGAAGGTTTGGAAAAATTGCACAAAACGCATAAAGATAAGCTTGTGGTAATTGGTATTCCTTGTAATCAGTTTGGAGGTCAAGAACCAGGGACACTTTCTCAAATTCAATCGTTTTGTGAGGTTAATTACGGAGTTACTTTTTTAATGACCGAAAAAGTAGATGTAAAAGGAGATAATCAACATCCATTATATGCTTGGTTAACAAATAAAGAGTTGAATGGTGTTAAAAGTTCTTCAGTAAAATGGAATTTTCAAAAGTATTTAATTGATGAAAACGGGAAGTATATAGATTTTTATTACTCGCTAACAAAACCAATGAATTCAAAAATTACAAATCATTTAAAATAAAATGAGTACGCAAATCCAATACATATTATTTTTTTTAGTATTAAATTTTGGAGCATTAGCTATTGGTGGTTATTTAATGAATAATGGTCCGCAAACAAATTGGTATTTAAATTTAAATAGAGCGCCTTGGACTCCTCCTGGATGGTTTTTTGGAGTAGCTTGGAGTACCATAATGGTTTGTTTTTCCATTTATTTAGGGTATTTATTGGCTTTAAAACCGGGAACCACTTTTTGGATTGTATTTATAATTCAATTTATATTAAATATAGCTTGGAATTACATTTTCTTTAATCAACGGCTAATAGGGCTTGGATTGATTGAAATTATCTTGTTAACAGTAGTGGTAGGTTATTATTTATTTCAATTTGGCAGCGGTTTAGGTATTAAATCTTGGTTAATTGTACCTTATTTTGTTTGGTTATTAATTGCAACAAGTTTAAATACGTATGCATATTTTAAAAATTAATTAATGAAGTTTAGTACAAAAGGAATAGTTTATAGATTGTCGTCTAAACAAAAATTACCAATAACGGTTGATGTTGCTTGGGAGTTTTTATCGAGTCCTAAAAATTTAAAAATAATAACACCAGATTATATGAGCTTTGATATAATTTCCGGTGATGAAAGACCAATGTTTTCCGGACAAATAATTCAATATATTGTTACACCAATTTTAGGAATTAAAACCAATTGGGTAACTGAAATTACTCATGTTGATGATAAACATTATTTTGTAGATGAACAACGTTTTGGTCCATATACACTTTGGCACCATAAACATTTTATAAAAGTAATTGATGGAGGGGTTGAAATGGAAGATATTATAGATTATAAAGTTCCTTTAGGCTTTTTAGGAAGGTTGATACATCCAGTTTTAGTAAAGCCAAAACTTACAGAAATTTTTAACTATAGAACTCAAAAACTCATTGAGCTTTTTGGTGAATACAATAATTAAACAATGTTAATTTTAAAATATTTTATACTTATGTCTTTAATTCTTGAAACAGAGCATACCATTGTAAACTTTACAGAAAATAGTAAATTACATACTTGGAGAGTTGTAAACGATGTTGTTATGGGTGGAAGATCTAGTAGTTCAATAAGCATTGATGCTAATGGAAATGCAGTTTTTAAAGGTGAAGTATCTTTAGAAAATAATGGTGGTTTTTCATCATTAAGACATCGTTTTGAAAAAATAGATGTTTCGCGTTTTAAAACTATTAAAATCCGATTAAAAGGAGATGGGAAAAAATATCAATTTAGAATAAAGCCATCTATGTTTAATCAATACGCTTACGTTTATCATTTTCAAACCAATGGAGATTGGCAAATTATTGAAATAAATTTAAAAGATTTTAGACCTACTTTTAGAGGTAGAACATTAGATATGCCCAATTTTCAAGGAAAAGTATTAGAAGAAATTGGATTTTTAATAGGAAACAAGCAGCAAGAAAAATTTGAACTTGTTTTGGATACTATTATTTTAGAATAAATAAAAGTTAGTTCAATAATGAAAAGTAGACCAATTATACCAAATGCAGCTATTTTAAACACGACAAAACAATTAGAAAAATTTCAAAATTTAACATTACGTCCAATAATTAAATCTTTGAATGGATTGCTATTACTTTACTTTCAAAATTATACAACTTTAAAAAGATTTGATATTGCGAATGCAACAGCTTTAGAAAAGAACAAATTTGTTACAATAGCTTTTTTAAAAGATAATCAATTTAAAAATGAATTAAAAGGAATTGTAATTGGTCATTTTACAATTGAAGAATATTGTTTTTATAAAAATTCATCAAAACAGATTAATAAAAGAATTTTTGGTATTTTTAAGCAACGAATTTTAAGTTTTTAATAGAGTATATCGTTTTTTAATAGAAATAAAAATATTGAAAAATTTGATGTGTTTGGTTTAGTTTAAGAAGACTTTTTAGTATTAATTCTTTGTTAAATTTGTTACATAGTAATTTAAAAATGGTAAACCAAAGTGGTTAACCATTTCCTAATCAATATTTAAGAATCCTTAATTAAACTAATTATAAATAATTTTCACCTCTTTTTTACTGATATATATCATTATAACTCTTACTTTATAATTTTAATTTTACACTGTAAAAATGAATTGTAGAATTATGTAGTTTGCAATTTATTCCCATTTAAGATATGGGTTTCGCAAATTATTAAGTGTAAATATAAAGTAAAATGAAACGAGAAAACAAGAAATTAATTTGTGATGCTAATGAGGCTGTAGCTAGAGTTGCTCACAAAACAAATGAGGTATGTGCAATCTATCCAATTACCCCTGCTTCTCCAATGGGGGAGCATGTGGATGTGTATAGTGCAAAAGGACAAAAAAATATTTGGGGAGATGTTCCAAGAATTGTTGAAATGCAAAGTGAAGCTGGTGCTGCTGGTACTGTTCACGGATCTCTTCAAGGTGGCGCACTTACTACAACATTTACAGCATCGCAAGGGTTGTTGTTAATGCTTCCTAATATGTATAAAATGGCAGGTGAATTATTGCCAACAGTTATACATGTTGCTGCAAGAACAATTGCAACACACGCACTATCAATTTTTGGCGATCATTCAGATGTAATGGCGGCTCGTCAAACTGGTTTTTCAATGTTGTTTGGAGGTTCAGTTCAAGAGGCTCACGATTTTGCCTTAATATCTCAAGTAGCTGCATTAAAAAGTAAAGTTCCAGTAATGAATATTTTTGATGGCTTTAGAACTTCACATGAAATCTCTAAAATTGATGCTATTTCTGATGATGTTATTAAAGCGATGATGCCTGATGAAGATATAATGAAGCATAAGAAAAATGCTTTAGATCCAGATAATCCAGTAATTAGAGGTACTGCTCAAAATCCTGATGTATTTTTCCAAGCAAGAGAAGCAGCGAACTCATATTATGAAAAAGTTCCTGAAATTGTTCAAGATACAATGGATGAATTTTATAAGCATACTGGAAGAAAATACAGTTTATTTTACTATGTAGGTCATCCTGAAGCTGAAAAAGTAGTCGTTATTATGGGGTCTGGTCAAGGTCCAGTAATGGAAACTATTGATACTTTAGTTGATAAAGGTGAAAAAGTAGGAGCTTTATTTGTTCGTTTATATCGTCCATTCTCAGTTTCTAATTTCATTGAACAAATGCCAAAATCAGTTAAAAAAGTAGCTGTTTTAGATAGAACAAAAGAATCAGGAAGTGTTGGAGAGCCATTATATTTAGATGTAGTTACTTCTTATGTTGAAATGGGAGAAACAATGCCAACTATCGTTGGTGGTCGTTACGGTCTTTCTTCAAAAGAATTTACACCTGCAATGGTAAAAGGAATTTTTGATGAGTTAGATAATAATTCTCCTAAAAACCACTTTACTATTGGAATTAATGATGATGTTACGCATACTAGTTTATCTTATAAACCTTCATTCCAAACTAGAAAATCTACATTTAATTGTATGTTCTACGGATTAGGTTCTGATGGTACAGTTGGTGCTAATAAAAACTCTATTAAAATTATTGGTGAAACAACAGATAATTTTGTTCAAGGTTATTTTGTTTATGATTCTAAAAAAGCTGGAGCTCAAACAGTTTCACATTTACGTTTTGGACCAGAGGTTATTTATTCTACATATCTAATTAATACAGCAAACTTTATTGCCTGTCATCAATTTAATTTCATTCATAAATACGATGTTTTAGGTCATATAAAAGAAGGAGGAACATTCTTATTAAACTCTCCTTATTCTAAATATAAAGTTTGGACGGAGTTACCAAGTGTAATGCAAAAAAAGATAATTGATAATAATATCGATTTTTATGTAATTGATGCAACCAAAGTTGCTCAAGAAGCTAATTTAGGTAAGCGCACTAATACAGTATTACAAACATGTTTCTTCGCTATTTCTGGTGTGCTTCCAAAAGATGAAGCTATTAAGAAAATTAAAGAGGCAATTGTAAAATCTTACTCTAAAAAAGGTGATAAAGTTGTACAAATGAACTTTAATGCTGTTGATAAATCTTTAGAAAATTTAGAAAAAGTTGAATATCCTCGTCATACAACAAATGAAAAAGGATTAATGCCAATGATGACTGAAGATGCTGATGATTTTGTAAAAGAAATTTTAGGAACAATATTAGCAGGTAAAGGAGATTCACTACCAGTGAGTGCATTTACAGCAGATGGTACTTTCCCAACAGGAACAACTAAATTTGAAAAACGTGGAATTGCGGATGCTGTTCCTACTTGGGATGATGCAGATCTTTGTACGCAATGTAACAAGTGTGTTAATATTTGCCCTCATGCTGCTATTAGAGCAAAAGTAGTTTCTAATGAATTATTAGAAAATGCTCCAGTGGGTATGAAACATGTTCCTGCAAAAGGTAGACCTTTCAATAAGGAAACTGAAAGTTATGTATTACAGGTTTCTCCACAAGATTGTACAGGTTGTGATCTTTGTGTTGCTGTTTGTCCAGCTGAAAGTAAAGAAGTTGAAGGTGTATTTGCAATTAATTTAGCTAAAAAATTAGAAGTAGAGAAAGTTGAAGATGAGAACTGGGACTTCTTTATTAATTTACCAGATTACGACAGAAAACTTTTAGCTACATCAACAGTAAAAGGATCTCAATTTTTAGAACCATTGTTTGAGTTTTCAGGAGCTTGTTCTGGTTGTGGTGAAACACCTTATATTAAATTAATAACTCAGTTGTATGGTGATAGTATAATGATTGCCAATGCAACAGGATGTTCATCAATTTATGGTGGTAACTTACCGACAACTCCATATACAACTAATAAAGATGGTAGAGGACCAGCTTGGGCAAATTCATTATTTGAAGATAATGCTGAATTTGGTTTAGGTATGAAATTAGCATTAGCTAAAAAGCAAGAAATAGCTGCTAACCTATTAAAAGGTTTAGAAGATAAGATTGGTAGTATTTTGGTAAATCAAATTATTGATAATCCAGAAAATAATGAAACTTTAAAAGAACAAAAGTTAAATGATATTTCTGAATTAAATGGAGTTTTAGATACTATTGATACCTATGAGGCTAAAAAACTAAGAAACCTATCAGAATACTTACGCAAAAAAGATGTTTGGATTTTTGGTGGAGACGGTTGGGCTTATGATATTGGTTATGGCGGTGTAGATCACGTTTTAGCTTCTGGTGAAAATATTAATATCTTAGTAATGGATACTGAAATTTATTCAAATACTGGAGGTCAAGCATCAAAAGCAACACCACTTGGAGCAAGTGCAAAATTTGCAATGAATGGAAAACAAAGTAACAAGAAAAGCTTAGCATTACAAGCTGTGTCTTATGGAAATGTTTACGTTGCTCAAATTGCAATTGGAGCAAAAGATATGCAAACTTTAAAAGCAATTGAAGAAGCTGCAGCATATCCGGGACCATCTATAATTATTGCATACTCGCATTGTGGTGATCACGGTTATAATTTAAAAGATGGTGCTGTTCATCAAGAAAAAGCAATTGAAACTGGTTATTGGCCTTTATTTAGATTTAATCCATTAGCACCTAAAGGAAAGAGATTTAAATTAGATTCAAAAGCGCCTTCTGCACCTTTAGAAGAGTTTATGTATACTGAAACACGTTTTACAAGAGTTGTAAAAGAAAATGCAGTAATGGCAAAAGACTTGCTGGATAGAGCCCAAGAACAGGTAGATATTCAATGGGAGCGATTAGAGCTTTATAAAAATTTGTAAACCAAACTAATTTTCAAGTGCTGGGTATTTAGGATACCTGGCACTTTTTTTATAAATCTTTTAAATATTATTAATATGAAATCAAGATCAGAAGCTTTTTTTAATGAAGCTACAAAAAATTTACAATTAGCAAAAAAAGAATTGTTTAAGCCTTCTGAAGATATTGTAACTTATTCAATTTGTAAAAACTCACAATTTGCAATTGAAAACTATCTTAAAGGGTTTTTAACTAAAAATAATGCAAAAATAGAGCAAGAGGAAACTATTTCAACATTATACAATAAATGTATAGCTATTGATAAAAATTTTAAAAATATTGAAATGAATGCTATTGGCTGTAAAAACCACGCCATAGATTCACGTTACTGTTCCGAAATTAATTCAGTTAGCGCTTGTTTTGATACAGCAGATAATGTTGATACTTACTTAAAAAAAATAAAAATTTTATAGATTTGTTTTTATCATTTGAGAAAAAATAAAACTTACTGTACCTTTGTCTAAACTATATAAAAAATGAATTATATTTTATTTGACGGTTCAGTGCGGAATGCATTATTGCCTTTTACTTTCACAAAACCAGTAGCAGATTTAAGAATGGGAATTCTTACAATTCGTGAAAAATGGGAAAAACATCTTGGTTTTACAACAACAACACTTACTGAAGAATATTTAGAAGAAAAATATACCATGGTTGAAATGGAGCAAAATATAATGATAAATGCTTCTTTTTTACCAACTACGAAATTGGTTGAAATTATATTTGACCTAAAAGAAAATCAGGCAATTTTTAAAAATGATGAAGTTATTGCTTTTTTTACTACAGAAGCTCAGGATGAAGTTAATTTTGAAGAATATGATCAAATAGAATTTGACACTGAGTTATTACAAATAAAAAATACTTGGGATTTATTTTTTTTAAATGAAAAGGCTATTAAAGCAGATTTCGATTTAATTACTGAAGGTAGAAAGTCACAACCAATTCCAAATGGCGTAAACTATTTAAATAAGGATGATATTTTTATTGAAGAAGGCGCTGAAATTCTTTTTTCAACATTAAATGCAAGTACAGGACCTATTTATATTGGGAAAGATGCCTTAATTATGGAAGGAAGTCTCATTAGAGGCCCATTTAGTTTAGGAAGGGATTCAGCTGTAAAAATGGGCTCAAAAATATATGGAGCAACAACCATTGGCCCACATTGCACAGTTGGAGGTGAAGTTAAAAATAGTATTTTAATGAGCTATTCCAATAAAGGTCATGAAGGCTATTTAGGAAATTCTGTTTTAGGTGAATGGTGTAATTTAGGAGCAGATTCAAATAATTCAAATCTTAAAAATAATTATGCTGAGGTTAGGTTATGGAGTTATGAAACTGAGGGTTTTGCTAAAACAGGATTGCAATTTTGTGGTTTAATGATGGGAGATCATTCTAAATGCGCTATTAATACCATGTTTAATACAGGTACAGTTGTAGGGGTTAGCGCAAATATATATGGAAGTAATTTTCCTAGAAACTTTATTCCTTCATTTAGTTGGGGAGGAGCAGCAGGATTTTCTGTTTATCAAATAAATAAAGCAGTTGAAACAGCTAGTTTAGTGTTAGAACGTAAAGGTTTGGAATTTGATGAGCAAGAAAAAAGAATTTTACAACACGTATTTGAAATAACTGAAAAGTATAGAAATTTTTAAAAACAATCCCATTTGTTACAATGGGATTGTTTTATTAACCTTTAATTTGGTTTTTTTTAAAATTATCAAATTTAGTTTCAGTAGTTTTTGGCCAACTATTATTACTTAGATCAACATCAGCAGTTTCTTCATCTGGATCAATAGTAATTTTATTAATAGCTTTACTAGAAGGAAAAACCTTAGTTACTTCACCATCATTTTTTCTCCATATTTCTGCTGGATATTGTTTACGTTCTTTAGTACCATCTTCATATTCAAATTCAACAATAATTGGCATAACCAAATCTCCTGGCTTTTCAAAAACCAACTCGTAAAAATATTTAGGAGCTTCCATTCCAGATTTTTCTTCTTCTGAAAAATTTTCATTTAGATAATCGATAAGTAAACTATATTCTTCAGCTTTTTTACTTTTTAAATCTTCTGTAAATTCTTCACTATCTTCAGAAACCAAAAATAATGATGGTGGAATCTGATCTTTTTCAACACCATAACGTTTATAAACATTCACAGCTTGTTCTGTAGGTTTATCTGTTACATGATATTTTTTAACATCTTTTATACCAATATCATTATTTCCAGTAGTGTAAAACCAACCTCTCCAAAACCAGTCTAAATCAACTGCAGAAGCATCTTCCATAGTTCTAAAAAAGTCTGCGGGAGTAGGATGTTTAAATGCCCAACGTTTAGAATAAGTTCTAAAAGCGTGATCAAACAGTTCTGGTCCCATAATCGTATTACGTAAAATCCAAAGTGCTGTAGCTGGTTTTGCGTAAGCGTTATTTCCAAATTCATATAAATCATCACCTTTTGACATAATTGGAGCTAATTTTGCTTGATCTCCTTTCATATAACCAACTATGTTTTTTGGTAATCCTCTATTCAGTGGATAACCATCTTCATAATCCATCATAGCCAACATTTGGACGAAAGAATTCAAACCTTCATCCATCCATGTCCATTGACGTTCGTCTGAATTTATGATCATTGGAAAAAAGTTGTGCCCAACTTCGTGAATTGTAACTCCAATCATACGGTATTTTGTGCGATTACTATAAGTGCCATCTGGATTTGGTCTTCCAGGATTGAAACAAATTTGTGGATATTCCATTCCCATTTGTCCATCAACTGATATTGCTTTATGATAAGGATAGTCTATTGTATGTCTAGAATAAGTTATTAAAGTTTGCGCAACTGCTCTTGTAGAATGATCGCCATATAAAGGATTTGCTTCTTTTGTGTAGTAAGAATAGGCCATCACAGTCCTACCATTAATATCAACGGCCATACCATCCCAAATAAATTTTCGTGAAGTTGCAAATGCATAATCTCTAACATTTTCGGCAAAAAACTTCCAAGTTTTAGTTTTTTTAGATTTATCTTGCTCTGCAATTATAGCTTCATCTTGGGAGACAATCAGAACTGGGTTGTCAAAAGTTTTTCTGGCTTTAGCTAATCTTTTTTGTTGCGTTTTGGATAATACTTCTTTTTCATTTTTTAATACTCCAGTAGCTCCCAAAATATGATCTGCTGGTGTTGTAATATTAACTTCGTAATCTCCAAATTCTAAAGCAAACTCACTTCGTCCCCAAAATTGGTCATTTTGCCAACCTTCAACATTATCATATACACACAACCTTGGAAAAAACTGGGCTATGACATAACTGTTGTTATTATCTTCAGAAAAATGTTCAAAACCAGATCTTCCCCCTTGAGTAACGTGATTATTAATATTATACCACCATTTTATTTTAAAGGAATGTGATTCACCAGAAGCTAGTGGTTTGTCTAAATTTAAACGCATCATTGTTCGGTTAATATGGTAAGAGGCATCACTCCCATCAATATTTTTAACGTATTCAATTTTAAATCCTCCATCAAATTTATCTTCCATAAATGTTTCTGAAAATTGAGAAGGGGAGTACAATGTGTTTAACCCCCTTGATTGCACTTCAGGAGTTTTAGAGTCGGCCGCTCTCATGTTTTGATCTAATTGAAGCCATAAATATTCTAAAGCATCAGTAGAGTTATTGTGATACGTTATAGTTTCTTCACCATAAATGCGTTGGTTTTCATCATCTAAAATAATATCCATTTTATAGTCTACTTTCTGCTGGGTATATTCGTAACCAGGTGCTCCAGATGCGGTATGTTGACTATCGGGTGTTGGTAATTCTTCTTGTAATTGTTTGAATTTACTTATGTTGTAATGCCCTTTTTGTCTTTCAACTTTTTGTTCAGTTTCTTGGGCAAAAAACGTAGTTGAAATTAAAATTGATGATATTAATAGTGAAAATACTTTTTTCATTTAGACGATGTATAAAATTATCAAAAAAAGCCACTCGTTAGAGTGGCAAATATATTAACCTTTAATTTGATTTTTCTTAAAATTATCGAATTTAGTTTCAGTTGTTTTCGGCCAGCTGTTATTGCTTAAATCAACATCGGCAGTTTCTTCATCTGGATCAACAGTAATTTTATTAATAGCTTTACTAGAAGGAAAAACCTTAGTTACTTCACCATCATTTTTTCTCCATATTTCTGC
>Ga0102810_1000163_pt1 | contig 22032 bp, 21 predicted proteins | sample ColrivemetaGS573_FD_84506 | JGI IMG/M metagenome (GOLD analysis project Ga0102810, IMG submission 84506) | Estuarine microbial communities from the Columbia River estuary - Ebb tide ETM metaG S.573 | ecosystem: Environmental > Aquatic > Marine > Intertidal zone > Estuary | place: USA: Columbia...
CCTTTAATGATTATTTAAGACCAAATGGTATAATTTATTTTGAAACATTTCCTAAAAATAAATCAATTTCAAGAAAACAATCTCTCTTTCAAGAGTAACATGGAATTTAAGAGTTTCCTACGTTTAAAATCAATAACTAATCTTTATTTATATTTCACATGAAAAAACTAATCATATTTTTTGGAGTATTACTGTTTCCTTTTAGTTTAATGGCAAGTGAAGCAGATTTAGTAATTCCTGATGCAATTAAGGAGCAAAGTATTTTGTATTGGGGCTTTTTAATTACGATGGCGGGATTACTTTTTGGCTTTTATCAATTTTTAAAAGTAAAAAAAATAAAAGCTCATAAATCTATGTTAGATGTAGCGCAAGTTATTTTTGAAACTTCAAAAACGTATCTTATTCAACAAGGAAAATTTATTTTAATTCTTTTTGCTTTTATAGGTACGGCTGTTGCGTTTTATTTCGGTTTTTTATCTAAAGATCCCGAAACAGGTGAAAATTTATTTGGAATTGCAGGAGTTTTAATGATTCTTGGGTGGACAATTCTAGGAATTTTAGGATCTTATGCGGTAGCTTGGTTTGGAATTAGGATAAATACTTTGGCAAATTCAAGAATGGCTTTTGCTTCATTAGAAAGAAAACCAATTAAACTTTTAAATATTCCTTTAAATGCTGGAATGAGTATTGGTGTTGTTTTAATTTCTTTGGAACTATTAATGATGCTTATAATTCTTTTATTTGTTCCTGGAGAATATGCTGGAGCAAGTTTTATTGGTTTTGCAATTGGAGAATCTTTAGGTGCATCTGCTTTGCGTATTGCAGGTGGCATTTTTACAAAAATTGCTGATATTGGTTCAGATTTAATGAAAGTTATATTTAAAATTGGAGAAGATGACCCTCGAAATCCTGGAACAATTGCAGATTGTGTTGGTGATAATGCTGGAGATTCAGTTGGACCAACTGCTGATGGTTTCGAAACCTATGGAGTTACAGGAGTTGCGTTAATTTCATTTATTTTATTGGCAATTATTGATACGGCTTTACAAACTCAATTGTTAGTTTGGATCTTTGTAATGCGAATTTTAATGATTGTTACTTCAATTGTTTCTTTTTGGATAAATGGAGCTATTACAAAAATAAAACATGGAGATGCTGATGAATTAGATTTTGAGGAACCATTAACATCTTTGGTTTGGATTACTTCTGTATTATCTATGGTAGTAACCTTTGTAGCAAGTTATTATTTAATAGGTAATTTAGGAAATAATTTATGGATTATACTTTCAGTAATAATTAGCTCAGGAACACTTGGTGCAGCATTAATTCCTGAATTCACAAAAATATTTACTAGCCCAAAATCGATTCATGTTAAAGAAGTAGTTGAAGCTTCAAAAGAGGGAGGTTCATCTTTAAATATTCTTTCAGGATTGGTTGCAGGTAATTTTAGTGCATTTTGGTTGGGAATGGTTTTTTTCTTGTTAATGTTTATTGCTTATTATGCTTCCACTTTTGGATTGGGTGATTTAATGATTTATCCTTCAATTTTTGCTTTTGGTTTAGTTGCATTTGGAATGTTGGGAATGGGACCTGTTACAATTGCAGTTGATAGTTATGGGCCAGTTACGGATAATGCACAATCTATTTACGAGCTATCATTAATTGAAGAAAACAGAGAAGAAGTTATTACTGAAATAGAAAAAGATTTTGGTTTTACTCCTGATTTTGAAAAATCAAAATATTATTTAGAAGCTAATGATGGAGCAGGTAATACGTTTAAAGCTACAGCAAAGCCAGTGCTAATAGGTACTGCAGTGGTTGGAGCAACTACTATGATTTTTGCCCTAATTTTGGTAATAGAACATACGTTAGGTATTCAACCAGAACAAATCTTAAATTTATTAAATCCGTATACAATTTTTGGTTTCTTGTTGGGTGGAGCTGTTATTTATTGGTTCTCTGGAGCAAGTATTCAGGCAGTCACCACAGGTGCAAGTCAGGCGGTTGCTTATATTAAAGACAATATTAATTTAGACCCAAATGCTCCTAAAAAAGCAGATGTTGAAAAGTCAAGAGCAGTAGTAAAAATATGTACTCAGTATGCACAAAAAGGAATGCTAAATATTTTTATTGCAATTTTTTCTTTTGCCTTGGCTTTCGCATTTTTTTCAGCACCAAGTGGATTTGAATCAGATATGAGTGAAGTTGATAAGTTGCTTGCAGCAAGACCAGTTTCATTGTTTGTAAGTTATCTTATTTCAATCGCGTTCTTTGGGCTGTATCAAGCAATTTTTATGGCAAACGCTGGTGGTTCTTGGGATAATGCTAAAAAAGTTGTTGAGGTAGATATGCAAGAAAAGGGAACTGATTTACACGAGGCTTCTGTAGTAGGTGATACTGTAGGAGATCCATTCAAAGATACTTCTTCTGTAGCATTGAATCCAATTATTAAATTCACAACATTATTTGGTTTATTAGCTATGGAAATTGCTATTTCTCCTTCTTTTAGAGAAATAGCACACTATGTTGGATTGGTGTTTTTAGTAATAGCACTCTATTTTGTATATAGATCATTTTATAAAATGAGAATTAATAGTTGATATAATTTTAATTTATAGAAAAAAGGCTGACTAAAAAGTTAAATTTTCAGTCAGCCTTTTTGTTTAAGAATTAATAATTTAACTAATTTGTAATTACACGAATTTGTGAATTTAATAAATATAAAGTTGTTTTTTTTTGAATTCTACACCTTTAATTTAAAGGTATTTTTTTAAAAATATTGTATATTCCCACCAAATAAAAAAGAGTTAAATGAAATTTATAAGTGATCCGTTAAAAAGTTTTATCAAATTAGAAACTGCCTCAAGTATTATCCTTTTTATAGTCTCAATTTTTGCCATAATTTGGGCAAACTCATCTTTTGGATATTTATATGAAGAGATTTGGTATAAAAAATTTACAATTGGATTTATAAATACAGATTTTCATTTATCAAAGTCATTAATACTATGGATTAATGATGGATTAATGGCAATTTTCTTTTTTGTAATTGGTCTAGAAGTTAAACGAGAAATTTTAGCTGGAGAATTAACAACTTTGAGAAAAGCATCGCTTCCAATTTTTGCTGCTATTGGAGGTATGGCGTTTCCAGTACTAATTTTCTTTATTTTAAATAAAGGAAAAATTGGTATGGAAGGTTGGGGAGTACCAATGGCTACAGATATTGCTTTTACCTTGGGGATATTAAAGTTATTAGGAAAGCGTGTTCCATTAGGCATTAAAATATTTTTAACTGCATTTGCAATTGTTGATGATATTGGTGCAGTTTTAGTAATTGCTATTTTTTATAGTTCCAATATTCAATGGGATTTAATTGGCTATGCAATGGTTTTATTTGCGGGTGTTTCTTTTTTAAGTTATAAAAAAGTGTATTCTCAATATTTTTATTTTATAATAGGATTTATAGTTTGGTTATTGTTTTTAAAATCTGGAGTACATCCTACAATTGCTGGAATTTTAATGGCATTTTCAATTCCAATCCACCGGAAAGTTAATGTGTCAGAATATTTAATAACAGTAAAAAAGCAATTATCAATTTTTAAGGAAAAAGAGGCTACTTCGAGCCAACTATTAACCAACGATCAAATACATGCAATTGATGTTATTGAAAGTTGTTCGGAAAAAGTGCACTCTCCACTTCAAAACCTAGAACATACTCTACACGGCTGGGTTTCTTATTTAATTATGCCAATTTTCGCTTTAGCAAATGCTGGTGTTATTATTAGTTTTAAGGGTTTAGAAGGTGCAACTCATTTAGTTTTTAATATTGCTGCAGCCTTAGTTTTAGGTAATACTATTGGTATTTTTTTAATGAGTTATATGGCTGTAAAGTTGAAATTTGCAGATTTACCAGAGAGCGTTAATTTTAAGCAATTACTTGGAGCTGGTATGTTAGGTGGTCTTGGTTTTACAATGTCATTATTTATTGCAAACTTAGCCTATGAAGAGGATAACTTAGTGGCAGCTGCAAAAATGGGGATTATAATTGGGTCATTAATTGCTGGTTTATTAGGATATTTAGTTTTACGATCTACATTAAAAGAACCTAAAGTAACTTAAAACCTTTGTTGGTATTTATATTCAACAAATTTAAAATAGTTGTATAACTTGTAATTAACATTTAAGCCATAATCAATATTAAAATCGTATTCGATTACGTTTTCGTATATGTTTGGGTTATACCTTAATGGGTTTTTAGCTCTAATATTCCATTCAATTACATAAAATTTATTTTTTGTCTCGTAATATGATTGTGAATAAAAATTTGCTGGTTTTGCATTCGAAATTAAATAGGTTTCAAAGCCAGGGTCAATAATTATAATTTCGTATTCTAAATCGTCATTTGCAATTCTTACTGCTCCTTCAGGAAGTTGTGTTTCTTCTGTTATGGTTTTTGTTGTAGGTCCGCATCCAAAAAGAAATAACCCAATTGCTAAATAATAAATTAAATATTTCATAATTAGTTGTTTTTAAGTATATTAAATGTACAAAAACCATTCCAGTTTAATTTGTTGAATACCTTAAATTTTAAATAAATGCAGTATTTTTGTATGTAAATCAATTAAAATATTTAAGACATGAAACGATTTTTACTAATTTCTTTAATCTTACTTACACTTCAGAGTTATGCTCAAGATAGAATTACAGGCGCAACATATGCAACACGTTCAGAAGTAATTTCTCAAAATGGAATGGTGGCTACTAGTCATCCGTTAGCTACTCAAATTGGTATTGATATTTTAAAACAAGGTGGAAATGCTATTGATGCTGCCATTGCGGCAAATGCTGCTTTAGGTTTAATGGAGCCAACAGGATCAGGAATTGGTGGAGATTTATTTGCTATTATTTGGAGTGCAAAAGATAAAAAATTATATGGTTTAAATGCTAGTGGACGTTCTCCAGAAAAATTGACCTTGCAGTATTTTAAGGATAAGAAAATGACTAAAATTCCTTCTTTTGGACCTTTACCAGTTTCGGTTCCAGGTTGTGTTGAGGGCTGGTATGAAATGCATAATAAGTTTGGGACTTTAAAAATGGAGCAAATATTGGCACCTGCAATTAGTTATGCCAGAAATGGATTTCCAGTTACTGAATTAATTGGTTATTATTTAACAGCATCTTCTCGTCGATTTAAAGAATATCCTAATTTTGCAGATACTTATATGCCTAATGACAAACCTTTAACAAAGGGTTCGGTTTTTAAAAATCCTTATTTAGCAGATACCTATTCTAAAATAGCAAAAGGAGGAAAAGACGCTTTTTATAAAGGTGAAATTGCTAAAATTATTGCAAATTTTATTCAAGAACAAGGAGGCTTTCTTTCAGAAAATGATTTAGCGAATCATACTTCAGAATGGGTTGAACCTATTTCAACAAATTATAGAGGATACGATGTATGGGAATTGCCACCAAACGGGCAGGGAACTGCTGCTCTTCAAATTCTTAACATTATGGAAGGTTATAATGTTAAAGAAATGGGGTTTGGCAGTGCTGAATATATTCATCATTTTACAGAAGCTAAAAAATTAGCTTTTGAAGATCGTGCCAAATATTATGCCGATCCTGATTTTAATAAACTTCCAATAAAACAATTAATATCAAAAGAGTATGCTAATGAGCGCAGAAAATTGATAAATCCAAATAGAGCTGCAAATAGTTTTGATGCAGGTGAGCTGGAACATGGTAATACAATTTATATGACAGTTGCTGATAAATTTGGGAACATGGTTTCTCTTATTCAAAGTAATTATAGAGGTATGGGCTCAGGAATGGTACCTCCTAAATTAGGATTTATGTTGCAAGATAGAGGTGAATTATTTTCATTAGAGGAAGGACATTTAAATGTAATTGAGCCTAAAAAAAGACCTTTTCACACTATTATACCAGCTTTTATTACTAAAGATGGTAAACCTTGGATTAGTTTTGGACTAATGGGAGGCGCAATGCAACCACAAGGTCACGCTCAAATTGTTATAAATTTGATTGATTTTGAAATGAATTTACAAGAAGCAGGAGATGCGCCTAGAATGCAACACAATGGATCATCAGAACCTACAGGAGAAAAAATGACTGATGGAGGGCATTTGGTGCTAGAGTCAGGTTTTGATTATGAAACTATTAGAGCGCTAATGAAAAAAGGTCATAAAGTTGGTTTTGAATTAGGAAGTTATGGAGGTTATCAAGCAATTATGTGGGACGAAGTAAATAAAGTATTTTTTGGAGCTTCTGAATCAAGAAAAGATGGGCAAGCTTCAGGTTATTAAAATTTAATGTATGAATAAAATACGTTGTAATTGGTGTGGAACTGATCCACTTTATATGGAATATCACGATGCTGAATGGGGTGTACCTGTTTATGACGATGCAAAATTATTTGAGTTTTTAATTTTAGAAACTTTTCAGGCAGGTCTAAGTTGGATTACAATTCTTAGAAAAAGAGAAAACTTTAGAGCTGCATTTGATAATTTTAATTATAAGTTAATAGCAAATTATGACGATTCTAAGTTTAACGAACTTGTTAATAATGCTGGTATTATTAGGAATAAACTTAAAATAAAAGCGACTATTTCAAATGCTGTAGCCTTTATGGAAATTCAAAAAGAGTTTGGTTCTTTTTCAAATTATATTTGGAAATTTACTAATGGAAAACCTATAAAAAATAAACCTAAAACTTTGAAGGAAGTACCTGCAACAACTGAACTTTCAGACATCATTTCAAAAGATCTGAAAAAAAGAGGTTTTAAGTTTGTTGGCTCAACAGTTATTTATGCGCATATGCAAGCAACAGGAATGGTAAACGACCATATAATTGATTGCTTTAGGTATAATGAGGTGTAAATAAAATTTAAAACAAAGCTTGCAGAAATTTTTTAACAACTTCGGAAAGCTATGCTTGAATTTAATTTATAGGGATATAAATTTCAGTAACCCATGTAGCTGGGTTTGGATTGTCATTAGGACGCACAGTATAAACTTCAAAAGGTTCTCCACCTTCTAACTCAGTATATCCTTTTTCAGCAAGAGATTTATAAGCAGCTTCCCAAGCTTTGTAAGAATAGGTATAACTTCCTTTAAAAACCGTTTTAAATGTTTTTTGGGGCTCTAAAAACCCAGTTAAAACATCATCTGTTGTAATAACTCGTTCTTTTACAGGAACACAAGTTGAGAACATTGTTGTTTTATTTTGTTCGTCCCAATTATGAGTTAATAAAAAAGGTTTTCCAGAAGGTTCAATGGAGTTGTCTTCCATATATTTAATAACAGCAGGAAACATTTCCCCCATTTTTTTATCAACTACGTCAATTTTACAAGATGTTGTTTGATATAAATAATACCCGCCTCCATAATCTACTTCACCTATAATATCAAAGGAATGTTGATCCATTTCTTTTAAAATATGTTGTTCTAACAGCTCTAAACCACGTTTGTACATTGGAAGCATATTTTTTTCAATACCTCCTTGGGTTAACCAATAGGCTTTTTCTGAGAAGGAGCTTTCTCCTCTCATTCCCCAAGTAACTTCATTTCCATTATCTGTGCTATTAATTTCCCAATAAACTTCGGGAGTAGTTCCTGTACCAAAATCAATTTGTTGAATAATTTCTTTATTTGGAACTAATGAAATTGTTTTCATTGAACCTGAACCATCTTTTCCAGTCCAGGAATACGAAGCACCAACGCCTGATGTTATTTCAGGGTATGAAGCTACAATTGTACTGTCTAATTCCAGCCAAGGACCCCAATATTGCCAGCTTTTAAAATCATTAACATTATCAAAAATAACTTCTGCAGGAGCTTTCATTATTCTCGTGCTTTTTATGTCGTATTTAGATTCTAAAGTTGCAATATATAGAGCAGCTCCAATAATTACAATTAATAGAAAAAGTAAGAGATATTTTAAGAATTTCATTGTAAAGAATATTTAAAGTTGTTCAATAACTAATTTACGAAATAAAACTTAAGTTATTCAACTAATTAGTGTAATGAAAAAGTGATTAAAGTGAAAATTGCAACTACTAAGAAGAGAGCAATAATTATAATAAAGGTGTTTTTATAATATTTTTTATGAATTTTAATATCTTTTCTGTAGCTCCAAATCATTGAAATGGTAAATGCAATTATAAAAAAAGCTGCAAATATTAGTTGTCCTTTGCTAAACATATTAATTGTGTATATTTAGCATCAAAAGTACATAAATTTTTAATATGAAAAACGCTTTAATTATTGGAGCAACCTCAGGAATTGGTAAAGAACTTGCTAAGCTTTTAGTTAATGATAATTATAAAGTTGTGATTACGGGAAGGCGTGAAAATTTGTTGGAAGAAATAAAAAAATCTAATCCGGATAAGTATTTAATTAAAGTTCAAGATGTTACTAATTTAGACTCTTGTGAACAATTATTTGAAGAAGTTAAAAGTGAATTAAAAACTATAGATTTAATTGTATATAGTTCTGGTGTTGGTACTCCAAATTATAAACTTGAATGGGAAAAAGAAATCCCAACTTTAAACACAAATATTTTGGCTGCCACTAAAATATATGGTTTGGCGTATAACTTTTTTAGAAAACAAGGTTATGGACATTTGGTTGGAATTTCATCAATTGCGTCAATTCGTGGGAACAGACATACAACTGCATATTTTGCTTCAAAAGGATTTCAGGCAAATTATTTGGAATCGCTTTACATGAAAGGAAAAAGAAGTAAAGCAACAATTTATGTTACCGATATTCAACCAGGTTTTGTGGATACAGATATGGCATTAGGAGCTACATTTTGGATGGCTCCATTGGAAAAAGCCACAAAACAAATTTATTCTGCCATTAAAAATAAAAAAAAGAAAGCATATATAACAAAGCGCTGGAGAATGGTTGCTTTTGTTTTAAAAATAGTGCCTATAAGGTTATTGTATAAATTCACTTAAAATTAACAAATCAGAAATAAAAATAAATGAAGGAAAAAATAAAAGCAGTGCAAGAGTTTCACGAAGCCTTTGGGTTAGGAATTCATCATAAGCCAATTGCTAAGTTATCTGAAAGTAAATTAAAATTACGATTCGATTTAATGGCAGAAGAAAATGAAGAGTATTTAGAAGCGGCAAAAGAAAATGATCTCGTTGAAGTAGCAGATGCTTTAGGAGATATGTTGTACATTTTATGTGGAACAATAATAGAGCACGGAATGCAAAATAAAATAGAGGAAGTTTTTAATGAAATTCAAAGAAGTAACATGAGTAAACTTGGAGCAAATGGAAAACCTATTTACCGTGAAGACGGTAAGGTTATGAAAGGACCGAATTACTTTAAACCAAATATTTCTAAAATTTTAAATAATAATTCTTAATATATTTAAGTCAAATAGTCAAGTAAATTCTTATTTTTAGAACTTGTTAAAAACCCAAAATTAATTCAATCTAATATTATGAAAATTTTAATTAAAAAATTAATGTTATTCACTTCAATTGTAACATTAACTTTATTTATTTCCTGTAAAGGAGAAAAACAAATTGAAGGAGAAAAAATACCAGGAATTATCGTTGAAAATATGGATACATCTGTGCGTCCAAATGATGATTTTTTTAGGTATGTAAATGGAAGCTGGCTAGATAAAACCGAAATTCCAGCAGATAGAACTTCTTGGGGAAGTTTTAATGAATTAAGAAAAAAAACAGATGCTGATGTGCTTACCATTTTAAATGAAGCAATTGCTGAAGATAAATTTCCTAAATTAAAGGATGCTCAAGGTAACTTAACTTTAGAATCTGATCAAAAAAAGGCAGTAAATTTTTATGAGTCAATTATGGATACTATAGCAAGAGACCAACAAGGTTTAGCTCCAATTATGCCATTTTTAAATAAAATTGATGCTATTGAAAATTTAAATGATTTACAAAATTTGCTTACTGAAATGGCTCCTTATGGCTATGGTGGATTTTTTGGTTTTGCAGTTTTTAATGATCTTAAAGATAGTAAAATGAATGCAGGATATGTAACTCCTGCTGGTTTAGGTTTATCACGTGATTATTATGTTGATCAGGATGAAGATACAAAAGGGAAACGTGTAAAATACATAGCTCATATTGCTAGAATGCTTCAATATTTTGGGGATTCTGAAGAGGTGGCAAAAGCGAATGCTGAAAAGGTATTTGATTATGAATATAATTTAGCTGAACCAAGATTCACAAAAGAAGAATCTAGAGATACAAGAAAATTGTACAACCCAAAAACAATTGAAGAAATTACTGCCTTAACTCCTTCAGTTAATTGGGAGTCTTATTTTAAAGGGTTAGGAATTGAAAATTTAGATAGAGTAATTGTTATGCAACCTAAATATATGGAGGCAGTTGAGAAAATACTTACTACAAGTTCAATGGATGACATTAAATTATATTTACGTTGGACAGCAATTGATAGGGCAGCAGGATTACTCAATAATGAGTTAGAAGTTGCAAATTGGGAATTTTATAGTAAAGAATTAACTGGTGCAAAGCAACAAAGACCAAGAGATGAAAGAGCCTTAGCGAATTTAAATGGTTCAATAGGTGAAGCATTAGGTAAGTTATATGTAGATAAAAAATTTCCGCCAGAAGCAAAGGCAAAAGCAGAGGAAATGATTAAAAATGTAATGCTCGGTTTCGAAAAAAGAATTAATGCTTTAGAATGGATGAGTGCTGAAACCAAGTTAAAAGCGATTGAAAAATTAACTAAAATGACGGTTAAAATTGCTTATCCAGATAAATGGAAAGATTATTCAGCTTTAGAGGTAAAAGCTATTGAAGATGGAGGTTCTTATTTTCAAAATACTGTAAATATTGCAAAATGGAATTTTGATGAAAATATGGGGAAAATAGGAAAACCAGTTGATAGATCAGAATGGGGAATGGCTCCACAAATTGTAAATGCATATTTTAATCCAGTTAACAATGAAATTGTGTTTCCAGCAGCTATTTTACAACCTCCATTTTATAATTATCAGGCGGATGAGGCAGTTAATTATGGTGGAATTGGTGCTGTAATTGGACACGAAATTTCGCATTGTTTTGACGATTCTGGTTCAAGATTTGACGCTGATGGTAATTTAAATAATTGGTGGACTGATGAAGATTTAGAACAATTTACGGCTTTAGGAAAAAAATTATCTGATCAATATAGTGCTGTTCAGGCGTTGGAAGATGTAAAATTGAATGGTGAATTTACTTTAGGCGAAAACATTGGTGATTTAGGTGGAATAAGCGCAGCTTATGACGGTTTACAAATATTTTATGAAAAAAATGGAAGACCTGCGGATATAGATGGTTTTTCAGCTGAGCAACGTTTTTATATGTCTTGGGGAACTATTTGGAGAACTATTATGAGAGATGAGGCTATGAAAAATTTAATTAAAACAGATCCTCATTCACCAGGAATGTATAGAGCCTATATGCCTTTGCAAAATGTAGATGCTTTTTATACAGCTTTTAATATTGTTGAAGGAGATAAAATGTATTTAAAACCTGAAGATAGGGTTAAAATCTGGTAAGATATTAATTAAAAAAATGGAGCTTTAAAAGCTCCATTTTTTTAATTAAAATTATACTAAATCTGCACTATAAAAACCGCCTTTATTTTCATCTCTATTTTTAGAAAACTGTGTAATTAAATAAGCTGTAGTTATTAAGTTTCTTAATTCACATAAATCTGTTGAAAGTTCGGAATGATCGTACAATCTTTTATTATCTTCATATAATACTCTTAAGCGCCTTTCCGCACGCAATAATCTTTCATTTGATCTTACAATCCCAACATAATTACTCATTATAGTTTTAACTTCATTTCTATCATGTGTAATTAATATCTTCTCCATATTTTTTACAACACCACTATCATTCCAAACAGGAACATTTTCAGGTTCTTTTATTTTATGGAATCGTTTTTTCAGATTTTCACAGGCGTTATGTGAAAAAACAAGTCCTTCTAGTAAAGAATTTGAAGCCAATCGGTTTGCACCGTGCAAACCAGATCGCGTAACTTCACCAGAAGCATATAAATTTTTTAAGGAAGTTTTTGCTTTTTTAGAAACATCAACACCTCCACAAATATAATGTTGAGCAGGTGAAACAGGAATGAAGTCTTTTCTCACGTCAATTCCTAAACTCATACATTTTTCTAAGATATTAGGAAAATGTATTTTAAAAGCTTCAAAATCTAAATGAGTACAATCTAAATATACATGTGGAGTTCCACTTTTTTTCAGTTCGTTATCTATAGCTCTTGCAACAATATCGCGTGAAGCTAATTCTTCACGTTCATCATATTTACTCATAAATCGTTCTCCATAAAAATCTCTTAGAATAGCACCTTCACCGCGCACTGCTTCTGAAATTAAAAAAGCTGGATATTCTCCTGGATTAAATAACGCTGTTGGATGAAATTGAATAAATTCAACATCCGAAATTTCAGCTTTTGCTCGGTATGCCATCGCAATTCCATCCCCAGTTGCAACAACAGGGTTAGTTGTAGTTATATAAACTTGCCCATTTCCACCAGTAGCTAACATAGTAACCTTTGCTGAAAAAGTTTTTACAACACTCTTCTTTTCATCTAAAACATAAGCACCAAAACAAGAAATTTTTTCTTTTCTTTTAGTGGGAAGTTTTTTTACCTGATGTTCAGTAATAAGATCAATTGCATAATGGTATGTTAAAAAAGTAATATTTTCTGTTTTTTCAACTTGTTCAATAAGTGCACGTTCAATTTCTGCTCCAGTAATATCTTTATGGTGTAAAATTCTATCTTGAGAATGACCTCCTTCTCTTCCTAATGAATAATTTCCATCCTTTGTTTTGTCGAATTTGGTGCCCCAGTCTATTAATTCTTGTAATCGATCTGGCGCTGCTTCAACTACCATTTTAACCGTTTTTTCATCACAAATTCCATCACCGGCAATTAAAGTATCTTCAATATGTTGTTCAAATGAATCGACTGTTTTATCCCAAACTGTTGATATACCACCTTGAGCATATTTAGTATTACACTCATTTTTTTCGTTTTTGGTAATAATGGTAACGGTAGCGTCTTTAAAATGTTGCGCAGTTTTTAATGCAAAAGACAACCCAGCAATTCCTGAACCAATTACTAAAAAATCGGTTTTGTGTATTTTTTTTTCAGCGTTCATTTGAAAAGTAGGTTATTTAGAAAGCTCAAGCATACGTTCAATAGAAACCAATGCTTTTTTACTTAATTCAGAATCAACTTCAACTTTTGGCAACTCATGTTTTAAGCATAAATACAATTTTTTCATAGTATTCATTTTCATATAAAAACATTCACTACAATTACAGTTGTCATCTTCTACAGGTGCAGGAATTAAAATTTTATCAGGAGAATCCTGTCTCATTTTATGTAAAATTCCAACTTCAGTAGCAACAATAAAAGTTTTAGCTTTACTTGTTTTTACATAATTTAACAAGCCCGATGTTGATCCAACATATTTAGCAACTTTTAATAAATGCGCTTCAGATTCAGGATGTGCAATTATTTCCGCGCCAGGATTTTCAGCATATAAATTTAAGATTTTATCTATTGAAAATGCTTCGTGTACCATACAAGCACCATCCCAAAGTAACATATCTCTACCCGTTTTTTTAATTAGCCAAGCTCCTAAATTTCTATCAGGAGCAAAAATTATTGGTTGGTCTTTAGGTATTGAATTTATTATTTTTTCAGCATTTGAAGACGTACAAACTATGTCTGTTAAAGCTTTTATTTCAGCAGAGGTGTTTACATAAGATACGACTATATGATCTGGATGTTCCGTTTTAAACGCTGCAAAATCCACTGGAGGACAAGAATCTGCCAAAGAGCAGCCAGCTTTTAAATCGGGTAATAATACCTTCTTTTTTGGATTCAGAATTTTAGCTGTTTCAGCCATAAAATGTACACCTGCGAATACAATAATATCGGCATCAGTGGTAGCTGCTTTCTGAGCCAATGCCAAACTATCTCCAACGAAATCGGCGATATCTTGTATGGCATCTTCTTGATAATAATGCGCAAGAATTACTGCGTTTTTCTCTTTTCTAAGTTTATTTATTTCTTTAACAAAATCAATATTTTTAGGTGTTTTAACATCTAAAAATCCTTTTTCTTGTATATTTTTTTTTGCCTCTTTTAATGTAGTCATACGTTATTTTTAATTGGTTTAGACCAATAAATATGCCAAACAATCGGATAAAAATCCGATTGTTTAAGCAAATGCAATTTATAAAAAGTTATGAGTTTAGGCAAGTAAAACCTAATTATGATTATTGTACCTTAAATCTCCAGCCAAATTTGTCTTCAGCAAGATTTCTTTGGATATCTGTTAAACTCTTTTTAATAAAAGATGCGTAGCTATTTTCTACTTTAGGTAGTTCAAATTTTTCACCTTTGTGGGCAAATCCTAAAATAGGACTAATTACTGCTGCGGTTCCAGCTCCAAACATTTCTAAAAGTTCCCCCTTTCGAGCAGCTTCTACTATTTCAGAAACTCTAATAGGTCTCACTTCAACTTTAATGCCTTTATTTTCAGCAAACTGTATAATACTTTTACGAGTAACACCATCTAAAATTCTTTCATTAGTAGGCGCAGTTAATAAAGTGTCATTCACTCTGAAAAATACGTTCATAGTTCCAGCTTCTTCTAAAAACTCATGACTGGATGCATCGGTCCATAAAACTTGTTGATAACCTTGTTGAGCAGCTAATTTTGCAGGATAAAAAGATGCAGCGTAATTCCCTGCTGCTTTTGCGTAACCTACACCACCATTAGCAGATCTACTATATTTATCAGCTATTTCAACTCTTACCTCACCGGCATAATATGCTTGAACTGGAGAGCAAATAATCATAAATTTATATTTATTTGATGACGAAGCAGAAACACAATTTTCTGTTGCAATTACAAAAGGGCGAATATAAAGAGCGTTTCCTTCCCCTTTTTGAACCCATTCACTATCCAATTTTAATAAAGTAGTAAGTCCTTCAAAAAAATATTCTTTAGGAAAAGCAGGCATATCTAATCGTTCAGCGGATTTATTTATACGCTCTTGATTTTGATCTGGCCTAAATAACCAAACATCATTATTTTCGTCTTTATAGGCTTTCATTCCTTCAAAAACTGCTTGCCCATAATGAAAAACTTTTGTAGAAGGATCAAATGATAGTGCTTGATAAGGTCTAATTTTAGGAGTTTGCCATTCACCATTTTCAAAATCGCATTCAAACATATGATCTGTAAATACCTGACCAAATTTTAAATTGCTAAAATCAACATTCGAAATTTTAGATTTTGCAATTTTTTCTATATGTAAAGCCTTTGTTAACATAATTGTTTATAATTTTATATAACAAAATTACTTATTTTTTTTAATTTATAATTTTAATTCTTTTCAATCATGGTGCCTTATTTTTAATATATTTGTCTAAAATGTTGAATTTAAACAATTTGAAATGATAAAAAATGTAGTATTAGTAGTCTTAGCCTTTTTCTTTTTAGTTTCATGTAAAAATGAAAAAACTAAAAATGATGAAAAAGAAGTTGAAAAGCAAGAAGTTAGTTATTTGACTTTTGGTGATGAAATTGAAGCTGATAATGTAATATCTAAGGAGGAAATGGCAGAAAAATATAAAGATTTAAAAGAAGGAGATACTTTAAATGTTAAGTTTGCTTCAAAAATCAATACAGTATGTAAAAGTAAAGGATGCTGGATGAATTTAGATTTAGGTAATGAACAAGAATCATTGGTAAAGTTTAAGGATTACGGTTTTTTTATGCCCCTTAATTCAGATGGTAGAGAAGTAATTGTAAATGGAAAAGCATTTGTTAACACAACCTCCATTGAAGAATTACGTCATTTCGCAAAAGATGCAGGTAAATCTGAGGAGGAAATAGCTAAAATAACTGAACCGAAGTATACCCTTTCATTTGAGGCAGATGGAGTTTTAATGGTGAAAAACTAATGAAATATCAATTTATATTTTTACTGTGTGTTTGTTTTATTTCTTGCAATACTGCTAAAAAAGAAGAAGTAAAAAAAGCTGATGAAGAATTGGTTATGTATGAATTTTCTGAAATGGCATTGCTTATGGAAGAAATGTATAAAACCAATGAAAATTTAAAATATAAAATTATCAATAAAGAAGATATTGGTGAATTTTCTGATAAATTTTTAGACATTCATTCTGCTGTTTTAACAGACCCAGAAGATAGAAATCCTAGTTTTGAAATATTTTCAAAGGCTTTTATTGAGAACCAACAAGCGGTTTTTACAGCTTCAGAGGATGAAGTTAAAGAGCAATTCAACACTATGGTAAATTCATGTGTTGCTTGTCATAAAACTACTTGCTTAGGACCAATTCCAAGAATTAAAAAATTGCTTATAAAATAAAATTTTGGAAAGAAAAGTAATTATTACCTCCGATGGTTCTTCTACAATACATTTACCAGAATGGGATGAACATTACCATTCAAAACATGGGGCAATTCAAGAAGCAAAACATGTTTTTATAAAAAATGGATTATCACTTTTTTCAAACCAAAAAATCGATATTTTAGAAATAGGATTTGGAACAGGATTAAATAGTTTTATTACTTTTTTAAAGGCTCCAAAATTAAATTTAGAGATTGATTATGTTGGAGTAGAGGCTTATCCTGTTGCTTTAGAAGAGATTGAAAAATTGAACTATGTTAAAGAATTAAAGGCACTTGAATTTGAAAGTGTTTTTAGAGAAATGCATCAACAAGATTGGGAAAAATCAAACATTATTTCATCTTCTTTTGTAATGACTAAAAGAAAGCAGTTTTTTGATGAAATAAGTGATTTTGAAAAATATAATTTAATTTATTTTGATGCTTTTGGAGCGAGAGTGCAACCTGAATTATGGACTGAAGATATTTTTAAAATAATGTATTCTGCTTTAAAAAATGATGGAGTTTTAGTAACTTACAGCGCGAAAGGAAGTGTGCGTCGTGCTATGCAGCAGGTTGGATTTACAGTTGAAAGATTGCCCGGTCCTCCAGGAAAAAGAGAAATGTTAAGAGCTACAAAAAATTAGAGAAATAAATTATGGAAAACAGATTTAAAAAACGAAAAAAACCTAATTACAAACGCGCTATTATATTATTAATATTGTTGTTAATTATTATTTTCTTGTGGTTTAATGTTGAGTCTTTAATTACTGGTTTCTTTACCCCCAAATAATGTTACTTTTTAAAAGTTCTTCCTTTCCAAGTGTATTTTTTTAAAAAAGATAAACTACCTATCACTACAACAAAAACTAGGTAAAGTAAACTTATAAGTAGATAATATCTTAATGATTTTGGACTATTTAGAAAGTTTGAAGTTTTAATAATTAAGAAAAAATCAATGATAATTTTTTGAATTAACAGCATTAAAAAGTAATTCAAATAATTAGGTTTTAGTATTGTTAAAATCCCTAATACAATCAACGTCAAATTCATTGAAAAGACCAATATCCCAACAAGCCTTGAAAAGTTATTATTGTAATCAGTTGATTTTGATGCCCATCTAAGTTGTTGATTTAAAAACAATTTCCAGCTACTTTCAGATTTTGTTTCAACAATAGCTTCTTTAGATTTTAAGAATTTTACTTTTTCAGGATTTGTTTTACTCATTTTCTCTAATAAAAAAATATCATCACCACTTGAAATTTTTGAGTTCCCACTAAAACCACCAATCTCAATAAATGTACTTTTGTTATAACATAAATTTGCTCCATTGCACATAAACGAACGTTTAATTCCAAAACCACCAATGGTACTTCCAATTAAACTCAAAAAGTTTAAATTTTGAAAATGAAATAAGAACGTCTTTTCTCGCTTAAATTTTATTGGTCCACCAATAAAAAGTGGTTGGTCAATTTCAATAAACTGATTAAATAATTGTAACCAGTTTATAGGAACTTCACAATCGGCATCTGTTGTAACAATCCAGTTGAAGTTTGAATTTTTAATTGCCGTATTTATAGCGTCCTTTTTTGGTGAATTGGTTGCTCTTAGGTTGTTTATTAAATGAATTTTTAAGTTTGAATTGTTCTGTATGAAACTTTGAATTATTGAATTAAAACCATCAGAAGATTCGTCGTTTATCAATAAAATTTCAAATAGATTTTTAGGATAATTTAATAATGATAGCGAATTTAATAATTCAGGTAAATTTTTGACCTCATTTCTAAATGGAATAATAATTGAAAACGTGTTTTTTGGTTCAAAATTCTCATTTTTAACTGTTTCAACTTTACCAAAACCAATTATAAAAGCTGTGATTAACAAAAAATAACTAATTGATATAAGAATAAAAACTAAAACCATTCTTTTTCCACCAATTTAAAATTCAATACAAATATACTTCCTAAAAGTGCTGGAATTACAAAATTTAATACCCACATTATGGTTGTAATTGTTACTATGGTTAATTCATTTATTCCAACAAAATTAAATAACCAAACCGCTATAGAACCTTTAATAACCCAATCAAAAACTGATAAACTTGGAATTATGGATGCCATTAAATACATACAGAAAACTAGATTCATTGTTGTAAAATAATCTAGATCAATACCAAACAGTATTGTCAATAAATAAAATTGATGTGAAAAAACTAAATAACGTAAAAAGGAAAATCCAAGTTTTTTTATAAATACTACTTTAGGTATTTTTTTTAAGTACAACTCAATTTTTTTAAGCTGTAAATTCTTTCGGAATAGGAATAAAACGGCAACAACAAATATTAATATGGAAAGGTTTTGAAAATCTAGCTTAGGATGTATAACATTGAAATTTCCTATAAAAAAAATCAATCCAATTGTTCCAAAAAACACGGTTGCAGTTAGCTGACTTAGATTTCCGACTAAGTTCAAAAGCATTATTTTTTTTCTTTTTTCTTTTTTGAAAAACAACGCTTTTGCACCGTATTCTCCAATTCTATTTGGTGTTATTATTGAGGTTGTTAGGGAAGCTAAGCATTGTTCAAAAGCATCCATGAAACTTAGGTTTTTTTCAATAGAAGCCAACGTTTTCCATTTAAAAATTTCTAAAAACCAATTTGCATCTGTAAATAAGAGCAACACTAAAAGCAACCAAATATTGTTTGAAAATAGAATAGAAAGTTGTTCTTTTAATTGAGTTAAAGATAAAAGCTGATTATTATTTAATTTTTGAAAAATAAAATAAAACGCCCCAAATACGATTATCAATTTTATCAGTAATAATAAGTAGGGTTTATATTTGTGCAAGATATTGTACATTTGGTTTTACAAATAAACAAATAATTGAGTTCAGAAAAAATCATATTAGGAATTGATCCAGGAACAACCGTAATGGGATTTGGATTAATTAAGGTTGTAAATAAAAAAATGGAGTTAATGCAATTGGACGAATTAATGCTTAAAAAGTATAGCGACCATTATGTAAAACTTAAATTAATTTTTGAACGTACCATTCATTTAATTGAAACATATCACCCAGATGAAATTGCAATTGAAGCTCCTTTTTTTGGAAAAAATGTACAGTCTATGTTAAAATTAGGTAGGGCTCAAGGTGTGGCAATGGCGGCCGGATTGTCTCGCCAAGTTCCAATAACTGAATACTCACCTAAAAAAATAAAAATGGCAATTACAGGAAACGGAAACGCAAGTAAAGAGCAAGTAGCAAAAATGTTACAAAACTTATTAAAGATTAAAGAGTTGCCAAAAAATTTAGATGCAACCGATGGATTAGCCGCAGCCGTTTGTCATTTTTATAACAGCGGAAAAGTAACTTCAGATAAAAATTATACAGGTTGGGCAGCTTTTGTTAAGCAAAACGGAAAACGTGTAACTGAATAAATAGTTTTAATTTTTAATCCCTTAAACTTTTCAATTAAATTACCACATCACATTCGTAAACTTCGTACTTTTTTTCAATAACCAATTTTCTATGCTCTCTAAAAAGGTGATATTCTTTAGAGTTTTCCATTTTTACACGGTCATCTTTAGAGTGCCAATATTCAACTAAAAAAAATCTATTTTTCTCATTTCTATCTTTAAAAATATGAAAATGATCTAATCCAGCAGGTTTTGCTTCCGTTAATTCTTCAAATTTTTGAAGTTCAACAAAACTAATTCCTTCACCTTCTTTAACTTTAAATGAAACTATATATGTATACATGTTTTACGCTTTTTATCAAAAATACAACAGTAACTTCATAAAAAAGGTAACTTAAATCACCTTTTACAGTTTTTTTTTAAGTTGTACTTTTGAATAATCTAAAATTAAATAGAATTGGCAGGAATTTATTTACACATACCTTTTTGTAAACAAGCATGTTATTATTGCGATTTTCATTTTTCTACTTCATTAAAAAGAAAGGCAGAAATGTTAACTTCAATAAAAACAGAATTGTTGATTCGAAAAGAGGAGGTGAAAAACCAAAAGATTGAAACTATCTACTTTGGAGGAGGAACCCCTTCATTATTAACAATTGAAGATTTAAATGAAATTTTTAAAGTTATTTATTGCAATTATAATGTGGTTGAAAACCCTGAAATTACTTTAGAAGCCAATCCAGATGATTTGTCTGAAAGTAAAATAATAGAATTAGCAAATTCACCTGTTAATAGGTTGAGCATAGGAATTCAATCTTTTTTTGATGAAGATTTAAAATTTATGAATCGCGCTCATACCGCTGAAGAATCCAAAAAATGTTTAGCTGCTGCCATAAATTATTTTGGTAATATTACCATCGATTTAATTTATGGCGTTCCAAATATGAGCAATGAAAGATGGAAGGAGAATTTAAAAATAGCTATTGAATTTGGAGTTCCACATATTTCAAGCTACGCATTAACCGTTGAAGAAAAAACAGCTTTATATAGTTTAATAAAGAAAGGAAAGGTTCCTCCTGTTGATGAAAATTTAGCGTTACAACATTTTAATATATTGGTTGAGGAAACCAAAAAAAAAGGATTTGTTCACTATGAAATTTCGAATTTCGGTAAACAAGCTTATTTTTCAAAACATAATATGTCTTATTGGTTAGGTGAAAATTATTTGGGAATTGGTCCATCTTCGCATTCATTCAATGGAATTGAACGTTCTTGGAATGTTTCAAATAATGCAAAATATATAAAAGCTATAAATGAAAACAAATTGCCTTTAGAAATAGAGGAATTGTCTGTAAATAACAGATTTAACGAATATATAATGACTGGTTTGCGAACTATTTGGGGCGTTGATTTAAATAAAATAGAGACTGATTTTGGGCGAGATTTTTTAGAGCAATTAAAAGAAAACATTAAACCATTTATTAAAAAAGGATTGTTAGATTTTAATCTTGAAACAGAAAAACTTAGTATTACAAATAAAGGAAAGTTTTTAGCTGATGGAATTGCCAGTGATTTATTTATAATCTAAAAACAATGCTTACATTTGATTAACTACAAAAACTATGGAATTACTTTTAGGAACTTTATTGGGAATAATGCTAACCTATTGGGGAATGCAATTTTTTAATAAAAAGAAAAATTCTCAACAAACTGAAAAACAGTCAGTAGTGTTGATGGAAAAAATAAAAAGCGTTTGCAAGTTAATTTCAGTGGAAGGAGATTTTGCCGAAATTTACCATTATGAAAATACTAAAAACCGTTTTTTAAATTTGATAACAAGTAAAAAGAAAGCCATTTTATTAATTAATGCCAAAGCTCATATTGGGTACGATTTATCGCAAATTCAGTTGGAGGCAAATAACAATAAAAAAGAAATAATATTAACTCATTTTCCAGAACCGAAAATTTTAACTGTTGAAACAGATGTAAAATATTACGATAAAATGGATGGTTTGTTTAACAAGTTTGATGCAGCAGATTTAACGGGATTAAATAAAGAAGCAAAAACTTTTATTGTCGAAAAAATTCCAGAAAGTGGTTTAATTGATTCAGCCAAAAAAGAAGCCTTAGATA
>Ga0102810_1000164_pt1 | contig 22031 bp, 17 predicted proteins | sample ColrivemetaGS573_FD_84506 | JGI IMG/M metagenome (GOLD analysis project Ga0102810, IMG submission 84506) | Estuarine microbial communities from the Columbia River estuary - Ebb tide ETM metaG S.573 | ecosystem: Environmental > Aquatic > Marine > Intertidal zone > Estuary | place: USA: Columbia...
ACGATTAAGATTCAAATATATTGAAAATTATACCACTTTTTACCACCTTTTACCACTTTGTTGATAAATTTTCGACTAAAAGTTGATTTACTTCGATTATAAAAAGGTTAAAAAGGCCCTAACTATTCAATATCAAATACTTAAGGCCTAATATTATTTTCAAAAAACTATTGTTAATATCTCGTTTAAGAAACTCCATTTTGACTATAAATTAAAATCGTCAAAATAGGAATGAATTAACTATATTTGTTTTTAATGATTATGACTAACTAATCTATGGCGCATCGCTTAAAAAAGGAAAGAAATTACAGCTATATTGAAGTGGGTGAAGGCACCCCGATTATTGTACTTCATGGGCTTATGGGCGGTCTTAGTAATTTTGATGCCGTGACTGATTTTTTCAGCACAAGAGGGTATAAAGTGCTTATTCCAGAGCTTCCCATTTACAGCATGTCTTTACTCAAAACCAATGTGAAAAGTTTCGCAAAATACCTACATGACTTTATTGAATTTAAAGGTTTTAATGATGTTATTTTATTAGGCAACTCTCTTGGTGGCCATATTGGATTATATCACACAAAACAATATCCTAAAAATGTAAAAGCGCTTATAATAACTGGTAGTTCGGGTTTATATGAAAGTGCTATGGGTGGTGGTTACACAAAACGCAGTGATTATGAGGTCATTAAAAAGAAAGCTCAAGATGTTTTTTACGATCCAAATGTAGCTACTAAGGCTATAGTAGATGAAGTTTACGAAACTGTAAATGACAGAAGTAAACTTATAAAAACCTTAGCAATTGCTAAGAGCGCAATACGACACAATATGGCAAAAGATCTTCCGAAGATGCAAACGCCTACCTGTATTATTTGGGGTAAAAATGATAATGTAACACCTCCCGAAGTCGCTAAAGAATTCCATAACCTTTTACCTGATTCAGATTTATTTTGGATTGACAAGTGCGGTCATGCTGCCATGATGGAACATCCCGATGAATTCAACGCTATTTTAGACACTTGGCTGACTAAACGTAATATGTAATTTCCAATACCATGAAAATTAAGTCTGCAGAATTTGTAATGAGTAATTCTGATGTTGCTAAATGTCCTAAAAACAACATTCCAGAATATGCCTTTATTGGCAGAAGTAACGTAGGGAAGTCGTCGCTCATTAATATGCTTACCAGCAGAAAGAGTTTAGCAAAAACATCTGGAAGGCCCGGGAAAACACAACTTATCAATCATTTTATTATTAATGAAAGTTGGTATTTGGTTGATTTACCCGGTTATGGTTACGCACGTGTTTCAAAATCTGCTAAAAAAACGTTTCAAAAATTTATTACTCAATATTTTGCTCTAAGAGAACAGCTGGTTTCAGCCTTTGTACTTATAGATATTAGACATAAACCTCAACCGGTTGATTTAGAATTTATGCAATGGCTAGGAGAGCATGGCATTCCCTTTTCTATCGTGTTCACAAAGGCAGATAAGTTAAAGCCAAAGGCAATTGATAATCATGTTAAAGATTATGCAACAATATTACTTGAAACTTGGGAAGAAATGCCTAATTATTTTATAACATCCTCGACTAAAGACCTAGGCAAAGATGATGTCTTAGCATATATTGATCATCTTAACTCTAATATGATATTGGATTAGTTTTTCACGTCCAAGGCATCTCGAAGGGCATTTCCAATTAGCATAAACGACATCACTAATATCATAATACATAGGCCTGGAATCAATGCTAGATAAGGCTTTCCTAAAATGATGTAATTATAATGATCTTTAATCATTGCGCCCCAACTAGCCATAGGTGGTTGTGCACCAATACCTAAAAAACTCAATCCGCTTTCTATTAGAATGGCTGCGGCAAAATTAGCTGCAGAAATCACAATCACTGGCGCCATAATATTCGGTAGAATATGTTTAGTGATAATTCTGAAATCATTGAATCCTAAGGCCTTAGCGGCAGTCACATATTGCATTTCTTTCGCACTAATTATTTGACCACGAACTACACGAGCAACTTCAACCCACATCGTCATACCAACTGCTATAAAAACTTGCCAAAAACCCTTCCCTAAGCTCAAGGTAATTGCTATAACCAACAATAAGGTAGGAATAGACCAGGTAACATTGATGATCCACATAATGAGAGCATCTATTTTACCTCCAAAATAACCCGCAACACTACCCATAAAAACACCAATGACTAGTGAAATGAATACTGCGACAAAGCCAATAAAAAATGAGATTCTTGCACCTACTAAAACTCTACTTAAAAGATCTCTTCCATATTTATCTGTCCCAAAAAGAAAGGTTTTTTCTGAAATTAAGGCCTTTATATATTCATTATTCCTGTCCTTTAATTCAATGGTTTTAGTAACACCTTCCACGCCATCTGAAGCATATTCTGAATACGTCAAGCGCCCTTCATCAATTGAATAACTAGAAATTGGAATTTCAGTTTCTGTGTTTTTTCTTCCGAAAAAAAGCTTATCAAAAAAATGTTGTTGGTTTTTAATAGTGGAAGGAATTTCAAGTATTTGAACTTTAAATCCTGGTTTTTTAGAATGAATTGCCAAATGCATTTGATTTGCATATTCTGAGTTATCCGGCGCTAAAGCATAGGCGAAAATAGAAATTAAACCAATTATTATAATAACTAAAAAACTAAAAACGCCCCAAAAATCGCTTTTAAATTTTTGGAGCGCTAATGCACTTAATGAGTTTGATTTACTACTCATAAACTAATTTAGTCTTTTGCTGTAGTTGCTACTTTTTTAATAGCGTAGCTCATTTTTAAATCTTCTAAAACATTTAATGCTTCTTCCATATATACATCTTGGCTTAAACTTTCATGCCAACGATCTCTTTTCTCCCTTAGAATTGAATCTGTTTCAAAAAGGTTCTTTTCATAAGGTAAAGACTCGAACGTTAAACTAGTTTGATAATCTGATATTTTATCAAAGCGTTTAGCCTCTTCTTCATTTAACTTTAATTTCTGCTTATATTCAGTATAATTCAAAGCATGAGTATTTTCGTCCATTCTTACTTTAACCCATTTAGCATTTTCTTCAATGAGCTTTAATTGCTCATTATTACTCATACGCTCTTGACTATTTTTAATCGTTTTATCATAATCAAAATAACTATCCCAAAACGCATAATCTACAGCTTCAATTTTATCCCAAGGCAATGGGTTTTCTTGATCCTTTTCTCCTACATCAATAAAACTATAACGATCTGGAACAACGACATCGCTTTTGACGCCCTCCAATTGTGTTGAACCCCCATTAATTCTATAAAATTTTTGCGTAGTTAATTTTAAAGCGCCAAGGTCCCCATTGGAATTATTACGCACCATTCTATTTAAATCCAACACATTTTGAACAGTCCCTTTTCCATAAGTTTGTTCGCTTCCAATAATAATAGCACGCTTATAATCTTGCATAGCAGCTGATAAAATCTCTGAAGCTGAAGCTGAGAGTTCGTTAACCAAAATAACTAATGGTCCATCCCAAATAATAGATTTATCCTTGTCTTTTAAAACTTCTTTTGGCTCACCAGTTGAGCGTACTTGAACAATGGGTCCATCTTTAATAAAAAGACCAGCCATGTCTACAACAGTTTGTAAAGATCCTCCTCCATTATTACGCAAGTCTAGCACTAAGCCCTCCATCCCTTCGCTTTTTAGACGTTCAATTTCTTTTTTAATATCGCTAGATGCATTTCTTTTATTATAATCTTCAAAATCGACATAAAATTTTGGAAGATTTATAACACCAAAGCGCTTATCATTTTTGTTTACAATGGATGATTTTGCGTAAGTTTCTTCTAATTCAACCAAATCTCTAGTGATGGTAATATCTTCAATCAAGCCATCAACTTTTTTTATGGAAAGAATAACTTTGGTTCCTTTTGGACCCTTTATTAGTTTAATAGCATCATCTAAACGCATTCCAACAATATTAACCGATTCCGTTTCATTTTCTTGACGCACTTTCATAATAACATCACCTACCTCAAGTTCTTTCCCTCTCCACGCTGGACCGCCAGAAATAAGTTCGACAATTTTAGTATTATCCATTCTTTTTTGCAATCTCGCTCCAATACCTTCCAATTTTCCAGACATTTGTTGATCAAAACGATCCTTGTCTTTTGGAGCAAAATAAAACGTATGTGGGTCAAATTCTTCTACTATCGCATTTACATACATAGAGAACCAATCTTTCCTCTGCAGATCATCTATATAATCATTGTAATACATATTAATGGACTTCAATGTTTCTTGGCGCGAATCCTCTTCAATTTCTGTTAATGATTTTTTATTAGTTTCACTTTTATCATTTTCAAAGATTAATTCATCGTAGCTTGCAATTGTAGAAAATTTAAGTTGTTGTCTCCAGCGCTCTCTTAAATACTTCTTGTTTTTAACATATTCCATGTTTTCATAATCTGTACTATAGGTTTCAGCTACAGAATAATCAAATGGTTTGTCTAAAATATCTTTATAAATACTTTTAGATTCTTCAATTCGTTCCAACAAACGCTCATGTGTTAAATTAAAAAAGGAAATATCATACTCTTTCAATTGATCATCTAATTCCGTTTTAAATTTCTCAAATTCTTCGATATCAGATTTATGAAAATATCGCTTTAACGGATCTAATTGCTCAAGGAAATCAGTATACACTCCAACTGAAAAATCATCATTCATTTCCTTTGGGTCAAAATGCCCTCGTTCTAGTACATAGGTAATGACTTGAATCAATAATTTATCCTTATCAGGATCACTAAATGTTTTACTGGTGAAACTACATGATGCAAAAGCAAGTAAAAGCAACAATACCAATACGTTATATTTCCTTTTCATTTTTCAACTTTATTAATTAATTCAAGCTATGGTAGCTTCTTCTAGGGATTGATGTTAATTGACTAAATTAGAGAAAAAACTGTGCCAATGAAAGCGAATTGATACTAATTTTTTGTTAAACTAAAGAAATTGACTATTTCCTTCATAAAATATGTATTTTAGCAAAGCTTATTATTTTCAAAAAAATGTCAAAAAAACCTCTAATTTTAGTCATAAATGATGATGGTATAACTGCTCCTGGAATTCGCGCATTAATAGATGTTATGAATACCTTAGGTGACGTGGTAGTTGTCGCTCCAGATAGCCCACAAAGCGGCATGGGACATGCAATAACTTTAGACTCGACATTGCATCTCGAACGCGTATATATCGACGACGGAAAACAAGAAGAGTACAGTTGTTCTGGAACGCCAGCGGATTGTGTTAAACTTGCAATAAGTGAAATTTTAGATAGACGGCCAGACCTATGTGTTTCCGGAATTAATCATGGCTCTAACTCCTCAATAAATGTAATTTATTCGGGCACAATGAGTGCTGCTCTTGAGGCTGGAATAGAAGGGATTCCCTCAATTGGTTTTTCTCTGTTAGATTATAACTGGAATGCCAATTTCGAAGCCGCAAAACATTACGCAAAAACAATTGCTCAAAATGTTTTAGAAAATGGGTTAATTGATGGTGTCGTTTTAAATGTAAACTTTCCTAACCTTAATATAAAAGAGATAAAAGGGGTGAAAATATGCAGACAAGCAAAGGCAAATTGGGTTGAAGAGTTTGATAAACGCATAAGCCCTCAAGGGCGAGAATATTATTGGCTTACTGGAAAATTTGTAAATCTAGATCGTGGCGAAGACACAGATGAATGGGCTTTAAGTAATGGATATGTATCCGTTGTTCCAGTGCAATTTGATTTAACAGCGCATCATTTTATACAAAACTTAAATACGTGGAATTTTAATGAATAAAAAAGATGTTATTATCGGATTAATTGTTGGCTTAATCACCAACGTTATAGGCTTGTTTCTTGCAGCTTATTTTTTAGGAAAAGGCGACAGCTTCATTAACGTTATTAAGACGGCTAATGCGCAAGGCTTTCTTGGCAAACTTATTAGTCTTGGTGCTATTTTAAACCTGATTACTTTTTTTTATTTTTTGAAAAAAAGGGAAGATTCACGTGCGCGAGGCGTACTTATTGCAACGATTTTAATCGCCATATTAACTCTGGTTTTTAAATTTATATAACTAAATGAAATATTATATCATTGCGGGAGAGGCCTCTGGTGATTTACATGGCTCAAATTTAATGAAGGCATTATTAACAAAAGATGTTAATGCCAATTTTAGATTTTGGGGTGGCGATTTAATGCTTCATGTTAGTGATACTTTAGTTAAGCATTATCGAGAACTCGCTTTTATGGGATTCCTTGAAGTGATATTAAACTTAAAAACGATTACTAAAAATCTGTCATTTTGCAAAAATGATATTGAAGACTTTAATCCTGATGTTATTATCTTTATTGACTATCCTGGCTTCAATCTTCGTATTGCAAAATGGGCGAAACGAAAAGGTTATAAAACCCATTACTATATCTCCCCTCAAATTTGGGCTTGGAAAGAGAATCGAATTAAAGCTATAAAACGCGATGTGGATGAAATGTATGTTATTCTACCTTTTGAAAAAAAATTCTATGAGACGAAGCATGAATATCCCATTCATTTTGTAGGCCACCCGTTAATTGATGCCATAGCGAATAGAATCCAGGTTGATGAATATTCTTTTAGAGCGGCACACGAGTTGAATGATAAACCGATTATAGCATTACTGCCTGGAAGTCGGAAACAAGAAATTAAAAAAATGCTTTCCGTCATGTTAAGTGTTGTCTCAGATTATCCTGATTATCAATTTGTAATTGCAGGTGCCCCAAGTCAAGATTATAGCTTTTATAAGCAGTTTATTAATGTTGAAAATGTAAAGTTTATTTCTAATAAAACATATGATTTATTAAGTGTTTCAACAGCGGCTTTAGTGACTTCTGGAACAGCAACTTTAGAAACAGCTTTATTTAAAGTACCCCAAGTGGTATGCTATAAAGGGAGTTGGTTATCCTACCAAATAGGGAAACGCGTCGTTAACTTAGATTATATTTCTTTAGTTAATTTAATAATGGATAAAGAAGTTGTAACCGAATTGATACAGAATGATTTTAATACCAAACGTCTAAAAAAGGAGTTAAATAAAATACTAGACGACTACGAGCGTACCAAGTTCTTTGTTGATTATTATGAATTAGAAAAGAAACTTGGCGGAAAAGGAGCTAGTGAGAAAACCGCTGAAATCATCTATGAATCCATAAACCCACAACACGATTGATGAAAAAAATCACGCTAATTCTTATGTTTTTATGTGCTCTAACGGCATGCAAATCTTCAAAAAATAAACGTGTTGTTACGAAGAAAACGGGGACAAGCAAATCTATTAATAAAACAGCATCACCAAAAACATCAAGTAATGAAAGCGTAAACAACGCTGTTGACTACGCTAAAACCTTTAAAGGTGTTCGCTACAAATATGGAGGCACAACCAAAAAAGGAATCGATTGCTCTGGATTAGTGTATACCGCTTTCAAAAAAGAAAACATAAACGTACCACGAACAACCAAAGACCTCTCAAAAACTGGAAAATGGATTGATGTCAATGATGTTCAAGAAGGCGATTTACTTTTCTTCGCGACCAAAAAAAATAGCCGATCGGTTAATCATGTTGGTATTGTAACTACTTCTAGAACAGGTTATGTTGAATTCATTCATGCTTCAACAAGTAAAGGTGTAATGATTTCTAATTTAGCGGAGCGTTATTGGTATTTATCTTACGTTCAAGCTAGACGTATTTTGTAGCTCATTTTCTTCTAAAATATAGAATATTTACTATATTTATATTGTGAAGCTTTTCAATTTTACAATTATAAAGTTATGTATATGCCTTGTCATTGGTATCCTAATATCAGATATTATTGTGATATCTGTTTCGTGGATTTGTATGCTCACCGTTTTTATTCTTAGTCTTCTTACTCTAATTTTTTATATCTCAAAAAAACAATTTAATAAAACGGTTTGGTTTGGCATTACTGCCTACATCGCCACCATATTTATTGGTGTTTTAACAACTAATTTTAATAATGAAAAATACCATACGAATCATTACTTAAATCACTTAACACAAGAAAATAAGGTTGAACAATCAATTACCTTTAGAATAAAAGAAGTCTTAAAACCCGGGAAGTATCATGACAAGTACGTTGTAGATCTCCTTAAAATTGACCACCAAAACCTTACGGGAAAAACATTATTAAACATTCAAAAAGATAGTACAATTTCAAAACTTCAAGTTGATGACATTTTAATGACTACTGAAGCTCTCTCAGAATTACCACCACCTTTAAACCCAAATCAATTCAACTATAAAGCCTACCTAAAAAAGCAATATATCTATCATCAAATTTTCTCCGAAAACAATTCACTCTTCTATTTAAGCAAAGACACTCATACTTTAGATGGTTACGCTAGTACCGTTCGAAATAATATATATAATACGTTAAAAACACATCATTTTAAACCTGATGAATTATCTATTATTAATGCACTTATTTTGGGTCAAAGGCAAGAAATAAGCAAAGCAGTTTACAGCAATTACATCAATGCAGGTGCCGTTCATATTTTAGCTGTTTCAGGACTTCATGTTGGCATCCTGCTGCTTATTCTTAGCGCATTTTTAAAACCCATTGAGCATTTTAAACATGGCAAATATTTAAAGGTATTGCTTTTACTATTACTACTTTGGTCTTATGCCTTTTTAGCAGGTGCTTCAGCCTCTATTATAAGAGCATCAACCATGTTTAGTATTGTTGCTATTGGAATGCATTTAAAAAGACCTACTAATATTTATAACACACTCGCCATTTCAATCTTTTTTATTCTTCTTTTTAAGCCCTTATTTTTATTTGATATTGGGTTTCAATTAAGCTATCTCGCTGTTATTGCGATTGTGTCCATTCAACCATTACTATATAAGTTATGGAAACCTAAATTATGGTTATTAGATAAAATCTGGCAGGCATTTACTGTCACTATCGCCGCACAGTTTGGAGTCATCCCAATTAGTTTGTTTTATTTTCATCAATTTCCAGGTCTATTCTGGTTATCAAACATTGTAGTCATTCCTTTATTAGGCGTTATTCTCACCAGTGGTATTATAGTTATCATATTGGCTGTGTTAAATGTTTTACCTCAATTTTTAGCGGATTGCTATGGCAATGTCATTAGTTTAATGAATACTTTTTTTGCTTGGATAGCAAATCAAAAGCAATTTATAATTAGAGATATTTCATTTAATCTACTTTATGTTCTCGCTTCCTATTTTATCATAATTGCATTAGTAAGGTTTTACAAGAATCGAAATCACACAGCTTTAAAATTATTATTGATTGCTGTAATTAGTCTTCAAATAATTTCCATTTACACAAAATTTGAAAGCCATAAGGATGCATTTATTGTTTTTCATAAAACTAGAAATACAGTAATTGGGAAAAAACACAATAAAACATTTGAAGTATTTCATAATCTAGACACGTTATCCAATTACAAATCAATTAAAACCTATGTAGTAGGGAATTTTATTTCTCATATTACCGAAGATACGCTGCAAAGTATACATGCTTATAAAAGCAGAACTATTTTGTTGATAGATAGCTTAGGCCTTTATAATATTAAGTCATTAAGACCGGACTATATTCTATTGCGAAATTCACCTAGAATCAATTTAGATAGAGTTATTGATTCATTACATCCAGATAAAATAATTGCAGATGGAAGTAATTATAAATCCTATATAGCGCGTTGGGAAGCAACTTGTCAAAAAAGAAAGCTCCCATTTCACCAGACAAGTAAAAAGGGAGCCTTTATATTAAAAGATTAGTTGTTTTTAGCCTTTAAACTCGCCTTTAAAAGCTAAATAATATTCATTAAATGCCTCTTGAGTAGTTAACTCTTTATAATCATCACTAGCAAACATTTTTAAATAAAGCTCAATCTGCACTGGTGTTTGATAGCCTTTAACTGGGGAAATAACCTCCAGTTTTTCATCTAAATAAACAATTGTAGGATATGCATTCACACCGAATTCTCGTGTCAATTTATGGACACTATTTCTTCTATTCGCTTTTGCTGGATCATAACTGGGGTTAGAATATTCTTGACCTTTAAAATTAACAACCTCATTCCCCTCTGCATTAAATTTTACTGCGTAAAAATTCTTGTTAACATACTCTACAACATCCTTATTATGGAATGTGTTTTTATCTAACAACTTACATGGTCCACACCATTTAGTGTACATGTCTATCATTATCTTCTTGGGCTTTTTCTTTTGAAGCTCAATCGCTTCTTCCAAAGTAACCCAATTTATTTCCTGCGCAGTAACAGTTCCTACTGTAAAGACTGCTATTAAAAGTGCTAGTATTAAATTTTTCATACTATATATAGTGTCAATTATTATTCCAAAATTACAAAAAAATTAAAAAACCCTCAATTTAAAGTATTTTTAAAGTCAATATTTACCTTACTCCATGCATTAATCTTTTAAGCAATGGGTTTAATAAAACTGAAATTAATCCAACGCCAATTGGAACCAAAGTAAATATTAAAAAGAACGTGCTTAAAGAATACTCTGCCGTAATTTTATCAATCATACCTCCCATAGTTCCCGCGGCTTTTTGACCAATTGCAATAGCTAAATACCATATACCAAACATAAAGCCAATCATCCTACCAGGCACTAATTTACTTAAATAAGATAAGCCAACAGGTGATAAACAAAGTTCACCCATAGTATGTAAAAAATAAGCAAGTATTAGGAATATCATGCTCACCGAAGCTGTTTGTGCGCCAGCCGGAATTCCCGTTGTACCATAAGCTAAAATCCCAAACCCTAAGCCTAAGAGTATTAATCCTAACCCATATTTCATGGCTGCACTTGGATTATATTTACTTTCCCACCATTTTGAAAAGAAAGGCGCTAAAATGATAATAAAAAAGGAATTCAAAATTCCGAACCAAGAAGCCCCAACTTCAGTAGAGTCTTTACTGAATTCTCTATTCATTTTCCAGGCAACAATACCCCAAAGACCTAAAAAGGCAATCGCCAAAACAATATTTGAATAAGGTATTTTAGAGTATGTTTTTTTAAATAACAAATACAATACCCAGGTAATTACAGCTAAGGGTCCAACTGTTAGAATTAAATCGACAATTTTAAAAATAAATGCAGAATTTCCAGCTAAGGCTCTTGATGTATAATCTCTAGCAAAAATCGTCATAGACCCCAAAGATTGTTCAAAAGCAGCAAAGAAAAATACAGTAAAAATACCAAAAATAGATACCGCAATAATTTGATCACGTACTTTTCTTGAATACCTACCTATTCTGGTTATTATTAAAAATAAAAACATAGCGAGTGCTAAAAGGATGATGACATTAGAACCATCCATACTACCAATTTTAAAATCTAAAAGATTAATATTTCCAATCTTAGACATTGGATCATTAAACAGGTATAACAAACCTCCTATAGAAGACAAAACAATTAGCACTTTATCAATAGTAGTAAAAGGGTTTGGTTTTTCTTCCGCTTCTAAATCTTTATCCACAACAACACTTTCCTCATTAATATTTTGAGGTAATTCAACTTCGTGAATCTTGCTCGGTTTTTCACCAATATTACCAAACAAGTCTTTTGCCAACCAGAATTGTAACATACCCAAAAACATAAAAATCCCAGCTAATCCAAATCCATAACTCCATCCAACATTTTCAGCTAAATAACCACAAAGCATCATTCCAAAAAATGCACCAGCATTTACGCCCATATAAAAAATGGTATAGGCACCATCTTTTTTAGATTCTTTGCCTTTATACATTTCTGAAATCATTGAAGTTACATTTGGTTTAAAAAAACCTGTACCAATAACCAATAAAGCTAATCCTAAATATAATGTAAACTGTGTTTCAAATACCATTGACGCATGACCCAACATCATTATAAAACATCCAATAACAACAGCCCATTTGTACCCAGTAATTTTATCGGCAATCCAACCACCTACTATAGGTGTTAAATAAAGTAAAGACGCATAAGTTCCTATTAAAGCTAGTGCGTGTTCGCGCGGCCATTCCCAACCCGGATTATCTCCTAGAAAAGGTGCCGTTAAAAATAACACTAATAAAATACGCATTCCATAAAAGGAAAAACGTTCCCACATTTCGGTAAAAAAAAGCACAAACAATCCAGCTGGATGCCCAATCACTTTATCTTTAAATAGATTTTCAATATCAGTATTCATAATATATAATGGTATATGGTTAGTTTATTTATATTTTAACTATCTGCTAACTCAAAGCCTTCCGCTTCTTCGTGCATTGTTCTTTCATTATCTTCAGCACCATGTGTAAGACCTTCAAGTTTTTTCCGGAACACCATGACTAATAAGCCAAATAAAACACAGAAAACAGCAATTCCTGTAAATATTGTGTATTCTCCTAAGCTTTCAGAAGCTTCACCTAATAAACCCGCTAGCTTATTTCCAAATCCGGTCATTGCAAAATAAACGCCCATCATTAGTGAAGCGTATTTTACAGGAGCCAATTTAGTAATATACGATAATGCAACGGGTGATATGCATAACTCTCCGACTGTATGAAATAAATATGCTAATACTAACCAATACATTGCTGAAGATCCAGTAGAGTCATATTGACCAGCTGCTGCAGTCATAAAAAAGAAGCCCATTCCCATTATGATTAGTCCAAGAATCATTTTAAATAATGAAGTAGACATTTTTCCTTTAAGTTTTCTTTTAGCCCAATAAGCGGCTACACTAGTTCCTAAAAAGATGATAAACATCGCATTTAAAGATTGAAACCATGAAGCGGGAACTTCCCATCCCATTAAAACTCTAGCTGTTTTTTCTTTAGTATAAATATTCATTAAACCACCTGCTTGTTCAAAAGCACCCCAAAACACAATGACTAACATGAACGAAATAAAAAGTACAATAACTCTATCTTTTTCAATTTTAGTTAGTGGTTTTTTCATAGCCTCTTTTTCTTCAGCATTTTCAGAAGATCCTAAAAAATTACCTACTTGTTTTAAATGCTTTTGGCCTAATACATATTGTAGCAATCCTAAAGCCATTCCAATACCCGCTAATCCAAATCCGTAATGCCACCCATGTACTTCACCAACATAGCCCACTATCAAACTTGATAAAAAGGCACCAATATTAATTCCAATATAGAAAATAGTAAACCCTTTATCTCTTCTAATATCGCCTTGTTTATATAAGCCTCCAACCATAGTTGAGATGTTTGGTTTTAATAAACCAACTCCAGAAATAATTAAACCTAGACCTGTATAAAATGCCCACATTTCTTCAACAGCCAAAATACTATGACCAGCCACAAGCAATATCCCACCATACAAAACCGATTTCTTTTGTCCTAAAAACTTATCGGCTATCCAACCTCCAGGAATTGAAGCGACGTATACTAACATGGTATACCAGCCATATAATGCTAGCGCTTCCCCGTTAGTCCATCCTAAACCTGCATTAGAATCTGTAGAAGCTTGAACTAAGTATAATACAAGTATAGCACGCATTCCATAGTAAGAGAAACGTTCCCACATTTCAGTAAAAAATAGAACATAAAGCCCTACAGGATGTCCAAATAGTTCTTTTTGTTTAATTGCAGTTGAATTCGACATATAATTAATTTTAGTTAGTTAGTTTGCTAGCCTTTTATCTCAGCCTTCTGCTTGTCTTTAGCTTCTGGCTTTTCAATTTTATCACCAAGTGTTTTATTAATAAAATTCGTCATTTTTTTATATAAATGTAATCTTGTATTTCCACCATATATGCCATGATTATTGTCAGGATACACCATCCATTCAAATTGTTTATCGGCTTGAATTAAAGCGTCTACCATTCGCATCGTGTTTTGTAAATGCACATTATCATCTCCAGAACCATGTATTAATAAAAAGTCACCTTTCAGTTTATCGACATGATTGATTGGTGAGTTTTCATCATAACCACTTGGGTTTTCTTGAGGTGTTGCCATATAGCGTTCAGTATAAATTGTATCATAGAACCTCCAACTAGTCACTGGTGCCACTGCAATGGCCATTTTAAAAACATCATTTCCTTTAAATAGCGCATTACTACTCATAAAGCCTCCATAGCTCCAACCCCAGATTCCTATTCTCGTTTCATCTATATAAGGTCTTTTCCCTAATTGTTTTGCTGCTTCAATTTGGTCTTCGACTTCAAATTTACCAAGTTCATTTTGAGTCACTTTTTTAAATTCTGCACCTTTAAGACCAGTACCCCTGCCATCAACACAAACAACAATGTAACCTTGTTGTGCTAGGTGTTGATACCAATAATCATTAGCACTATTCCAACGGTTTGCTACTTGTTGTGATCCTGGACCAGAATATTGATACATGAATAAAGGATATTCTTTACTCGCATCAAAATCTGCTGGTTTAATCATCCACATATTCAATGCATTACCATTAATTTGAATTGTGCTAAACTCTTTTTTCGATGTTTTATAATCTAATAATTTTTCAGAAACCGCGTCATTATCCTTTATACTTTTTATTAGGTTGCCAGATTCTGATTCATTTAAAGAATACTCTGGAGGTGTTGTTGCACTTGAAAATGTATTAATGAAGTACGTGAAATCGGCACTAAAAGACGCGTTATTTGTACCTGTGCTTTTTGTTAAGCGCGTTTTATTTCGTCCATCCAAATCTACAGCGTAGACGTCACGATTAATAGAGCCATTTTCAACAGATTGATAATAGATTCTATTTTTCTTTTGATCAAAACCATAATAACTGGTTATCTCCCAATTTCCTTTTGTAATTTGATTAATCAGTTTGCCGTCTTTATCATAATGATAAATATGATTGAAACCATCTTTCTCACTAGTCCAAATAAAACTATCATCTTTTAGAAAGGTCAGATTATCGGTAACATCAATATAGGCCTTGTCTTTTTCTGCAAGCACTAAAGTTGCATTATCCTTATTCGCATTAATCATCCATAAATCCAATTCATTTTGATGTCTATTCATAAATTGGGCACTTAACACATCTGGATCATTAGTCCATTTTATTCTAGGAATATAGAAATCACTGTAGGCTTTATCTAATTTAACATCGGAGGCCTTATTTGTACTTAAATCGTATAAATGAAGTGAAACTATAGCATTTTTTTCTCCGGCCTTAGGATATTTAAACACTTGTTGTGTTTGATATAAACCTTTGCCATAAACATCCATTGAAAATTCGGGCACATTTGTTTCGTCAAATCGAATAAATGCTATTCGGTCACTATCAGAATTCCATTCAAAAGCACGCACAAAACCAAATTCTTCTTCATATACCCAATCTGTAATACCATTAATGATTTCATTTTTCTTACCATCTGTTGTGAGTTGGATAAGGTCGTTTGTCTCTAAGTTTTTAACATAGAGGTTATTATTATATCCATAAGCAACATACTTTCCGTTTGGCGAAAATGTAGGTTCTTGTATTTTATAATCAGCAATATTATGAAGTGATTTTTCAGAGACATTATAAACATAATATTTACCAAAAGTTGAACGTCTAAAAATAGGTTCTTCTTCAGTTGCTAACAAAATTTTGTTTTCGTCTTTACTAAAAGTATAATCTGTAAAATATTGGATTGCCTCCATATCAGTTGAACTCACCAAGGTTTTAACCTTACTCAAAGTCTTATAATCAAAGACTTCGATTGCAGTTGAACCTGCCTCTCTATCAAAATTTAAAACAGAGTATTGCTGCCCATTTTTCATTGAATGTAAAGCATCCATTCTTTCTGTTCTAAATGAACCATCCCAGATGTCTTCTAATGAAATGTCTTTTGTTTGAGCTTTTGTAATTGTAGTTACTAAAAAGCAACTTATTAGGAAGAATTTAAAAATTCGCATTAATTATAAATCTTTATGACTAATTGATGTCAAGTTTACTAAAAAATATGCAAAAAACCCTAAATATTAACAGTTAAATACTCAATATTATAACAACTCAGTCAATAAATAGTACCCAGAATAGTATCTTTGTGTTTTCAAAACCAAGGTACATAAGTGCATCAATTTCTGGCTTTTCTAAATTATCTAAAACAAAAAAAATAGATTGGCTCGTTGACACTTACTTTTCTAATAAAGATGAAGCTAAACAGGTTTTAACGCAATATTGGAATAGTAATAATAAGTTACAAAGCCTGCACGATGAATTTATTGAAAACACGATAACCAATTATTATTTACCACTTGGTGTAGCCCCTAATTTTTTGATTAATGGTAAAATGCATACCATTCCTATGGCAATTGAAGAAAGCTCGGTAGTTGCTGCTGCTAGTAAAGCCGCTAAATTCTGGCTAGATTATGGCGGATTTAAAACCCAGGTGATTTCAACCACAAAAATTGGCCAAGTTCATTTTATGTATCATGGTGAATTCAAAACACTTCAAGGTTTTTTCAATACCATAAAACCAAAACTCATTCAAGACACTAAACCCATCACCAAGAATATGGATAAACGTGGTGGTGGTATTTTAGATATATTATTAAAAGACAAGACTAAAGATATTAATGGCTACTACCAATTGCATGCTACTTTTGAGACCTTGGATGCTATGGGAGCCAATTTTATTAACTCTTGCTTAGAGCAGTTTGCTAAAACATTTAAAGTTGAAGCTGAAAAGCATTTAGAACAAACTATTGATATTGTAATGAGTATCTTGTCTAATTATGTTCCAGAATGCCTAGTTAGAGCAGAAGTTAGTTGCGCTTTAAAGGATATTCCAACGCATGAATTTAATGCTGAAAAATTTATACAAGCGATTCGTATTGCTGAAGTAGAGCCTTTTAGAGCTGTAACGCACAACAAAGGTATTATGAATGGCATAGATGCTGTCGTATTAGCTACAGGGAACGATTTCAGAGCTGTTGAAGCCGGTGTTCATGCTTATGCCTCAAGAAATGGAAAATATAGCAGTCTCACACACGCAAAAATTGAAAACGGCATATTTACTTTATGGATGGAAATCCCTTTAGCACTTGGAACAGTTGGCGGATTAACCAATTTACATCCTCTAGTAAAGTTTGCATTAGAATTACTTGACAAGCCTACGGCAAAAGAATTGATGCAAATAGTTGCTGTGGCTGGATTAGCACAAAATTTTGCAGCTTTACGTTCATTAACTACAACTGGAATTCAAGAAGGCCATATGAAAATGCATTTAATGAATATTCTAAATCAATTTGAAGCTACAAAAAAAGAAAAAGAAAACCTTATCAACCATTTTAAAACACATACGGTAACACATGGCTCTGTCGTTGAAGAATTGGATAAATTAAGAACGATAGACCTATAGTGAAAAGTTATTACAGCAACGGAAAACTATTACTCACTGGTGAATACCTTGTACTTGATGGCGCCTTATCACTGGCATTACCAACACAATACGGACAACAGTTACATGTTGAGGAAATTGAATTATCTAAAATTATATGGGTCAGTTTAGATGCGCATAAAAATATTTGGTTTGAAACCGAATTTGACATCGAGAATAATACGCTTTCTAATAATGATGATGATGAAATTTCTAACCGCCTTTTAGAGATTTTTATAGCTGTCCAACAGCTTAATTCGGGATTTTTGAATTCAAGTAAAGGTTTTAAAATAACGACGCTTTTAGAATTTCCTAAAAATTGGGGACTAGGCACCTCATCGACGTTAATCAATAATATTGCTAATTGGGCTAAAGTTGATCCTTATAGACTTCTTGATTTAACATTTGGAGGTAGTGGTTATGATATCGCTTGCGCACAAAATGATACAGGAATTACATATCAGTTAACGCACAATAATGTGATTTCTCGCATAGCAACAAATGACAACAAGCGTTTAATTAATCAAGTGCTTTTTAACCCTATTTTTAAAGATCATCTTTATTTTGTGTATTTAAATAAAAAGCAGGATAGTCGCAAAGGTATAGCTCAATATAAAAAGAATACTTCCAATCTTGACGAAGCAATTACCAACGTTAATCAAATTACAAATGATATCATTGCTTGTAATACGCTAGATGATTTTAATAGGCTTATTGAAAGGCATGAAAAACTAATCGCAAAAATCATAAATAAAAATCCAATTAAAGATGAATTATTTAATGATTTTAATGGAAGCATTAAGAGTTTAGGTGCTTGGGGAGGTGATTTTGTTTTGGCAACTTCAAAAAGTAATCCAACGGACTATTTTAAAGGTAAAGGTTTTGATACTATTTTAAGTTTTAATCAAATGGTTAAAAGCAAATAGAAAAATCAAGCATAAAAAAAAGCGACCAATAGGTCGCTTTTTTTTATTAAATTCTATTCCTTTTTTATTGCACTGTTTTCGCTCTATTATCTTCAATTTCTGCAGCTTCTTTTAACGCATTATATAATCTTGTATTAACAGCAGTTTGCTTTTCCTGAGCAACTTGATTAGCGAAGGCTTGATAATTAGCTAATTCAACAGCTGGCGTTAATTTAGTCACTTGAATCATAAAGACTCCAGTTTCTCCAACAATTAATTTCGACGTCTCACCTTCTTCCAGTCCAAATGCTGTACCAACAATTTTTGGTTCTCTTCCAGCTCCAGTAACAGTAGGTGCATTCATATTTAATGCTAAAGCTGTACTAACAGCGACACCTTCATCTTTTGCTAAATCCTCAAGTGATGTAGCAGAAACTCTATTCTTAATCATTTCAGCTTTTTTGTCTTTACGGATTGCTGGCAGTGCTGTTACAGATGCATCTTGCGTATTCATCATTCCTGCTTTATTTTTTCCAGATAATTGTACAACTGCAAATCCATTAGCAATAGGGAATTTTTTAACATCTCCAACTTCTGATTCCTCATCAAATGCCCAACGCACTATAGAACGCTGACTATTTAAACCGGGAATGTTTTCGTCTAAAGCCTTTATACCATCAACAGGTCGTGATTCATAATTATTGTCTTTAGCAACCTGAATAAAATCTGCATTATCTACTGTATTTTCAAAACTAGCTGCATCTCTAAAAACCTTAGAAATTGTAGCTTCACTTGGCTCAATAACTCTGGCAATCGTACCAATTTTAATAGTACGTTGCATATTCTTCTGATCTAGTATTTCAATAACATGATATCCAAAAGGAGATTCTACAACTCCAAAAGCACCAGTTTCGTTTTCAAAGCAAAAGTCTCTAAACTCAGGAACCATACTATTGTATACAAACCAATCAAGAACACCTTCCTTTTCATTACTTACTGTATCAGCAGAAAAATCTAATAAGCTCACAAATTTAGATGGCGATGCCTTCACAATAGCCATTATACTATCAGCAGTTGTTTTTGCTTGTTCTTTCGTTTGAACGGTTTCTGGCAGCGCAGAACGAGAACCAATAAATGGAATTAAAATATGTCTTGCTTTTACTGAATCAGGCATTTGTGAAACAGCAACTAGCTTCGTTATATTAAAGTGGTTATTTTCTTTATAAGGCCCATATATTTGGCCTTGATTTAAATTGAAAATACTGTCGGCAATCCCAATTGGTAAATCTGATTTTTTGATAAAACGATTATCGTATTTTATATCTGAATTCGCATTAATATAGGTTTCATTGTCAGTAACATCCAGAAAGCTTCGTACTGTATCATTTACTTTAGTTGCATTATTATAAACGACCATATCATTTAACATATCAGTCAAACTCTTTTTAATGGCGTTTTCATCATCTAAAGAAGCTACTTCATTAAATGCAACATAATTAAGATTTCTAGACGCTTCAACAGTATATTGTTTGGTATGCTTGTTCATGTAACTTACAATTTCACTATCTGAAATAGTTATAGTACTATCTTGAATTGTCGAAAATGGAATGCGTACAAATTTAATATCTGCTTGATCGTTTTCTAATTTGTATCTTAATTCACCTTCAGCAAGCGTACCAACCATACCCGCTTTAACCATATTAGTATAGTTTTGATTAAGCGCATTAGAAGCAATATTTGATTCATAATCTACCCATTGTTGATAAGCTATATTTGAAGTTTCCTTTAAGTTTGCAATGTATTCATTCAGTTTATTTTCGTCAAAAAGGCCAGCAGCGTTTTGAAAATCCGGATTGTTTGCTAAACTTGTTTTTAACAAATCACGCATTTGATCTTTTTCAATAGAAAAACTTAACACATCATATTGCGTTTGCATTACAGCAAGTCTAACCTCTTGATCCCAAACAGTATTCATAGCTTGGGTGCTCGTGCCTCTATTTCCCAATTGACGCTGAGTTGCTTCAACTTTTTGCATAAAACCCTCACGTGTAATGTCTTTGCCATTTATAGTAGCTACAACATTTGAAGACTTATCTGAAAAGCTAGCGCTTCCATCAAAAATCCCGGATAAAATAAATGCAAATAAAGCAAGTGCTATTACAATGATTAAAACAATAGATTGCTGTCTAATTTTATTTAAAATTGCCATTTTTGGTATAAATTTTTAGTCAATATAGTGCGCGAAAATACCATTTTCTATTTAATTATAAAAGGGTTATTCGCGATTATTTTGTTCGGAAACCCGCTTTGTAAAATAATGCAGAATAAAGTTAAACGATTGTACTAATCTTCGTTCAATATTTTAAGCTCTACGAGATCAATTTTAGTATTAGAGACTTCTAAAATTGTAAATTGGAAATTGTCTATCGAAACGATCTCATCTTGAAGCGGTATTTCTTCAGTATGCGCTACAATCAAGCCGCTCAAGGTTTCATAATTTTCACCATCTGGAAGACTTAATTTATACGTTTCGTTTATATAATCTACCTCCAAGCGTGCAGAAAATTTAAAATGATTTTCCTCTAGTTTTTCTTCAATTAAATCAACGGTGTCATGTTCATCTTCTATTTCCCCAAAAAGTTCCTCTACAATATCTTCAACTGTCATAATACCAGATGTACCTCCATACTCATCAAGGACAACTGCAATACTTTTACGCTTTTTGATAAGTACATTTAACACATCATTTACAAGCATTGTTTCAGGAATATATTCAACTGGAAGAATAATAGATTTGATGCTCTTAGGCTTTTTGAAAAGTTCAAAAGAGTGCACGTACCCTAAGATGTCGTCAATATTTTCTTTATAAACTAGAATTTTTGAGCATCCTGTCTCTGTAAACGTTGCATTTAAATTTTTAAGGGTTTCATTAAGCTCAACAGCAATAATTTCGGTTCTTGGAACCATAACCTCTCTTGTCTTTACTTTGGTAAACTCTAGGGCGTTTTGAAAAATTTGTATTTCTGAATCAACATCTTCATCTTCTTCAACCGATTCCATTTGTTCACTTATATAATGCCCTAGTTCTACTTTAGTAAATGCGAGTTGCACCTGGTCTCCTTCAGTTTTAAAGAATTTTTTAAGGACAAAATCTGAAATCCATAATACTAAATCTGAAATAAATGTAAATAATAAGTAAAACAAATAGGCAGGAAAGGCTAATATCTTCAGAAATGAATTCGCATATATTTGAAAGAATACTTTTGGTAAAAACTCGGCCGTTATTAAAATTAAAATTGTAGAAATTATTGTTTGTGTTAATAAGCTAAAATCGGTGAGCAGATAATTTATAAAACTTAAATTAGTAGGTAACATGGACTGAAACCAATTGACTAATAAATCGCCCATAAAAAACCCATAAATAACTAATGCTATATTGTTTCCAATAAGCATAGTTGCTATAAATTTTGAAGGTTTTGCGGTTAATCTAGAAAGTATTTTAGAGAGAAAGCCCTCTTGTTTTTTTTCAATTTCTATGTGAATTTTATTCGCAGAAACATAGGCAATCTCCATACCTGAAAAAAAAGCGGAGAGCAATAAAGAAACAACAATAATGACAACATCTGTGCTCATTTATTTACTGTTCTTTTTATCTTCAAATTTTTTATTAAACTTTTTTCTAAAAAAATACATGAAAATGGCTAAAGCCGCA